>Ga0116190_1003304_pt1 | contig 12044 bp, 10 predicted proteins | sample AD_JPNTR4_MetaG_FD_89808 | JGI IMG/M metagenome (GOLD analysis project Ga0116190, IMG submission 89808) | Active sludge microbial communities of municipal wastewater-treating anaerobic digesters from Japan - AD_JPNTR4_MetaG | ecosystem: Engineered > Bioreactor > Anaerobic > Digestate | place... | reverse complement strand
ACTTTTGGTACCGATAAAAAACGTCCTCAATATGTTACTTATAATGGATTCCCTATTGTTCCCATTTCTTCGAGTAGTATTGCCAGAGGTGCAGGTACGGCCACTTTAACAGGGTATACTATCCCAACGGATGATCAAGTAGGAGATACTCGTCCCACTACTCCTGCTATTGGTGCTATTGAATACAAAATATTTACTCTTAATAAGGAAAATACGGTATCTCCTTTCAAAGTGCTGGTAAGGGATAGGATGTTAACCATAACAGGTTTATCTGACAGAAGCAATATAGCTGTTTATAATGTGGTAGGTAAATTGGTCTATCAATCTACGATTTCAAATGATGAAACTGTTTCTTTGGAAAACATTCCCGGAAATGTTTTCATTGTGAAAGCAGGAAATCACAGCCAAAAGGTTTTACTAAAATAAAAATTAATTGATATTTTTTAGTAGATTCTGATAATTCAGGTAACACAATTTGATGTTTTGATTAGAATGATTTTATTTTTGGAAATAATTAGATTGTGTTACCTTTTTGATATTTTCACATAAAATATTCATTATTTATCAATACAATCAAGATGAAAAAGTTTTTTTTAGCTCTTGTTGTTTTTTTTACAGCAATTACTATACAAGCGGAGCAAATTACTTTCATGACGTATAATTTGTTGACAAACACTGGATTGAATCTTCAGTCTTCTCGGATTTCCAAGTTGGCACAAATTATTTCGGCTTCGGGCGCAGATATAGTTGCCGTACAAGAAGTTTGTGGAAATTCCAATTTCAATAACTTAAAGTCCCAAACCGGCATGGAAGGAGCATGGTACGACATAGGAAATTATCCTTTATATGGCTATGGAATTGGCATTTTATGGAAATCTTCTCTTGGAACTCCTACCATCACTAATTATAAAGTACTTCACAAGGAAGGCTCAAATGATTCGGAAGATCGAGCCTTTATGGTAGCAGAATTTAATAATTTTTGTTTTATTTCTACTCATTTTGCTCTTGATGCCATTGATAGAGATACCATGACTGCAAGAATTATTCGGGTTGCCAACACGTTGGGGAAAACAGTATTTATAGGAGGGGATTTTAATGCGGCTCCAAATTATCGTTGTATGCTTACTTTTCAAGAAAATGGTTTTGAAATTTTAAATGATCTTAATCATTTAACTTACCCAAGTGATAATCCAACTTCTTTGATTGATATGATTCTTGGATTCAGGAAAAATCCTTCCGATGTAAGATATACGATCATAGATAGGGGAATCTCTACTCCACCCTCGGGGATTTCTTTTCCGGATGCTTCAGATCATTTACCTTATTATGTTAAAGTTGAACTAACTCAACCTGATTCACGAACCTTGCTGGTCACTTCCAATAGTAATGATGCAACGGTAGCAGGTTCGTTGCCTTGGTGTATGCAAAATGCCTTAAATGGTGATACCATAAAATTTAATTTTGATGGAGCTGAAATCACTCTTTCTAATATTTTAAGTATTCCTGAAGGAAAAATACTGACTGTTGATGGATTAAATTTACATAATCAACAAAAAGTTATTTTAGATGGAACAATACGTTCATTTGATAATGCGGGAAATTTAATTTTAAAGAATCTGATTATTAAAGACAAAACAACTTCTTCTATTACCTCTTCTGGAACTTTAACCATTGAAAATTGTGAATTTATAAACAATCAAGCTGGCGGTGATAATGGAGGAGCCATTAGAATAAGCAATGGTAATTGTTACATTAATAATTCCGTGTTCAATGCCAATGCTGCCGGTGGAACATACGGCGGTGGAGCTATTTGTGCTTATAACGAAGGTGCTAATGTGGAGATAGAATCAACTTCCTTTGTTAACAATAAGTCGATTCGTGGAGGTGCTATTTCTGTTTTTAAAGGAGCGGATATTACCATTACCAACTGTACTTTTGCTAATAATGAAGCTTCATTTGATGGGACTGACAGAAGGGGAGGTGCTATTTATTGTGCTTGTCCTGACAATAATACGGTAGAAGAAACTATTGACTGTACCATAGTTAATTCAACCATTACAGGGAACCATGCTCTTAACGATGGGGGTGGTATTTGTGCTTATGGCAGGACCGATCAGAAAAAAATTTATCTCAATTTAATTAATTCAATATTAGCGTATAATATTAAAGGCACAACACCATCTTATAATGATGTACATAATTGGAACAATAATGTAAGAGTGATGATAATGGCTAAAAATTGCATTTTCGGTAACACCAATTATAACACATACATTGATGCAACATCTATTGTTCCTCAAAATATTGAAGAAAGCAATATATTTGATTCGCTTGAAATTTTTGTTAGTGATAAAAAACGACCTCAATATGTTACTTATAATGGATTCCCTATTGTTCCCATTTCTTCGAGTAGTATTGCCAGGGGTGCAGGTACGGCCACTTTAATAGGATATACTATCCCAACGAATGATCAGGTAGGAAATGTTAGACCAATACCACCTTCAATAGGTGCGGTAGAATATATGGAGATTACAGACAATATCCTACCAAAAAATCAATCACTTAAAGTATATTACACGGGTCAGGGAATTATGGTAGAAGGATTAACTAAAAAATGTCCGGTTGAAATTTATGATGTGATGGGTAAATTGTTGTACCAATCAATCATAGCAGAACAAAGTTTTATTCCTTTGAATGGAATTCATTCTAATGTGGTAATAATAAAAATTGATAATCAACGATTTAAGATACTTGTAAGATAGATTATTTTTTTTGAAAATCAATAGATTAATGAAAATTTCATTTTTTAGTGGATTATGTGTGATTTTTTATATTAACATTTTATTAACATTTAAAATTTAATCATTATGAAAACAAAACATGTACTTTTATTATTGGTTTTGTCTTTTAGTTCCATGCTATCAGCAAAAACCATTACGGTAACCAATGGAAATGATTCAGGAGATGGTTCATTACGAAAAGCTGTTGCTGATGCCTCAGCGGGCGATATCATTAATTTTAACTTTGCAGGAGACACAGTAAATTTGACAAGTACTCAAATCTCTTTAGAGGAAAGTATAACTATTAATGGGATTAATGCTGCTACCAGTGAGAAAGTAATCTTAAAGGCTGCTGCAGGTTTATCTGTTTTTAATATATCTGGGAGTCTTGTAATTAATTTGAATAATCTTGTATTTGATGGAACCGGTATTGCTGGCAATACTGCTATTAAGGCACCTAATGGCAGTAGGTTGAATATTGAGGATTGTGTTTTTAAAAACATCACAGCTCAAAACAACAATGGAGGTGCAGCTCGTATTCAAGGGGTGGCTACCATTAAAAATTCTATTTTCGAAGGAAATACATCAAATGGAGGTTATGGCGGTGGAGCCCTGTGTATTTATAATGCTGCTGCTGTAACCATTGAAAAATGCAGTTTTATTGGCAATAGTTGTACTAACACAACTAATACAGGAGGAGGTGCTATTGTAGCAAGAGCGACAGTAGCTGACCCTTGTAATGTGACAATTATTAATTCCACTTTTGCTAATAATATTTCTGCACAAACCGGTGGAGCTATTTTGTGTTCAGTGCAAAGCAGTAACAATTATACAGCAAATTTAACTGCCATTAATTGTACTTTCACTGGTAATCAAGGAGATGGAGCTGTAACTGCTTTTGTCAACTCGAATGGTTCTGCCAATGTTTATTTGGTTAATTCCTTGGTTGTGAATAATATAAATGTATCCGGAGATGCTTATTCTGATCTAGTAGAAACAAAAAATGAAGGAGCTACAGGAAGCGTTTTGGTTGATCCAAATTATGTTATCTATTCCGAAGCATCAGCAACCATAAATTTTGCAGACAAACATTGCATTAAGGTGGATAATCCGGCAACTGCCAATATATTTATGGGTGAACTCGAAACTTTTGGTACCGATAAAAAACGTCCTCAACATGTTACTTATAAGGGATTCCCTATAGTTCCTATTTCTCAAAGTAGCATCGCTATAGGTGCAGGTACTTCTACTTTAACAGGTTATACGATACCAACCGATGATCAAGTAGGAGATACTCGTCCTACTCCTCCTGCTATTGGTGCTGTTGAATACAAAGAAATATCAGGGGTATCCAATCCGAAAAATCAATCACTCAAAGTATATTACACGGGTCAGGGAATTATGGTAGAAGGATTAACTAAAAAATGTCCTGTTGAAATTTATGATGTGATGGGTAAATTGCTGTACCAATCAATCATAGCAGAACAAAGTTTTATTCCTTTGAATGGAATTCATTCTAATGTTGTAATGATAAAAATTGATAATCAACGATTTAAGATACTTGTAAGATAGATTATTTTTTTGAAATTATTCTTGTCCGATAAAAATAAAAAAGGAGGGCAATTTTTAAGTTTGCCCTCCGTAGAGTTTTTTGTAGATTTGTATTTTCTATAAAATAAATATTTATGACATAAACACAACGATGGACAAAAATACATATTTTTTTGGATAATCAGTTTTTCGGACGCTGATTTCTTTGATAGATAACAATATTATCATACGGAACATGGGACAGTAATGATTGAAAACAATTTTAAACTTAAATAATTATGCCATTTAGTGGAGAGGTTTGTCGAATAGGAGTTTTTGATCAAAGTATTCCTGATATTCAGTTTGATGCTACCGGAAAATCCAATTACGCTTATTTATTCGATGCATTAGTCGAAGCTTATCCCCGTGGAGAAAAAGGACAAAAAGATTGGAAAAAATTTCTGGGAGATATAAAAAAAGCAGGAAAACGAAAACGATATGACTGTATTGTTGGTGTTAGTGGTGGAACAGATAGTTGTTATTTGTTACATTTGGCATCACAATGGGGGCTTAGGGTACTGGCAGTGAATCTCGATAATGGCTTTAACAGCGATATAGCTGTAAAAAACATTCGCAGAATGACAGAACAATTGAAAATTGATTTGGAAACTTACGTGATAGATTACAATGAAGTAAGAGATTTAATTATATGTTATATGCAAGCTTCTCTGCCATGGATTGACACCCCAACTGATTTGGCTATCAAATCAGTTTTATATAAAATAGCCAATAGAGAAGGAATAAAATATATTTTGCGCGGTAATGATTTTCGTTCGGAAGGTTCTCAACCAAAGGATTGGACGTATGGCGACGGTAAACAACTGAAAGCCTTACATCATCGCTATGGAAAAGTTAAATTAAAAACATTTCCAAATTATACTATTGGTCATTTACTTTATTATGGGTTTATTAAAAAAATAAATAATTTATATCCTTATTATTACATTGACTACAATAAGAACAAAGCCCAACAATTTTTAAAAGAACATTATGGTTGGGAATATTATGGCGGACATCATTTTGAAAATATTTTTACCCGCTTCGCTATGTCCTATTGGCTGTATGAAAAATTTGGTATCGATAAAAGAAAAATAACCCTTTCGGCTCAGGTTATGAGCGGAGAAATATCAAGAGAAAAAGCAATAGCTGAAATAAATTCTTTGCCGTACAATCCTGATGAAAAAGATGAAATGATCAATTATTTGTGTAAAAAACTGGATATTTTTGAAAATGATTTTACAACGTGGTTTGAACAACCAAACAAGAATTACAGAGATTATCCCTCATACGATAATTTATTCAGTAAATATCATTCTATATATTCATGGTTCATTAACAAAATATTCCTACACAAACCTCAATCATTGTTCAAAGAAGAAATCATTGGTAAATGAAGAATAAAGTATTTTTGTTGAATGGTGAGAAAGAGATACCTTTGGATCAGTGGAAATTATTAATAGAAAATTCTCCGGTTGCTTCCTTTTTCCAAACGCCGGAGTGTTATCAGTTTTACGCATCCCTGACTTTTCTAAAGCCTTTTTTGTATGGAGTAGCAGAAGATGGAAAGTTAAAAGGAATTGCTTGTGGATATGTGCAGGCTGAAGGGAGAAAATTGAAACAGTTTTTTAGCAGACGGGCTATTATTCCTGGCGGAATTTTACTGGACAAGGATATTGAACCTGACTCGATAACAGCATTGCTCGAATTTCTGAAAAAAGAACTTTGTAAAAAAGCTATTTATATTGAATGCAGAAATTTCAACGATTATAGCGAACATCGCCCTTATTTTGAAAAAGTTGGATTTGTCTATCAGCCTCATTTGAATTTTCATGTTCCAACTCCAAACGTTGAACAATGCTATAAACAACTAAACAGCACAAAAAGGCGGGATATTAAACTTTCATTAAAAGAAGGTGTTGAAATAGTGGAAACAAAATCCGAGAATGATATTAAGAACTTTTATACTCTTTTGAGCAACTTATATCAGAAAAAAATAAAAACGCCACTTTTCCCTTACGAATTTTTTGAGAAACTTACCAATCAACCTTTTGGACATTTATTTGTCGTAAAATACGGCAGTAAAATTATAGGAGGAAATATGAGTGTATCGCTTAAAAATAAAGTTCTTTACGAATGGTTTGTTTGTGGATTGGATGGAGAATATAAAAAATTTTTTCCTTCTACTTTGGCAACATGGTCAGTCATACAATTTGCTGCCGAAAATGGTTTTGAATATTTCGACATGATGGGTGCAGGAAAACCTGATGAAAGCTATGGCGTAAGAGAATTTAAAGCTAAATTTGGAGGTAATTTGGTGGAGCATGGAAGATTTGAAATGATTTTCAATAAATATTTATATCATATTGGAATTATCGGCGTTAAATTTTTAAAACATCGGAAATGAATGCAAATTCATGGATTATCCGGATAAAAAATAAGCTTGTATATTCTTTAGGAGTACATTTTCCATACAGTAAAGTTCGCAGAAAATCTTTAAAATGGTTGGGCTATCAGGTAGGGAAAAATGTTTATTTTCCCAGCGATTTGATTATCACCCAAAATTTTACCGGAGATAGAGGCAAATTGATTATTGGAGACAACGTCTCAATCGGGCCTCGCTGTACGCTGGTATTGTTTTCTCACCCCAATTTTTCGCAAATAAGAAATCAACTGACAGAAAAAAAGAGAGAAATCATCATTGAAAAAAATGCTTGGTTAGGTGCGGGTGTGATTGTTTTACAGGGTGTTAAGATAGGTGAAGGAGCCATCATAGGTGCAGGTGCAGTGGTTACAAAAAATGTGGAGCCTTTTACCATAGTTGGTGGAGTGCCAGCAAAAAAAATTGGAGAAGTATTGCATTAAAATCTAAGCAAATTCGTTAAAAAATTACATCCTGCCAAAAATAAAACAAAAAATGAATTTACTGATTGATATAACGCATCCGGCTCATGTACACTTAACCAAAAATGTTCATTCTTTGTTGACAGACAAAAGACATCAGATTATCGTTACTACAAAAGATATTCCGTCTGTAATAAGTTTATTGGAACTTTATCATATTCCTTATATTAACATTGGCAAAAAAAATGACAGTTTATTAGGTAAAACATTCGGACAGTTGAAGAATAATTTTCAACTTATGAGAATTTACAAAAAACACAAAATAAATTTGGCTTTTGGTTCTACATTAACCATAGCACAACTCACAAAATTGGGGAAAGTACCTTCTATCATTCTGGATGACGACGACGATGAAGCAGAACCTTTATTTGTCAAATATGCCCATCCTGCAACTGGCACAGTATTGAGCCCTGATTGTGTTGTTAGAAAATCACCAAAAGCAATCAAATATGCCGGTTACCATGAATTGGCTTATCTTCATCCAAATCGCTTTCAACCGGACCCAAATGTTTTGAAAGTCGCAGGATTACTGCCGGATGAACCTTATTTTATTCTTCGTTTCAATGCATTTAAAGCCCATCACGATGTTGGTATTCAAGGTCTTTCCACTGAAAATAAACGCAGGTTAATTGCAATGCTTGAGAAAAAAGGAAAAGTTTTTATTACCACGGAAAGAAACATAGAAGAAGAATTTAAAAAATATCAATTGCAAATTTCGCCTGATAAAATTCACTCCTTTATTTATTTTGCTACTATGCTGATTGGTGACAGCCAAACCATGACATCGGAAGCGGCTGTACTCGGCACACCGGCTATACGCTGCAATTCATTCGTTGGAAGACTTTCCACACTTGAAGAAGAAGAGCACAAATATCACCTGGTTTTTGGCTTTTTACCTGAACAATCGGAAGCCATGTTCGAAAAAATTGAAGAATTATTATCTATACCAAATCTGGAAGAAGAATGGCAACATCGAAGGCAACGCATGTTGCAGGATAAAATTGACGTAACAGCTTTTTTTGTTTGGTTTATCGAAAATTATCCTGATAGTGCAAAAATTATGAAAGAAAATCCTGATTATCAATATAATTTTAAATAATGAATTTTACAAAAGTCGACAAATGTTTTTATAGAAAAATTTATTGTTACTCAAATAAAGGTCTTTATCATTCATTAAACCTTAGTAATCAACAACAAACCCCTATCAACCAGACCTTATTACCTTATTGAAAATTTGTAATTGAAAATGACAGATTTTACACTCCACACCTATCAACAACTTCTTGAAACCTTAAAAGCCAAACAGTTGCCATTTTACACTTTTGAGGAAGTTTGCGAAAACAAATCTTCAGGTGCTTATATAGTGCTTCGGCACGATGTGGACGCCAAACCTGAAAATTCGCTGCAAACTGCCAAACTGGAAGCCGCATTGAACATAAAAGCCACTTATTATTTCCGTATCGTCAAACAAAGCAACCAACCTGAAATCATCAGGGAAATTGCTTTTATGAGACACGAAATTGGTTACCATTATGAAGATTTAAGCATTTGTAACGGCAATGCAGAAAAAGCCATCCGCAATTTTAAAGAAAATTTGAATTATTTCCGTCAATTTTATCCCGTAAAAACTATTTGCATGCACGGTAGTCCGAGATCTCATTTCGACAACCGAAATCTCTGGCAACACTATTCATATCGAGAAATGGGAATTATTGGTGAGCCTTATCTCGATTTTTTAAAACAGAATAAAGTCATATATTTTACCGATACAGGTCGTTGCTGGGATGGAGAGAAATACAATATACGCGATAAAACTGAAAAAACGATTGATTCTCCCCTGTCTCGAAAAAAAATTCACTCTACCGTTGATTTAATAGAATGGATAAAACAAACCGATATCCGGCAACCGGTTATGATTACAACGCATCCGCAGCGCTGGACAAATCATGTCGGAGATTGGGTGAAAGAGTATGTTTTACAATCCGGTAAAAATGTTGTAAAAAGATTTCTTATCGCTTGCAGAAAGGAATAAAAATTCTTTTCTTTGCAATAATGGATGAAAAAATTTTTATCATAGTATGAAAGTGTTTTACAAACCAAAATTAAATTCAATTTTGGTCGATGTGATGTTACTTGGCTTTAATTTTTTAATCATTTATGGTTGGTTTCCGCTGACTACGCCTGTTCCTTTTCAAAAATATTTTGTTCCGTCTCTACTTTTTACTGTAACCTGGCTCATTTTTTCCTATTTTTTTCAACGTTACATTCCGTTAAGAAAACAAAATTTCAACCATGCAATTATAAAACTTTTGGTGGTAGGCACATTGCAATTTATTTTGTATGTGGCTATTCTCCATAATTCCTTTAAAGAATATTCCGGATATGTGATTTTGGCGGTAACAATTGGAATTTTCTGTATTGAATTTCTTTTTTTATTTTTTTACTTTTCTTATCGTTTTGCCACACGATTTGATATTTCAATTTCGCAATACAAAGAAAGACCGCAGGTAACCTTTAGAGATGTTGGTCAATTGGACAAAGAAAGTTATAATAAATTGCTTCAACATATTCAGCAGTATTCGGGAAAAAATGTTCTTCAATTTTTGAAACAAAATTTTGACTTGACAAAAGATGATATTCGGGTTCTTGTTAACAGCGATTTAGAAAATCTGGAACTGATTCCTCATTACCTCTTTTCAACTTTTATTTACCTGAAAAAACTGAACAACACCGAAAAAATCAACTCTTTTTTTACTATCATCAACGAAAAACTTCCAGATAGAGGAAATTTTGTATGTTGCTTTGAAACAAAAAGCACGAGAAAAAAACGAATTTTAAAAAAATACCCTCCAGTTATCAATTATTTGATTTATTCTTTTGATTACCTGTTTAATAGATTTATTCCTAAAGTTTTTGTCTCACGCCGTATCTACCATTCGTTAAACAGCGGAAAAAATAGAGTTCTTTCTAAAGCAGAAGTATTGGGAAGACTTTATTGTCATGGTTTTGAGGTAATTAAAGAAAAAAAATAGACGGGATTTTGTACATTTGGTCGCAAAGAACAAGAAATACGCCTTTAATTTATAATCGTGCATACGGACCACTTATCAAGTTGAAACGCTATGGGAAAAATGGAAAAGTTATTTATGTTTATAAATTTCGTACCATGCATCCCTATTCAGAATATTTACAGGATTATGTTTATCAACATCATTCTTTACAGGCTGGAGGAAAATTCAACAAGGATTTTCGGGTTACAACCATTGGGAAATTCATGCGCAAGTACTTCTTGGACGAATTGCCCATGCTGATCAATATTTTCAAAGGCGAAATGAAACTGGTTGGCATTCGTCCACTCAGTCAGCAATATTTAAATCTGTATTATGATGACCTTCAGCAACTTCGTATGAAATACCGACCGGGACTTTTACCACCTTTTTATGCTGATATGCCTCGCACGTTGGAAGAAATTCAAGCATCGGAAAGAAAATATCTGCTATCCTGCAAAAAAAATGGTGTTTTTTTGACCGACATGAGATATTTTTTTCTTATTTTCAAAAATATTCTATTTCATCACGCACGAAGCGCTTAAAAATCCGCTATCCACTCTGCAACCTTTACGTCGCTTTTTTGACCATGTAAAACTGCTTAGTAAAATAGGGATTGCTCAATTTTAACAAAAAACACGATGCAAAAATCTATCATAGAGGCATCCAGTAAATATTAGTACTCTCCATTGCTGCGTTTTCACAACCTTTTTCTACCAATGCATCACACAAAGCTATCAGATCAGGAGTGAGCAACTCCATAAAGTTTTTCTAACTTTTTTACTTTGTTTATTCAAAATGCGAGCAAACACCCTATTTTTGTGAGCATCAAAAGATACATGCTTTTTCTATAAAATTTACCGGAATAAATTGTTAAACAATTAGTTTTTTCATTGGTTGATAAAAAACCAATTTACAAAAGTAACATTTGTTTTAGAGCACCCTATAGTAAACAGTTAAAATTATGTACTCTTGATTTTTATTTTCGTACATTTGGAAATATTTCGATTTTCATGTAATTTTGAAGTAAATTTAAAACTTTACTAAAATCAAAAAAAGATTTTAGTAATTAACTAACTAAATAAAGTAATAAGGTATAATTCAGGTGATATTTCAGCGTTATTAAGATTAAATGTTTTAAAATAAGGCTTTTGGGAACAAAGTGAAAAACAAAATTAGCAAAACATTTAATCGTGCAAAAAAAATCGTGATTAACCATGATAATTTCAATAATGATTTTTACATTAAAAAATCTCCAAACGGTTATTGAAAAAAGTAGATTTTTCATTGTTGAATAAATAAAAAGCAAGTTTAAAAATTGAAACCTTGTCATGCTAAAAACCTTCATAACAAAGAAAAAAACAAATAAGCCAAGCTTTATTACCTTATTATCTCGACTTTAAAGATTAATTACACAAATGTTTAGTGTTTTTTCAATGAAAATGTCAATATTTATTTGCAATAGTTTTATTTGTTTCAAGGAATGATTTGTGTAATTACCAATTAAAATCTATATTAAAATCAAAAAATTATGTTACGTGTTGCAGTACAATCTAAAGGAAGATTATTTGATGATACTATATCGTTACTCACAGAAGCAGGAATAAAGTTAGAAGCCAGCAAAAAGTTATTATTGATGCCAGCTCTAAATTTTCCACTCGAAGTTTTATTTCTGAGAGATGATGACATTCCTGAATCAGTAGCAGAAGGTATTGCTGATGTGGGT
>Ga0116190_1003302_pt1 | contig 12045 bp, 10 predicted proteins | sample AD_JPNTR4_MetaG_FD_89808 | JGI IMG/M metagenome (GOLD analysis project Ga0116190, IMG submission 89808) | Active sludge microbial communities of municipal wastewater-treating anaerobic digesters from Japan - AD_JPNTR4_MetaG | ecosystem: Engineered > Bioreactor > Anaerobic > Digestate | place... | reverse complement strand
GTTCTGCGCGGCGTGGATCTGGTTGGTGATGTCGAGCAGTTTCTTGCGCTGGTTGAGCTTCTCGGAGAGGGCCGTTATGGAGGAGATGTCGAGCCTCTCCATCATCTTTGCCGTGTCCATCGCGGGAATCCGTTCCTTCTCGGTTTTTCTTGTTTCCATATCGTCATGGAGGCCACGCTCTTTAATACAGGAAATGTGCCAATCGATCCGCGGCCGGAGGCGCCCGCCCGGCGGCAAGGCCTTCCCATGGCTGTCGCGGCAGGGCATGGGTTTTGCACCCTGTGTCTGCGATGCCTCGACCTCGGGGCGGGAAACGGAGTCCGTGATGACGAAGCCGGCGCCGAAGATGATCCTCTTTGTCTGCTCGGGAAACCTGTGCCGGAGCTTCATGGCCGAGCAGGCGTTTCGCAAGCTCGCGAGGCAGGCGGGGCTGTCCGGCCCTGAGGCGGCATCGGCCGGGCTGCTCGATCTCGGGGGCGCGGAAGCCGATCCGCAGGCCGCCGCGGCTCTCCGGGAAAAAGGCATGGAGGCCGGCCGTCACCGGTCGCGCGCCCTGACGGCCGACATGGTCGAACGGGCCGACTGGGTCCTCGTCATGGAGGAGGCCCAGCGGGACGAGGTGCTCAGGCGGCACCCCGGATCGGCGGGCAAGGTCCGACTCCTGAAATCCTTTTCCGCACAGGGCGGCGGCGGGGCCGATCCGGACATCCGGGACCCCTACGGGAAGACGCCCTATCACTACCGGACCTGTTTTGCGGAGATCTACTTCTCGCTGGAAGGGTTGCTTCGATGTATCTAGAGTACTGGGGCCTGGACGTCTTCCCCTACGAGATCGTTCCGGATCTGAAATTTATCTACAACTCGGGCGACTACCGCGAGGGGATGACTCGGCTCGCCTACGCCGTCCAGCGCCGCAAGGGGGCCGCCCTGCTCACGGGAGACGTGGGCTGCGGCAAGACGACCCTGTCGCGCGCCTTCATCCGGAGCCTCGGGCAGAAGGAGCACCACGTGGGGCTCATTACGAACCCCATGCTCGAGCCCATCGAGTTCATCCGGGAGATCCTCTACCAGTTCGGCCTCGACCCGGCCTCGCACTCCAAGCACGAGCTGCTGAACACGCTGGGCGAGATGATGATGAAGGACTTCAAGGATGGCCGGTCGACGGTCCTCGTGATCGACGAGGCGCAGCTGCTCTCGCCGACGAACTTCGAGGAGGTGCGCCTGCTGCTGAACTACCAGTTCAACGACCGGTTCCTGCTGAACCTGCTGCTCATCGGCCAGCCGGAGCTGCGGGGCATCGTCAGGCGCATCGAACAGCTCGACTCGCGGATCGCCATCCGCTACCACCTGGGGCCGCTCGGGATCGACGAGATGATACAGTACGTCCATTTCCGGCTCGGCCGGGCCGGGGCGAAGCGCGAGATCTTCACGCGCGATGCCCTCGAGGAGATTCACCGCCAGACCCGGGGCGTGCACCGCAGGGTGAACAACCTCTGCGACATGTGCCTGCTGATCGGGTTCGGGATGCAGGCCGAACGAATCGACGCGGCGGTCGCCCGGACCGCCATCGAGGACACGGCCATGCCGGGCGATGATCCCACGGACTCAGAACCGGCGCAGGAAGCCGCGAAGCCGGGAGGCTGAGAGGCATGGACGGGCTCGCGGCGCGCCGCATTCCGCCCGTTTCTCCAACGTTCCGAATCCCCTGGCCTTTCCGACGTCTATCCTTTCGTGAGGCGCGCCAGCTCCTCCTCCGAGACGGCCCCCGTCACCCACAGGATCGGGTTGCCCAGCAGGTTGACGGTCCTGTCTTCCGCGACCCGGTTGCCGTCTGCGTCTTCCATGATCTGCACAACCGGCCGGAGCGGCTGCCCGGCATGGGTCCGGACGACCCTGCCGAGGGTCCGGTTATTGAGCCGGACGAGACTCCCGAGGGGATAGAGGGAGATCTGCTCCAGGAACGCCCGCATCACGCGCGGGGAGAAGGATCGGTTTTTCGTGTCGATCAGCTCCCGGACCGACACGCATCGCCGATGGGGCCTGTCGTGTGTCATGGCCTCGTAGGTGCTCGCCAGGCCGACGATCTTCGCAAACTCGGAGATCTGCTCGCCCCGAATCCCACGGGGATACCCGCTTCCGTCCTCGAGCTCGTGATGCTCGAAGGCCGTCTGGGCGAGCCAGGGCATCTCGCCGCTCCAGGGGGCGAGCGTGTCGCGGCCGGCCTCGGGGTGCCTGCGGACAGCCTCCGCTTCCCCGGGGGAAAGGGGCTCGGGCTTGAGGAGGATCGAGTCGGGGACGGCGAACATGCCCACATCGTGCAGGAGGGCGGCCAGCCCCAGCGCCTCGAGATCCTCCGGGGCGTACTCCAGCCGCAGGGCGATCTTCAGGGCGTAGATCATCGTGTTGATCGAATGGGAGGCGGTGTAGTCCTCCTCGTTTCCGAACCGGGTCGTGTAGTGGTAGAGGCGGTCGAGCAGGTCGGGGCTGCCCGCAATCGCTCGGACCTGCTCCTTCAGGGGCAGGATGTCGAACCCCGTCTTTTCCCGGATGCCAGCCTTGATGGACTGCATCTGCTTCCACAGGGCGAGGTAGACGTCCCTGTCGGAATCGGGCTCCTTCACGGCGGGCGCCTGCGCGGCCCGGGAAAAAAAGGATTCGGGGATCGCCGACGCGGGCGACTGGGCCGCGTCGTCTTTTCTGCCGCTCTGCACGGCATCTGTGATCAGGTCGACGTATCGTACCATGGGACGTCCGCCTCTTTCCTGTGTAGTGGGGCCTCCGTTGCGCCATCGGCCGAGACGAGCGGCTCGGCTCCCGGACACAGGGGGTCCAGCCCAAGTAATGCAAGAACCGTACACGGAAACATTTCCCGTTATTTGGCATGATGTTGGCATGTCATGATTCCGTTCATCCTGCGCAGGAGAGTCGTAATGTCCAGTCGATTGGCGAATGCAATCCTTGCAACATTGCTCGGTGCGGTCGCAGTCTGCCTTTCCGGGTGCAGCAGCTACGTCCCGCATGTCTTCGAGGCCAGGGGTGTGCCCGTCAAGACGCTCAAGCCGACGGCCGAGGATGTGGCCGCGGCCGAGAAAGCCCGCCTTCAGCAGGAAAAGGACATCGCGGCCATGGCCTCCGTCACGGGCAACCTCGCCTTCACGGAGCGGCGGGGGACACCGGAATACCTGATCGGCCCCGGCGACGTGCTGAAGATCACCTACTGGGAGGGGGCCAAGAGCACGGAGCACCTCGCGGAGGTTCGCGCCGACGGCAAGATCTCCTACGCTTTCATGGACGACGTGCCCGTGAGCGGCCGCACGGTCGGCGAGCTTCACGAGGCACTCATGGAGGGCCTCAAGCAGTACATCCGGGCCCCGAGGCTCGAGGTCGTCGTCAAGGAATACCGGAGCAAAACGGTCCTGCTCTTTGGCCAGATCAACAAGATCTCCCCCGGGCCCTCCGGGCCGGGGAAATATCCCCTGAAGGGGAAGACGACCGTGCTGGACCTCATCGTCTCGGCGGGCGGCCCCGTCACGGGCCGAGGCGGCGCCTATACGGGAACCGGCCAGACGCAGGTCGTCGTGGGGGACGAGGGGGGCAACGCGGACCTGCGCAACGTAGAGCTGCTGCGCAGGGGCAGGCGCTACACGCTCAACCTCTACGACGTCATGTTCAAGGGCGACGTCGGCCAGAACGTGATCCTCGACGCGGGGGACATGGTGACCGTGCCCGAGCTTCCCGTCTTCGGCGAACGGGTCTACGTGCTCGGGGAAGTGAACGCGCAGGGCATCTACCGGCTGAAGGACGCCAGCGACCTCCTGGCCTCTCTGTCCCTGGCCGGCGGGCCGACACGGCTGGCCGTGAAGTCGGACATCAAGATCATCCGCGAATACCAGGAACGGAAGGGCGATCCCCAGATCCTGTCGGCCAGCTACGACGACATCACGAAGAGGGGCGACATCGCCCAGAACGTGGCGCTCAGAAACGGCGACATCGTCTGGGTGCCGCGGATCCTCATCGGCGACGTCAACGAGTGGATCACGAACACCCTGCCGCTTCTCGATTACCTGCTGAAGCCCGCATCGTACCGCGACGCGTACGGGGACAACCAGAACCTGCGATTCCTGAAATACTGATATGGCCCAATACGATCTCAACCTGCGCGAATACTGGCGGATCATCAAGAAGCGGCGCTGGATCATCCTCGTCACGCTCCTGCTGACGGGCACCTTCAGCACGCTCTTTGCCCTGCTGAACAAGCCTGTGCCGCTGTACAAGTCCACGGCAAGCGTGAGGCTCGAGCGGGTCATGCTTTCGGGCGGGGGCATCTACCAGGAATCGATGCCGTGGAACAACGCGGACATGCTGACGGCGCAGGCCGCCGTGGCACGGAGCCACGGGATCGTCGAAAAGGCTGCGAAAAAACTCGGCATGATTCCCGCCAACCTGACCTCCGAGGAGGTGCGGGCCAACAAGGAATACCTGGCCACGGTTCTGAGCCTCCGCAGCATGGTGGAGTCGGACTTCGAGCAGCAGATCGGGGTCCTCAACATCCACGTGCAATCCCAGGACTCCCGCCTGGCGATGCGGTTGGCCAATACGCTGGCCGAGGTCTACCGGGAGGAGCGCATCAACGACAGCAACCGGCGCGCCGTGAGCCAGAAGAGCTTCATCGAGACACAGCTCAACCAGGCCCGGGAAAAGCTCAAAGCCTCCGAGGAGGCAGCCAAGGCCTACCGGGAGCAGAACCAACTCGTCTCCATCGACGCCGAGAGCAATGCCATGGTCACGAAGCTGCAGTCCTTGCAGGCAGCCCACGACAAGGCCGTGGCCAACGCGCAGAAGGCGGCCGACACCCGGCGCCTGCTCGACCGCGCCGGGTCGACGCTCCTCGGCTCCAAGACAAGCTTCTATTTTGAAGACGCCCCCGCAGCGTACAAGTCCTTCAACGACAAGCTCGTCCAGCTCATGCTCGAGCGCGACACCCTCCTGAAGACCTACACGGAGCTCTACCCCCAGGTGGCCGAGATCCGCAAGCAGATCGAAGAGATCCTCGTCACCATGAAGGGGCAGATGTCCGCCTATGAAGCGGGACTGCGCGAGGACATCCGAGACCTCAAGGGGAAGATCGACGAGACGAGCACCCAGGTCAAGATGTTCCCGGAGAAGCGACTGGAGCTCTCGCGGCTCGAGCGGCAGATCCAGTTGAACCAGGAACTGTTCAACATGCTGGAGCGCAAGCACCAGGAGGCCCAGATCACGAACGCCGAGCGGGTGGAGACCGTCCAAGTCATCCGGCCCGCCCTGGAGTCGCGGGTCCCGTCGAATGCCCCCAAGATCAAGGAGAAAGCCTTCGCGGGATTCCTGATCGGCCTGATTCTCGGCATCGCCCTGGCCTTCCTCGTCGAGATGTTCGACACCTCGCTGGGGGCCATCGAAGAGATCGAGAGCCTTCTGGGCGCCCACGTCCTGGGCCTCATCCCCCACGTGAGCCAGCAGGAGATCAAGGAGACGCTCCGGGAAAAATATGCGGATGACGTGGACACGGAGGTTGCCGAACGTGGAGCACGTCTCGTCTCGCACTTCGCGCCCAAGTCGCGCCTCGCGGAGAGCTACCGCGCCATCCGGACGAATCTGGCCTTCGCCTGTCTCGACAAGGACATCAAGACGATCGTCCTGACAAGCTCCTCGCCCGAGGAGGGCAAGACGACATCCATCGTCAACCTCGCCATCACCATGGCGCAGGGGGGGAACCGTGTCCTGCTCATCGAAGGCGACCTGCGCAAGCCGATGATCTCCCGGATGTTCGGCATGGACTACGTGCCCGGACTCTCTGACGTGCTTTTGGGAAGCTACGAGTGGCGGAAGGTCGTCCGGACCATCTCGGATATCATGACGGGCGCGCTCAGTACCGAGGACATCCTGCAGACCCCCGGCATCGAGAATCTCCACATCCTCTCGTCGGGGACGATCCCGCCGAACCCGGCGGAGCTGATCTACTCGAAGGCGATCGGCGAGTTCATCGCGGAGGTGCGTGCAGCCTACGACTACGTGCTCATTGACGCGCCCCCGCTGCTGGCCGCCACCGACGCGGCGCTTCTGTCCGCCAAGGCCGACGCCGTGGTGATGGTGTATCGCGTCGGCCGGATTCCCCGCGGGGTGCTCAAGCGCGCCAAGGCACAGCTCGACAACGTCAAGGCCAACGTGATCGGCGTCATCCTCAACGGCCTGAAGGCGGAATTGAGCACCGATTATGCCGACTACAAGTACAAGTACTACTACTACTTTTCCTCCAAGAAGGCGGACGGCACGCCTGAAACGCCCTCTGACAGAATCCGGGCCATCCCGGAGCTGCTGAAGTCCCGCCTCGGGCTCGTCAGGGGCTGGCCCGAAAGGGAAGCGGCGCAAAAATCCGGGACGTCGATGGCCTTCCGGTCACTGCGGGATCGATTCCGGAGAGGAGGGAACCCCCCCCCCTCCATCGTGCCTGACCCTGCCGAGGGGAAGAAGGCATCGATTGTCCGGGCAAGCGTGTTTTTCATTGCCGTCACCTGCCTGATCGCCGGGATTCTCTACCAGATGGGGGTTCTCCATTTCGCCATGCCTCCCCTCGATGCCCGGAAGATCCAGCACCGGGGGGAGTCGATGCAACGGGAGAACCGGATTGCAGCGGCCGCAACGGGACTCGGGGTGGATGTTCCCGCAGTCGGGCAAGCTGAGGGACAACAGGAACCCTCGACGCCTTGGGCCACCGAAGGGTCACCCAAACCCGTCGTCGCCGCTGCCGCGACGCCGGAGCGCAAAGAGTAGCGGGAGATGGATGAGACCAGGGCCGACGAAAGAGCCGCTTCTTCCGGGCTGGTGCGAAAGAGGCGACGGGTCCGGGCGAAAGGAAGGGGGATCACGTGGAAGTGGTTTCTCGTCATCCTCGCTGCCGCTGCCCTCACCTCTCTGATCCTTGTTTGCTTTGCGGGGATTTTCGAGAACCTCGAGGACCGTTCCTACCGGCCGAAGGACATCGAACGCAAGTATCATGAGATGCAGCGGATGAAGGAGGCCGCCGAAAAGCAAACGTACTCATCGAGCGGTCGATAGCCGCCCCGCCGCACGCTTCCCCGCAACAGCGTATCCCCGCCTCATCCGGTGACTCCCTGTCGGAAGACGCCAATCGCGCCGTGGTTTGGTTTTTGCATCGTCTGACAGGGGTGGAACCCCGCTTCCTTCGCCCGCTCTGCAACGGTCGGCAGGGAGGGCGGGAAATCGAAGGGTCGAGACGAGACGGATGATCGAGACTCAACAGCTGGAGGGAAATACGCGGGCGGCCGTCTTTCTGCTCGTGGCAGTTGCCATTGCCTTGTGCGGGGCCATGCTGGCCAACAAGCTCTCGCTGGGGATCGCCGTTGCCTCCGTGCTTGCCGTCATCATCTTTACCTTCAGCTTTGTCAGCACCGAGATTGCCCTGTACATGCTCATCTTTTCCATGCTCCTGGGGCCCCAGCTCACCGTCGGAGGCGGGGACGAGATCACGGCGGTGCGCGGCCGCGGCATCGCCCTGAGGGCAGATGACATCCTTGTGGCCACCATCGGCTTGAGCTGGTTCATGCGGGTCGCCATCAATAAGGAACTTGGTTTCTTCCTGCGGACGCCCCTTAACATCCCCATCGCCGCCTACTTTATCATCTGCATCGTCGCCACGGTTCACGGCTACTACCTGATGCGGCGCCTCAACCCCGTGGTCGGCTTCTTCTTCATCCTGAAGTACTTCGAGTACTTCCTGATCTACTTCATGGCCGTCAACCACCTGCGGGAGAAAGACCAGATCCGGCGGTTCATCGTTGCCATGCTGATCGTCTGCTTCTGCGTCTGCGTGTATGCCATTTCCCAGATTCCCTACGTGGAGCGTGTATCCGCGCCCTTCGAAGGAGAGGAGGGGGAGCCCAACACGCTGGGCGGATATCTTGTGCTCATGCTCTCCCTGGTCGTGAGCCTCCTCGTGACGCCTAACGCAATCAGGAAAAAGCCGCTTTTGCTGATCCTTCTCGGCTTGATGATCGTGTCCCTGGCAGCCACCTTGTCGCGCGGTTCCTGGCTTGCCTTGCCCCTTGTGTTCCTGACTCTCATTGCGCTGAGCCGCCACCGGCTGCTCATCGTGATCCCGCTGGTCATCGTACTCGCCTTCTTGCCCTACCTGCTTCCCAAGGGCGTCACCGAACGGGTCAACTACACCTTCAATCAGCCTGAAAACGACGAACAGCTCAAGATCGGGCGGGTTAAGGTCGACTCGTCGACATCGGCCCGCCTGATCTCCTGGAAGGTGATCCTCACGGAGGACTTCGTTCATCACCCGATCATCGGCTGGGGCGTGACGGGCCATTCCTTCGTTGACGCCCAGATCCCGAGGGTCCTCGTCGAAACGGGGCTGCTGGGTCTGACGGCTTTCTTCGCCCTCATCGCGCTCCTCTTCCGGCATGGTCTGCGGGCGCTCCGCGCGAGCCGGGATCCCCTCTTCGAGGCGATCTCTTTGGGTTATCTTGCCGGTCTCGCAGGACTTCTCGTCCACAGCGTCGGCGCCAACACCTTCATCATCGTGCGGATCATGGAACCCTTCTGGTTCCTGACGGCCCTGGTCGTCATGATCCCGAAGTTCGAAGGCGTCGACGGAGTCCCGGAACGCGGCTGGGGCCGCTAGATCACGCGTCTCCGGCCGGTGTACGCCCGGGTGCGCCCCTGATCAGGAACGGACAGCGCATGAACCCAAACCGCAAGGAATCGATCTTCAGGCAAGTTCTTCTCAGCGGACTCTGGACGCTGGGTCTGCGTCTCTCCAGCCGGGTGCTGGGTTTCGTGCGCACGATCGTGCTCGCGCGGCTCCTGTTTCCGGCCGATTTTGGACTCATCGCCATGGCGATGGTCGTCGTGACGGGATTGGACAGCGTCAGTCAGACAGGATTTCCGCAGGCGCTGATCCAGAAAAAACGGGGGCCGAACAATGCCTCGACACCGCCTGGGCGGTTGCCCTGGTCCGGAGTTTCGTCCTGTGCTCCCTGCTCGTGCTGTGCGCGCCCTTCGTGTCGGATTTCTTCGCTTCGCCTCGGCTCACTGGCATCATCCGGGTCGTCTCCCTGTCGGTTCTTCTCAGTGGGTTCGCTAATATCGGCATTGTCTTTTTTCAGAAGGATCTTGAATTCCGTAAGCAGTTCAACTTCGAGTGGTGGGCCTCGGTGCTGGAATTCGCGCTGACCGTCTGGCTCGCCTGGACCCTGAGGGACGTCTGGGCGCTTGTCTGGGGAGGGCTAGCGGGAAATCTCATGCGGGTTGCCCTGTCCTACGTACTGCATCCCTACCGGCCCGCCTTCCGGTTTCATCCGGAGAGCTTTCGCGAGTTGATGAGCTTCGGCAAATGGGTCACGGGGTACACCGTTCTGCTCTTCGCCGCATACCAGATGGACAACATCCTCATCGGCAGGCTGCTCGGTGCCGAGGAACTCGGCTTTTACCAGATGGCCTACCTGACGGCGGTGATCCCCTCGTCGGAGGTGGCCATTGCCTTTTCCATGGTATTGTTTCCATCGTTTTCGATGCTCCAGGGCCAGCCTGTCCGCCTGAGGGAATCCTTCGAAAAGGTTCTCCAGGTCTCTTCGATGGTCTGCATGCCCATCGCGTTCGGAATTTGTGCCGTGGCTCCCGAGTTCGTCCGCATTGTCCTCGGAGAGCGGTGGCTGGGGATCGCCATGGTCATGCAGGCGCTGAGCATCATGGGGATCGCCAAGGCCCTGGAGGGCCCCATGAATTCCCTGATGATGGCCGTGGGACGGCCGGGGATCGTGACGGGTCTCTCAGCGATTCAACTGGCGGTCCTGGTCGCGGCGCTTTACCCGTGCATCTCGCGGTGGGGGCTGCACGGAGCCGCCGTCACGATGGCGGGAACGGGTCTCGTCGCCGTGGTCGCTGCTCTCCGAGCGTCCTGCCGGGTCACGCAGATTCAGCCCGTTCGCGTCGCGACGCTGGTCGCCGTTCCGCTTGTCGCCTCGGCTGCGATGGCCGCAGCCGTGACGGCGCTGAAACACGTGGCCACGCCCTCGAGTCTCGTCGCGTTCCTGTCGCTCGTTGCAGCGGGAGTCGTCCTGTATGGAGCCTTCCTGCTTCTCACCGACGCCGCGGTCACAGCCGGCAGCTACAGGCGGCTTCTTATCGCGCTGGCGGGAGGGCTGTTGCATTCGGAGGCCCGCGGCGCCGATCCTGCGCCCCCGATGGTCGGCGAGGCCGCACCGGTCCTGTCGGCGGAGAAGCGTCCGCGGTGATTACGGGATGCCCGCGGGCATCACCGGTGTTGCCTGAAGACGACCCCTTCGATTTCCTCGACGCGCTCCCGGCCGGCCAGGCAGAGCAGACGCTCCATCAGCATGAAGAAGGCCCTTCCCCGTTCCCGCCTTCCGTGGCAGGCCGGTGTCGTGCCATTGCGGCGGATCCGGACGCTGTCATCGTAGATCCCACCGGCAAGGGTGGGCCGCGTGGTCATGCGGAAGGAATGAAGCCGGGACGCGTGAAGCATGGCCCGCAGGGACTGCGGGGAAAAGACAAAGGGGTGCCTGGGCGGCTCCAGACCTCGCCAGTCCTTTCCGAACCACTGGTGTCCGAGGCTTTCCGCGTTGGGCGTGTAGATGACGAGCCTCCCGCCGGGCCGCAGCACGCGGCGGCACTCCCTCAGAAGGCCGGCAGGATCGTCGGTGTGCTCCAGGACGTGATTGAGGGTAATCTGGTCGACGATGCCGTCGGCCAGTCTCGCCTCCTCGAGGCGGCCGGTGAAGACGGCGATCCCGCGCGCGCGGGCCAGCCCCGAAGCGATGGAGTCCGGTTCGATCCCGAGCACATTCCACCCGAGCGCCTTCATGCGCACCAGGAAGTCTCCCCGGCCGCACCCCACATCGATCAGCAAATTGTCCTGGCGCTCGACGAAGACGGGGAAGCGCTCCGCCAAATCATCAAAGACGGCGCGGCGGCGAAGGATCTTTACGGATGATAACAGAACGCCAAGGCGGCACATGCCATGGCTGCTGTGACCGTTGCGGTAACCGAAATGGCCGCAAAGAATGGCAGTCGGATGCTGTCTCGCAAGTGTCTGAAGCGTCTCCGTTCGGGAAAGTACGAGCCGAAAGGCTCGGTGATATGCGTGTAGTATTGCTGATAGCAGAGGGCAATGCTCGCAGGGTCGGGACGGGGATCGAGCCATACGAGGCTGCAGCGGGGGCACCTCCGAAAATGGTACCGGCCGCGGACGCCATAGCGGGGATCCCGCAGATCTCGACGCAACCACGGGCCTTCCGTTCCGCAAATCATGCATTTCGGGACCCGTTCCAAGCCGACGCTCATCCGCCAACCCCCTTTGCTTGCCCAAGGATGCTGTCCCTGGCCTTTGCGTCGAGAATCTTCATCCAGAACGTATACCCGTAGAATGCCGCAACCAGGCAGCATCCGATCACGTGTGCAGAGGGATGACCTTCGATCCGCAATTCGCGGAATCCCCAGAGGGTGAATCCGCAGACCAGCAGGTAAGGCAGCCCCCGTGATAGAAGATCAAGGTACCATTTCAGCAAGGACTGCCCCAGGCAACGGCACGCTGCAGCGTGAAGCAGCAGCATGTCGAGAAAAACCCTGAAGAACCATGCAGAGGCGGCGCCCGCCAGACCGTGCGTCAAGATGAGGCAATAACAAACAGGAATGTAGATGAGGGTTTCGATCACGTGAAATGCGGCGGGGATGTGCGGCCTTCCCATACCGTTGAGCAGGGTGATGGACGGGTACGCAAGGGCATTCACGAGCCCCGCCCCTGAGAGGATCATCAGGATAACTGTCGAAGCCTCGGCGAAATCGGAGCCCACCCACCACGCGAGAAATGTGTGACCGAAAAAGATACAGAACAGCAGCGGTGCGCCGAACAGATACAGGAGATAAAGCGTGCTGCGGCGGTGGAGAGACCGGTTCGCTTCCATGTCCTGCTTCCCCTGGAAATAGCTGTAAGCAGGGAACAAGACCGATGAGAACGACGAG
>Ga0116190_1003297_pt1 | contig 12049 bp, 21 predicted proteins | sample AD_JPNTR4_MetaG_FD_89808 | JGI IMG/M metagenome (GOLD analysis project Ga0116190, IMG submission 89808) | Active sludge microbial communities of municipal wastewater-treating anaerobic digesters from Japan - AD_JPNTR4_MetaG | ecosystem: Engineered > Bioreactor > Anaerobic > Digestate | place... | reverse complement strand
TTCTCGCGCCGTTGCTTTGCCATCGGCATACCGCTCTGCCGCCTCAACGGCTCTCCGGCTGCGTTCATCCTTCAGCAAATCCCAAACCCTCCTCCCATCTGATAATGGAGTTTCCCGGACACAACGACAAGCCAGCTTTCTTAAAATGGAGTCAGAGAATACCCCTGGTCTGGTCGCAGTCCAGACCAGCCAATCGTACTTGCCCTGCTCAATCATGGCATCCCACACATCGGCCATGTCCTCGCTGATGGACAGCGCCCATCTTGCGCCATCGGCACATGCACTGTGTTTCTTCAAAAAGTCTTTAGTTTTCATTCCTTTCCTTTCTTTCCCGTTGTTCCCGTCGTATTTTTGCAGCAAAAGACTGCTTCTGATCTTCTGGCGCATTCGCGTACAGGATTGTCAGCATGTCTTCCCGTGTTTTAGGTTGCAAAAGGATAATGCGGTGTTTTTCTTCACCCATCGTTTTGCCTTTTTTTGGTGAACTCCAAAATCCGCGTTGCAGTCATCTGTCACCAAGAGCATCTTTGCTTTCTTGACTGTTCCAAAGCCGTTTAACTTCTTTCGCTGCGTCATGGCTTTTCATTACCTCGTCATAGCTCATATGACTACAATCAAAATGAGGCCCTTGATGGAAGCAGTCTTGGCATACAATGTACGCAATGCCTTCAACACGGGGCCTTCTCGATGAGCCTTTGCCCATTTTCTGAGCAAAGCCCGCGCGTCGTCGTTTTCATCGTGGTCAATGCGTATCGGGACTTTGGTACCCAGATTGTATCCCCCGCACTTTGGGCATGGGTTCATCGGCTGACCGAACCTGAATTTCGCTCGTTGTGCTGTGTATTTCTTGTCACTCATCTCCCTGCCCTTTCTTTTCATCATCATCATGTCCTCCTAAAACGTTACGCTTGCTGTCAAAATAGCAGCAGCCGCCCAGTACACCAATCTCCTCCAATCACCATGACACCCATAAACAAGAGCCGATGCCAAATCAATAGCAATCAAGATCGTAGGCATAATCCAGGTTTTCATTTCTCTTTCCTTTCCAGTACAATCCGATACCCCAAGGCGGAAGCAAGTCGATGCAGGGTTCCGAGCTTGGGTTCCTGTGTGCCATTGAGCAGATTCCTTACATTCTCAACACTGATGCCCGCCTTATACGCCACATCATAATTCCGTAGACCCAAAGCCCGTCTCTCTCTCTGTAGGGTCTCCATCAATTCCACATATGTTGGTTTGTTTTTTATCATTACGACAATCCTCCAAATTCCTCTGTAGCGCGTTGATCTCCGGCTTTTGTAAGGGTATAGACCCGGTCTCTGCTTTCAAACACCTCTCTCCGGGCGTAGCCGTACTTTACCAGCAAATCAAACTCAGAAATGTACTTACTGCCGGCAGACAGAGTAACCATATTATCATTACCAAGCCACCACAGGGCATACCTCTCAAAATCATTCAGTTCAGGCTTTTCCATCAGATTCCTTTTTCTCTAAGGCTGTAATCATGTTACGGATAATAGAGAGGGTACTTGTGTGATTATGTATAATGCCACGCAATGCCTTATACCGCATATCGTAACCATTGGATGGTATAAGGTCAAACACCGCTTTTGCTGTCTCGCTGTCCTGTTTCTGATTATGGTTCTGGGCATCCGTCAAGTGCCAAATCGCTTTCTCCAAATCCATAATCGTCTGTGATTTGTCCTTTTCGCCATGCCTCCAGACATACTTAAACGCATCAGCAAAGTTGGATTTCAGATGACGCTTGATGTCGATGCACTCAATCTTTACCATAGGGCCATCATAGTGCTTCGGGTGATTTACAGGATCATTCATCATTTGATTCTTTTCACCGCCTTATCGATTTCTGCCGTCTCAATCAGCTTTCTCAACTCATTGGCATCCAGCTCCAATTCCTCCAGCCGGTCACTAAATTTAGACCCACCCACCCAAGAGGCTCTCACCGCCGCTTCAATCTTATCAAGCAATTCAATGGTTTTCTGTGTGATTTCATTGTCTATCATCGCTTTTCTCCTTAGCTTTTCTTATTTGTCGCCTTAAGAAACCTTTTTGCCGCTTCATTCACTTCGGTAAGCTCTTTAATGGTATTGTATTTGAGGGTGAAAAGCTGTAACTCTGCCGCCGCATCTTTGAGCATCTGTTCCGTCTGTTTTTTGCTTGACAAAACCTTTTCAACCAGCAGATAGCCGCCGCCATCTTTCCTGTCGGTTGTAAGGCTAACAAATGCCCGGATAGGCTCTTTACTTCCCTCCAGCACCGTGACAGAAACCTGAATCAGTCGGCGCGCCTGCTCAATGCGCCATTGCTCTGCCGCTGCGGTATCATCCCATTCAAAGGACTTATGAAGCGGTGATTCTGGATTCCGCGCTTCTTCAACGACATCGCGCGGATAAAGTTTACCCCCGTGTTTTGCCGCGATTTTCTTCAGTTCTGCTGTAATCTTTGATTCCATTTTTGCCCTTTCATTTGTTACCTGCCTTGCACTACCGCGCGTCGCCAATCCTGACCCTGCCTTACCTGCCTTGCCTGTCCGCGCATCACTTCACTACTCAATGCCACACCTGCCCCGCCTTTACGCGCCTTGCCTGGCCGAACAGCCCCATGCCTAACCTGCCGTGTCGTGCCGTACCTTTCCATGCCTCACCTGACTGTACTACACCTGCCGTGCTACATAGCGCAACGCATCACTACGCCATACCCCTCTGCGCCCAACCTGCCTTGCTTACTTCAAAATTTCAGCCTCAGAGTTTACCAGCTTGAAGGTGCCCCAACCCATCCCGGCAGAGTTTTTGCTGTCCGGCCTGCCCTCGCAGATGCCGACCTGGATGCCGACGCGCATCAGCAGATTCGCAAGATCGGTTTCGGTGAAGCGTTCAGCGTCAAAGGATATGCGGAGTTTTGCTCCCCAATGCCGATACCGCGCCCGAACGCTAATGTCTGTGGATGTGCCGCCAATCCCGATCCTGACCATGCTTTCAAACTTTTCAGGATCATCACCAATAATCCTGACCAGTGCCGTTCCCTCGTCATCATAGCCATCCGCTTCAATGAACACGCACATTTTCGCCATCGTCATTTTGAAATTGCACAAACGGCAAGCGGAAATCAAAGCGCAACGGAATGAACTGGCAGGAATCCCATCCCATCCTTCTGTTGAAATATGGCGAGAAGCCTTGAACAGCTCATCGAATTGCTTTGCATCACGGTTTTTGCTTTTGCTTGCCGCACCACCGGCTTCCTGCTTCTGGCGTATTTGAAGCTTTGCCTTTTCGCTGAACTTGTGAACGACCAGCGGAGCAGTTCCCTTAATAAAAAACTCTACGGTTTTGATGTCAGGTGGTACAATCTGGATTTCTTTCTTTGTCATCTTCTTTCTCCTTTGTTGCTCTGTTTCGGTATCTGTTTCCTTATCTGTTTATACTATAGCCTGCACAAAAACAACATGCAAGCTATAGTCTGCAGATTTATTGCATGATTTCCTTGATCTTGGCGATGACCATGTTCGATGTGATGGATTTGGTGCATATGAACTTTTTATTTTGAAGCTCCTGCATTTCCGCCCCCAATGCAGCCAGCCTTTCCTTGTTTGGTTTTTCTGACAATTCCTCCCGTTCAATCTCATACTGCTTGGCTTTAATCTGTGGGTCGATGCGGGGGCACCAGTGCATTTCGTGATGCTTAAAGTCGATGCGGGTATCATTCCAGCATCCCTTACACTCGGATAATGGATTAATGACACGGTAACAGTCAAACTCAGCAAAAGGCAAACTGAATCCAGAGATCATAATGACAGGAATCCGACAGCACCAAGCCAATGCCGCCAATCCGCTGGGGGTTCCAATGAAGAACTTGGCTCCCTTTAATATGGCGATACGGTGGGACAGGGGCAGGTTTCCGGTATAATCCTCAACACCAGGCGGCATAATGTTCACAAGGGGCGCAATCCCATAGGCGGGGTCTTTGTCGATGCAGATAACCCTCAAGCCCTGTCCCTTCAGATATTTAACCACCTCATACCAGCCAAGGGGATTGTTCCAGAACTTACATTGCTTGCTTCCGGTATAGGAGATGGCCACATAGGGTTCGGGCTTATCCCCAAGTGGATTATTCTCATCCCCCTTGACTTCTGGTGGCGGCAGCTTCTCAAAGTCATTCAGCCCAAGAATATGCTGCCCCTGCTGAATCAGTGAGTATGTCCTGAAATCGTAAGGCTGCCAATGATGATCCTGATTGAAAAATAGCCCCATGTAGTAAGTGGCGTAAGGAATCGTCACATCCTCTTCCAGTAGAGGCTTAAATTCGATATGGGGATAGCATGGTGCCAGGATTTCATTGATACGGGTCGATGCGTATATGATGGCATGGCAACTGTGAATATCAATGAATTTCAAAATACCCGCCATCATATACAGGGGATCACCAAGGGTTCGTTGCATCATCTTAAAGGCCACCTTCTCCCCCTTAAGATTCATGGTGTGCTTGAAAGATTTACCGGCCGATGCGTCTGTAATCTCCATAGTGAATGGGATGTAATAATGAAAAGGAAAGATAAAACCAGAACCACCTGGCATCTTTTCATGGAGAAACACATCCCCTGTTACGCTGTTTGAAATAATAACGTCCCACAATCCATCTTCGGGCAGCTTAAATCGACACCCGCAGTTGAAATCGTATAAAATTCCAGTAGCATCATCAAGCCGGGTCGGTTCCTCCTGTAGTTTTCCGAAATCGTTTGACAGGGTAATCTTTTTATTGTCCATTCTTCTGCTCCTTTCTTTGCCGCTTAATTAATTCACGTCCGGGCTTGGTTACGGCGTTATAATAATCCCTTTGGTATCTACGCATGGCCTCAAGGGTGGTGGCTGGCTCCAATCCCTGCTTCTGGCGTTCAAGCTTCGGCCTGAGAACCCTTTCGGCATACCGCTTCGACCGGGCAATGCATAGTTCCCGATTCTTCCTGTAGTACTCCTTGCGTTTCTTTAATATTTCTTCCCGATGCTCCCGGTAGTATGCCAGTGAACGGGATGCCTCTTTTGGCTTGTCATTGTCCATTCTAATCTCCTTTCTTCAGTTTTTTAGTATGTAATCCGACATATGCTTTCTCTCCCATCCCTTCATGACCTGATGGGCAGCAAGCACGCCTATCACATTTTCTCCATCCATAATCACTACTGCCTGATTTCTTGGTACATTAATCTGAATCACCTCCTCTTCTGCATCATACATTGAAATAGGTGCCTGGTGCACAATCTCGTTGGTATCTTCTTCACTAAAAATCGCCTTGCCGCTCATTGTATTAATCCTTTCAGTTGTTCGATCTCCTTTACCGATGCACTATTGATGTCATGCCCCTCAATCTTCACAATTCTTACCTGTGTATGCAAGCCTATGCGATTAGCCAGCTTACGGGCCTGCCTATGGGCCTGCACTTCAGAATCAAAGACGATGTATGCTTTTTTAAATCTCCGCAACAACTTAACCTGCGTGTCTGTAAAGGAAATCCCCCCCAAGTGAACTGCCCCAGGCCCGATTGTCATGGCATCAAAGGGGCCTTCACAGATCATAACGGAATCCAGCGGCACGTCATCCAGCCCCCATACCATCTCCTTCAAGTTGCAGATTTCGTTTTCTGGCTTGGAATCCAGATACCTTGCTCTGGACAGCCCCGTATAATCCCTTCCCTGATATGAAACAATCTCACCATTCTTAAAGGCAGGTATGATTATCCTGCATGGCATCAGGCTGTCTTTCCAGTCAGTGAAGGATAACCGGTAAAACCGGATCAGGTCTATCAATGCGGCCTCAGGAAGGTGGCAAAAACGCGCCTTAAGGTAATTGTAGGGTAAGTTATCGCCTTTGACTATTTCGCGCATTACAGGCAGTTTACAGCGCTTTATTGCGCCGCTGTTTTCTTCTGTGCCTGAATCCTGTTTTGCCTCCTTGGATTGCTTTACATACCTCCTTAAAATGGTCGATGCTTCCCTGATTGATACCGACAGCAGCCTGGACAGCACCGCGCCGGAACTATGACCGCCACAACGATAGCATGTAAATCCAGTATTCTGTTTTAGATTATACCCCATATGGTAAGAAGAATCCCCATCAATGCACATAGGGCAGCATATCTGAACCCACCCCGGTCTGCAGTGATGGTTTCCTGTTTCAATATGCCGTATTCCGTAATCATCAAACAGCTTGCGTATCATAACCAGTCAGCCTCCTCTTCTGTAATCCCGTTCTGCATCATGTAGGTTAAAAGTTCCGTATCGTCCACTGTACGGTTATCCAATACAGAAGCAAGGATTTTTGACTTCTTATCGAGTGTCCGTGCAAGCTGATCCTCGATTGACCCCATGACTGTCATATAGGTCACAGTAACCGGCTCCTTTTGCCCCGTCCTGTCTAATCGGGATGTACATTGGCTCATATTGGCAGGAGACCAATCCAGTTCAGCATATAGCAGATTAGAGCATACATGTTGCAATCCATCTGTGCCTGTACCGGTTGAAAGAATGTTGCCTATCAATAATCTACAGTCTGGGTCATTGATGAATCTCTCTTTGGTTGCTTCCTTTTGCTTTGAGGTTAACTGCCCATCCATAATGACTGCAATCTTACCCCCGAAATGATCGTACAGCAATCTCCCGCACTTATCCCGATGAACGACAGCCACCATCAGCTTTTGATTGCTGCTCTCCAGGAAATCCTTTATCCAGGCTATCACATGAGGCAGCTTCAGCCTGATTGCCTCCTGCCGGTACTGCTCCATGCACTTTCGGAATTGAACCATGTCAAGCCCCCTGCCGATTTCCTTTGAGTTCTTTGTCATGGAAACCGCTTCATTCCTTATCCGGTTCAACTCCGTCATATTGGCTTTAATCGGAATGACACTATGAATGACCTTGGGCAGCTCCTTAAAGACATCCACCTTCCTTCTCCGCAGCATAACCCCCGTATCTTTCAATATTCCGTGTAATTCCTGCGTATTGATCGAACCGCTTGTCATGCCGCCATACAGACCCTCTTTAATGCAATAACGCTTCAGGAATCTAAACTCTGATGGGAATACAGTAGGATCAGCTATATTGATAACATTCCACAAATCAGAGTTGCGGTCGGTTAAGGGTGTGCCGGATAAACAGATTACATTATCCACCTGCTTTCGGATGGACTTGGCCGCGTGAGTACAGATGCTTTTTGACTTCTTGATTTTTTGCGCCTCATCAAGCACCATCAAATCCCAGTGATGCATTCGTATAATCGTCTGCCAATCCTGTAGAATCTGATAGTTGATGATTACAATATCCGCACACTTCAAGTAGTATTCATCAGTACGCTTTGGTGATCGTCCTTCACATACAAAAATCTGCAATGCTTTATTCAGGGACTTTTCAATCTCCTTCTGCCATTGATACTTCACGTTAGCCGGACATACGACAAGTGACTTTGTACACTTACCGGCAACGATGCATCCGATTGCTGATAGTGTTTTGCCTAATCCCATCTCGTCCGCTAATACAAATCCACCCCTCTTCTGGAAATGTGCAATCGCTTCCAGCTGGTAATCATATAATGGCCGCTTTAACCAGCCATTCAAAGTACGCAATCCATCCACATCGACCCCCCTCTTCTTCAGCTCCGGGATTATGGATGGCCGGAATAATACTCTCCAGTTCCGGCCATCCTTCCTATAATATACGTAACCATGCTTAAGCATTGTCTGCATCCGGTTTGGGGGGTACATCTGGGCGCATGGGCATCAAGAGTACAAAAGCATTGCTCTTCTCTCCAACCATAGTTATTGGGCTTCTCATGTTGTCTGTATTAATCATCATATACCCCATGCCATCAGAGAGCGCCTTCTTCAGTTTAGCCAGCCTAATAATCAACGTGGCAGAACCCCCCGTCGGATTCGTAATGGGGAGTACGGATTCAAATTGTACTTTTGGTTTATTGTCAATGCATCCTCTGATCTGTGCAATAATCTTCTGTGGATTATCCGCCTTGACTTCCAGCTTAATGGAATCACCAGCTTCTGTGTCTTTTGGATTGGAGGACAGATTAAGGAATTCAGTCAGAGAATCAATCTTCCATACGGTTTTCTGAGTCGATGCATCTGGGATTACCATGCGTACATCCGGATAAGCCCCATCATAAGGTGTATAGATGAAGCTGAAATCACTGCCATTGATTACTCCGCGCTTTGCAAATCCGTCCTTATCCCAATAGAATGTCAATCCTTCAATATGCTTCTGATTGCAGTAAGCCTTGGGTATTTTGATTTCCATTGCAGCCATCTTACAATCAGAACAATCAAACCTATAACCAAACAGCATGGCCCCATCAGTCGCATACAGTCCGCCACCATCAGCAATCGAGCCACTTCTGATATGGGGATTAAGCATAGCCTCTGTGGTCTTATGGGTATATTTGTTTGCAGTCTGGATTGCTTCCCATAGTTCAGCAGTAATGGGCATATCAAATCGCATCCAGGACTCATCAGGCGGCTCAACAATCGGTACAGCTTTGGGGTCTACTGATTGGGCGGCACAAGCAATATCCCGATTACCCATAGCCCCGCACAGCTTCAGGGATTCTTCTACCACAACCCCCTCAGAATCCAGCTTGGTGATATGCTCAAAGCTGGGACTGCACTTTACATAATCCAGGCACTTCACCATGGATTTCGGATCAACAAACAAATCAAAGTCCTCTCCTCTGGTTGTTGCCCTGAGCGCCCACGAGTAATGCATCACCCTATCGACCCACTCAATTTCAATCAGGTCGAACTTCTTTGCTGATTTGATTCTTGCACCCAGCATCCACGGCATGCCGTTGTTCAGGCTTTTCAGAATCAACTTCAATTCTTCAACATCAATCATCTCAGTCTCCTTATCCGTAAATGTAAAACCGGCTTCTTGGATTGTTCACTAAATTTGCCGCTATCTCATCCAGGCAGTATTCGACATCTTCCACGGTTCTTATGCCGCCGTTTTTCATGTGTTTGGTTGCCATCATATCCCAGCACGAATCAAACAGGCATCCAGACCCATCGAAGCTGGCCTCGAAATCCTTTTTAGTCCAGTGCCGATTCTCTGTCTCATTCCAAAATCTGTAAGCGGTCATCGTTTTATCCTGTATTTGATTTCCTTCCCCGTTTTTTCATCAACCAAAATTCCGCTAATTTCATGGAAAACATCGGCATCGAAATTAGGAAGATTTACAAGCAAACGTTTTTCCTCATCACTGGCAGAATCATAGGCTTTGCGCCAGGATTCTTTATAGGTTCCGTTTAGATCAAAATAAATAAAACTTGGCTTGTTTGCGTTTTCCCAATCTTCCCGGTTGCACGGCTTGTTAAAGACCTGAATGTCTGGATCAATCGTATTGAAAAACCCAGTATTTCGATTACTTTTGTTCCAGTCGCCTGTGTTCATGTCGCCGGTGTTCCTGTTGCCGGTGTTCCAGTCGCCGGTGTTCCAGTCGCCGGTGTTCCTGTCGCCGGTGTTCATGTCGCCGGTGTTGCTGCGGCCGGTGTTCCAGTCGCCGGTGTTCCAGTCGCCGGTGTTCCTGTCGCCGGTGTTCCTGCTGCCGGTGTTCCTGCTGCCGGTGTTGCCGTGGCCGGTGTTCCTGTCGCCGGTGTTCATGCCGCCGGTGTTCCTGTGGCCGGCGTTCCATCCGCCGGTGTTGCATCCGCCGGTGTTCCATCCGCCGGTGTTCCAGCTGCCGGTGTTGGGGTTTTTATCAAATACTGGGAAGATTTCCTTTACCAGCCTGATGCTGGAACATACTTCTTTCTCAATCACGCCCGGATTAGTTCTCGTTGTACGGCCTTTAACCTCGCACTCAAAAATCCTGCAACCTTCTTCCTTGTACCACATATTCCAGTATTTGGTTACATGGTACCCCTTGTAACATTCTTCGGTGTCTTTGATTTCCGGCGTCCATTTACCGGGTTTAGTTCCTTTTGGCAAATATGGCGTCCAGTCAAACTCTCCACCGTGACACGATTTGTTGTCTTTGCTGATTACTTTGTAGTAGGTCATCTTCCTTTTCTCCTTTTTGATTTTAGCTCAAAGCCGGGTGGCCATCTTCAACCATATACACGTGCACATGATGCCTGGATGCTTTGTAGGGAGGATTGTTCCTATACACACCCACATCCGTAATATCGCTCCTCTTGCTAACCCAGCTCAATACTTTGTCCGCGTCTTCAGGTTTACATGCCCAATAGGCATACGAGCTGCCATTGGAGGCCAATCCCCAACCCGACAAACAGCTATCTCTTCCACCAATCAGATACGTGTATTCTTTCTTCTGTTCTTCTGTGCGATCATCCTGTTTCATAATCTCCTCTCCTCTTTTGTTTTTAGATTTCGCTGCCTTACATTTCATACCACAGTATCAAAATCATAATGCTTCTCTCCATGATTATCCACACTATAGCAAAGAATCTCCATTATGGGTTTGTATTCCTCTTTTCCTCTGGACATAACCCAGAGATAAAACCGATACACGTTATATTCCGCAGCCTCAACCGCATGCCCCAGAGAATCCATGATGCTGCCTAATTCTCTTTCCAAAATACAACCGATTGGAAACCTTGTATCCCAACAAAACCAAGTCTCAATCCCAAATGAATCCTTGGCGAATACTGAATCGCCCTCTACTCTGGTATAATCGTCTATCTTTTTCCCACACTCTTCACGCCACGCAATCATCTCTTTCCACGCCATATTAAGCAAATCACGGCAACTCAATCCATCAAACTGCCGCCGTAACTCATCCAATCCCAGAGTATGTGCCACACGATTCTGTCGATCCGTCCATTGATTTGCCTGTTCAACGCAATTCATCTTCTTCTCCTTTTCCATGTCTCCGTTATTTGTACTGGACAGGATGTTTAATCCTTGTCGTCCCATAAAACCAAGAACGACGTCGCCCCATTGTTATCAGTTTTTGCGGCGCATCGCCAGATAATGCCCTCGGCATCGAGTCGTTCGGGATCGAGCAATCCAACAGTCTCCCGGATAATCTCATCGGACTCTTTGCTTCCGGTAATCTCATCAAAATCCTCCAACTCCCCGCTGTCAATTAACTCCCGTACCGTGTCCTCGCAAACCCAGTTTGGAGAGGAACACCCGTTACCTCGGCTTGCAGCCATTATACTGCATCCTGGATCGGTATCAATAATCTGCTCAACTCGTGCGGCAAATGTCGGCAGCCCGGCAGCGTCACGCCATTCCGCAGGGAGATCGGCGGCGACGTCACAATCGCGACGAAACGAGCAATCACAGCAGTACACGCCCTCAGGGCATCCAAAATCTTTCGCATGCGGAGCACCAGCCCCATAAAGGGCATCCCATTTCTCTGATACTTTTTTCATGATTTTCTCTCCTTTTTGTTTTAGATTGGGACCGGAAACAACTCCAGCCCCAGGTTAGTATCAATAGTTCTGAATGATAATCCCCTCACTCCCGGGAATCTCAATCAAGGCAGTACGATCCCGCAGATATTCCATGCAGAGTTCTTTCAAATCATCAGCATCCCCATTTGATTGTTCCTGCAGATCGGCATAATCAGCGGGACTACATTCTTCAACCGCTTCCTCTGCTGATCCGTATTCCGTATACTCACAGCGCAAGGCAACCACATCAAATTCAATCTCTTTCCCAATATCATCTTCCAGTTCTTCCAGATACTCAACCAGCGCCCGCGCCCCATCATAGCTCCAATCGGCATATTCATCTTCATACAGCCGGCTTGCTGCATCCAATGTACCCAATGTCTCTTTCATAATCGTCTCTCCTTTTTTGTTTGCTGCCTTACTGAATGCACTATTAACGGCAATAGCGCAAGTAACAACATTAAAGTAGTCCAGTTTTTTCTATATGCAAGCCAAATTTTACAGAATACGCCCCCGTTTGAAAGATTTATTGCAAGATTTGTTTTTCATGCTTAACGGGGTATATTTTACGCATGGACAGCAACCAGTTTACAAGAAAGAACCCTGATGGCTCTGCAATGGC
>Ga0116190_1003296_pt1 | contig 12057 bp, 11 predicted proteins | sample AD_JPNTR4_MetaG_FD_89808 | JGI IMG/M metagenome (GOLD analysis project Ga0116190, IMG submission 89808) | Active sludge microbial communities of municipal wastewater-treating anaerobic digesters from Japan - AD_JPNTR4_MetaG | ecosystem: Engineered > Bioreactor > Anaerobic > Digestate | place... | reverse complement strand
TTTCGTCAGCGGTTGGTAATGCATTAATATCCAATCCCGTAATGTTTGGTTTAATACCCAAGTATTCGCTTGTAAAATCTGGCAGTGTAAAATAAATCATATCGTTGTTTACTATAGCTTTAGCGGTTACAAGTGGATTTTTATCCATAGTTGTTTTTATAACTGCCTGTGTATCTTTTCCATTATATTCCAGCTCAATTTCAGCACCAACTGCACTAAAAAGTCCCCCAGTGATACTACCGTTAGTTGCTAATAGGTCTATGCTTATGTCATATCCACTACTTTCCTGACTTCTTCCAGGTAACTTACTGTATCCTTTTCCAGTTTCTCCGGCTGTGTACTGCACAACCTTGTTCAATTCATCTGCATATGTGTCTTTTGGTTTTTTTCTGCACCCAGTCATTACCAAGGTTAGTACCAGTAATACTGATAATAGTACTGACAATCTTCTTTTCATCCTCTTACTTCTCCTTTATGATTATAATATTCATTTATACAGAACAATAAACATAGCGGTTTCTACTGCCACTATGTTTACCATTTTATATCTTTATGCCCGTTTTACTCTCTGTTAATAGCTTCAAGGATTGTAAAGCTGCTTCTGGACGCAATACCCCAACCCCCACCAATATCTCTAAGCTGTCTATTGTGCTATACACACTGTTTTTAACATCGAGAGGTAAAGTAATACTACTTAATAGTACCTTTTCCAAATTCACTACTGCTTTAGTAAATCTCATTTTTATTACATTGTCCTCACTGATTGTCTTTTCTTCAGCTTCAATTTCTTGTATCTGCTCTGCGGTAAGACCTATTTTTGACCTTTCCTTAGATAACTCCACTGTCTTATTCTCTAATACAAAGTAGTTATATAAGAACTCTACAGCTTCCTCGTACTCTATTTCTATTCCTTTGTTTCTCTTTACGAACTGTATATGTAGGTTTATAACATTCCCACCCGTGTCACAACCGAAACAATAGAAACTTTCTGTATCTGGGTAGTATCTCATAGATGCAGTTTTCTCGTGATGCAGACAGCAACAACAAACATCTCTGTATTTAAAGGGAACCTCACCGAAGTAGCTACCTAACTCTGGATAAGCTACTTCTTCCATGTATTCAGGTATACTTACTTTTTGTTTAACTACCTTAGCTAATGCCCTAATTTTAGGGTTTACTGGTCTATCATTATAATTATTTGCCATCTACATCACTCCTTAACTGTATCAGATACTGTGCTATATGTCTGTGATAAGTCAAATACTACACTATCTTCTTTTCTAAGGATAGCTAGACTGCTATTATTTTTGTCTACATTGAGTTTTATATAGCTATTCTCATTTTTCTCGGCTTCTCCCATCTCACTCTTATGTTTGGATAGTCCGTCTATTAACTTAATTGCTATATCCCCAATCTTGTCACTCTTGTTATTACTTGTTACTGTTGCATAGGCAGTTATTGTATTGTTAGCAGACTTTAATACCCTGCTTTCAACTTCTATGGCATTTCCACTTTCGCTATATACTTTATTTTTAACTGATATCCATGCTAAACCACTTTCGTTGAAGTTCAATGTCACACTTTTCTCTGCATATTTAATATCCATAATACTCTTTGCTCTATCTGTTATGACATTCAAATCAATTAAAGGTTCAACACTTATATCAAAGATGTTATCGTAACCTTGTTTAAATTCTTCTATAATATTTCTACTGTCAGTAATAAATTCTAATTCTCGTATCTTTTCAAATTCAGCTTCTTTCAGTTCGTTCCAACGATGTCCTACAGATACTTGATAGTTTATTTTATTATCTAACAGTTTCTTGGCGACTCCAACTCGTATTACTCCATTACTATATTGTCTCTTTAGTCCAAAAGAACCAAGCTGACCATCATACTTTAATATAGCCTCATTAAATGCGTTGTCTAACATATCTAAATCTTCGGAGTATCCAATCTTGTTAAATACTTCCTCAGCTTTTAATAATGCTAGTTTATCGTTTTCTTCGTTTAGCTTAATACCATAAATTACTTGTCTTTCAATTCCATCTTCAGTTGTTTCATACTGTATACTAATAAATGACTCGTTGCCATCCGAGTCATTATAGTATACAACATTTTCTTCGCTGTTAAGAGAGGATATTCCATTGTTATCTACTTTTACAATATACTTAGGTTCAACAAACATTGTGACCTTGTTATCTCCTATTATTGCCTTGTAATCATTCATGGTGTTAAATTCTTTTAACTCCATAGTATTTTTCATCTTTTCAACTTTGTCAACATCAGCACTTTGTGCCATTTGTTCTTGCTTTTTGATTTCCATATTAGTTCCTATTGCATTACATACAGCCAGTAATAGTATTATCTCTATGGCAATAACTATTTTGAATTTAGATTTTCGGCTGTCCATCCCACACTTACTTCCTCTCGTAATTAATTTACAGCAACTTCATCGAAAAATCTATGTCCTTTCCACTCGATTATGAATTTTTGGCTTTCATGGAATGAACTCTTACATAAATCAGGTGCGTAGAAGTAAATTACTCTATGCTTAACAGCATATCCACCCTCGTCAAATACATATGCTACAGCTTTCTTAACCATATCACTTGTACCTTTTCTAGTGCTACCACTATAAGAGTATCTTTTAATTATCTTAGCTGTATCATAAATATCGTTCATAACCATAGTATCTCTTACGGCTTGAGCTACAAGAACCGCACCAACAAATCCTTCTCCGCCTGCTTCTCCAAATACAAGTCTTTCTAATAAATCTCTATTGTATTTAGTTAGCTTAACTGATTGACCATTATAGTTAGCATCTTTTCTACCTTGCTCAACAGACCTTTGTATATCTGCCTGTTCTTCACTACTTAATGCACCGTAAGATATTACTTCGACACTTCCATAATCCATAGCAGTCTCTTTTATTTCTACATTAGAACTTTCAATTTTTTCTTTTTCCACTTCTATTTCTTCTAATGATAGAAATTCAGTCACTACTTGATTATTTTCTTCCCCTAGTTTTCTCTCATAGGCTAGAGCGGTTGCTTCTTCATACTCTTTTTGAGCTAGTCTTTCACTATAAACTTTGATACCAATTTCTTCATCGCTAATCTCCATTGGAACTAGGCTCTCAATTTCATTCATAGTGCGTGTACTAAAACTCATTACAGTAGCTACTTCGTTATTCTCAATGGCACTCGCTTCAGTTATTACTGGATATAATATAGGAACTACTCTAGTTTCAGCTGTTGTTCCACTTACTATTACTGTATAGGCTATAGCTATGTAAATTCCAGTAATTCCCGTTGTAATCACAAAAGCTTTAGTGTACTGCTTAATGCCCTTATTATACTTATTAAGTACCTCTCTGCAATTCTTTACCGCTGTTCTTAACTTTTCACTGTGTATATCTAACTTCATTTTAACAACCCTTTCCTTGAAATACTACTCAAGCTAGTCTGTTCTTTCTTTTGTAATCGTCTAGTACCTCAATTTTAGATTTTTTATTTTCAGCCTTGTCACTATACTCAATATTTAATGACTTAGCCAAGTTTCTAATGCTTTCAAATTGCCAATCTAACTTGCTGTCTACTCTAATGGTCTCGTTCCTAACTTTTGCTATCTCGCACTTTACACCCCCATTCTCCCAATCTTCATCAACTTCTATAAGCTTATTATACTCACTCTTATAGTATTTCCACCCTTTTGCTAAGGCAGTTAAATATTCAGTGCCCGCAAACCTGCTATACCCATAGGTACCACAACATGCGAACGGGTGTATCTCAATTAATACAGTGTTGTTGGATTTAGTTATCCCAACATCTATAGTAAATGCTTCTGCTCTGCCATCCACGCTAACATACTGCATTACTATCAATTTTACCTTTTCCATATCTGGAAAAATACCTTGTTGTCCATTGTACCAACCAATGTGTACAATCTCTTCACCTAAGACTATTATTCTGTATTCAGCCACAAACTCTACATATTCTGAAATCTGATATATCTCTCCCTCAAATTCTTTAGTGGCTTCATCTGTTATAGCACGCATTGTTAATTCACTTTTTAGCCTGTCCACTCTTTTAATGAAACAAAATGGATGACTCTTTATCTTATTAGTGCATACTATTTTGTACTCTCTTCCAAGGTTGAAGTTATTTCTCATAATCGGTGGCACCTCTACGGGATACATTCTCCCACCAAGAGCTTTCTCACAGAATTGTATGCTACCTACTGGTATAATATCATTATTTCTAACTTCGCCTTCTGTAATATCCTTGATGTCCTTTATCTCGTAACTTAAGTCGTAGATTTTTGGAGCTCCATCAATAATTCTTTTAGCCATCCAAATTTCTATATTTTTAATCTCACTGTCCTCGGATTGCAATAGAAATTTCATTTTTACCCACCCTTGTTGCTCTTTAGTTAATAAAATTTTAAAAATTAATTAATATAGTTTTTTACCCATATAGCCCTCAATCTAGTCTCTATTCCATAACTGCATAAAAATAGAGGTAGCTGTATCACTACCCCTATTCCTTGTTTTTATTAATTTTATTTTAGGCTATCGGACTTAAATCGCCATACTTTTCAATTGATTTATACCGTATCCAACTACCTCGTATTTGCCATCTGTCTTTTTATAATGGCTCTTTTCATGTTGTGGTCTCATAAATTCTGCCATTGCGATAGCGGCTACATAACAAAGACAGTCTTTGTTACCTTTATCCTTATACAACTTTAAGTATCTCTTTAATTCTTCAAGGTTATTATCTACTTCTCTGCCTTCATCTTCTATTTCACATTTAGTATCCCTAGTTGGATATGTATACTCAATCATTGCAAAGTTGCCTATGTCACATAGTAATTCTGTATTACCCTCGAACTCATAAGCTTCAAGTCTTTTCTCCAGAGAACCTATGGCATTTAGATGTTTACCCCTTTTATAGTTTATCTCCATCTCCCCATATTTGTAATAGCTCATTACCATCATTCTCTGCCTTATGTCTATAAACCTATGTTCATTACCCAAATCTTCAACAGTATTATAATCATACATTTCTGATATTACCTTAATCACTTTATCGTCAAGCTTCTGATTATACTCTGTTTGTAGTATCTCTTCATATGATTTAGATTTACTCACTTGTACCATTCCCCTCGTTTTGTTCTTCAATTTTACTGTGTACATTTGCCACATCTTCTTGCAAGTAAGACTCTGCTATATAAAGTTTAGCCTTAGCTTCTACCTTTTCACGTACTTCATCAATCGTTGGAAAGTCACCATGTTCTACACTTTTAACATCATATATTACTTTAACTGTATCATAAATATCATATCCAGTTAGTCTATATGTTATATAGTTAGCATCATTTATTGATTTACTACTGTTTTCTTTTGGTGGTTCTTGATTAGCAATCCAACTGTCTAAGTCCACAACATCAGTGACATTTACAATATTCTCATTGTTGGTTATTATACCACCTTTAGAACCAAGTAATTGTGACATAAGACTAGGGGCTTTTGACGCTAAGGCTACACTATAAAAGTCTTTATCATTATATAACGGCATTATCCTTAAATCTTCTAGGTTGTCTTTATTAAATGTGCGTGTTTCTATCTTTCCTGCCTTGTCAGCATATTCTATAGCTGTATCCCCAACCTCAAGAAGTAATGGATTAACTATTCTTATGTCTACATTAATATCTTTTACATAGTCTAAGTTTGTAACTAATTCTTCTTGATAAGCTAGTTGTAAATCATCATCGCTTAACTCTACTATATCTATGTAGTATTCTAATAGAGTTTCATAGTTTTTATGCACTTCCAACAATGCTTCTTTCACTTCTCCAACTGTGTAACTTTCGATAAACTTCGCTATTTCACAATCTTCGGAGTGACACTCTGTTACTGGTTCTATACGCTTGTCCTTATCAACAGTATTAAGTAATTCCTTGAACAGTTCTCCGTCAGTACTCAAAGCTTTTACCTGTTCCACCATTTCTTCATAGTCTACAATACAGCTATGTGTAAAATAATCAGAACCAATACCCTCAAGATACCAGTTGTATAATTCTTCTCCAAGTATATTTTTAGATTTCTCTAAATATTCCTTACTTGTTTCTTGTCTTATAACAACATAATCTTGTAGGCTGATTATACCATCACGCTCTTCAATTTTTACATCATACTGCCCAATGCCAACCTTCTCCCAATCTGGTAAACCAGTCATTCTGTATTGAATGTCCTTTGTAGTCTTGTAATAACTTACTCCACCAAATGCTAATAATGCACAACACGCTAGCGATGAAGATACTAACAGCACTTTCTTTGCTATCTCTTTTCTTCTTTTCTTTTTCTTAAGCTGTTCCTCGTATCTTCTCTTGTTCGCTATTTTCCTTTTGCTGCTCATAATCGACTGTCCTCTCCTTAATCATCATTGTAGTATTCTGCTTATTCTCTTATTTACAACTCCACTAATACCTATCTGTCTAGCTTCTTTATCTATACAGTAGAGTATATTTTGGCTTATGCTTTTGCCATAGGGAGCTGCTTTTACTTCTGCATGTACAAACTCTACATCTGTATTATATTTCTTTATCCATGTTGACATTTCCCTTTTAAATCCTTTAACATTATCTGGCAAGTAGCTCGTTAATACACAATTGCCTTGTGCTTTTACACTACAGCAACCCTGTGATACCAGTTTTACAGACTCATTTGAATTTAATGTCTTTGTGTTGCCATTACCTAATACCTTAGAAACTGGATGCATTGGTCTCTCCCCTATCTGTCCTGCTGGTACACTAAATGATATAAGTACTTTACCCGATTTTTCATCGTACTTTATTCCCAATATGGTTATCTCTAATAACCCATATTTGTACCTTATAAACTCTTTGATGATTGATAGGTCAATACCTTTGCCTACTTCAGATAATCCTCTAGGCTTGGTGAATCCTCTGACTGTCTCAAATTTACCACCTACAGCTGTCACACCTATAACTTGGTTGTTTCTTACCAATCTCATAACGTCGTCATGAGGATAGCACAAGAATATTCTGCCATTCACATCGTTGCCATATCCCATTAATAGATACCCAGCTTTGTTAGCATTACCAGTAAATACCTTGTCTATCATTTGAAATACCATGTTACAACCCTTCCCTTCCTCGTGAAATTTCCAATATATAATTGTATATTACATCACCTGTCACGTTCTTCATTGTGTTTTCATCAAATACTATTACGTACATATTTGTTCTATTAATTCCATTGCCTATCTCACCGCAGTTCTTGAATATCTTACCATTAATGAATGCTTCTTTACTAAACATTTTTACTCTTAATGTTACACTATCGCCAACTACAAGTGTACCACAGTCAACTAAAATTACACAACTTGCATATGCCATTTCTATTATGTTACAACTACAAGAAACTCTATCATAGAACAATGTTGCTTCTTTCCTTATGCTGACTCTTAAATATCTTCGTCTGTCATATATGCCATCTTCCCGAGTCTTGAACTGATGTATATTTGCTATGTTGCGTATAAACTCTATTTCTCCTCTATAACTACCGTCCTCTAATTCACCAATCATAGGTACATCGCTTTTTAGTCCTTCGTATTCATCCAAGTAAACTGTTAGTATTCTACCAACAAATTGTTTCACTTCGCCCTCGCTAAGTTTCTCATTGCTTATGGCGTCTCTTATCTCACACTTCATGCAAATACAACCCTCCTATTGCTATTTCATTTGTATAACTAGATTCCATATAGCACTAATTAACCATTTTTCATCATTTTTACCACTTTCCAATTATTCCTATTTTTAATCTCACTTTTCTTTTCATTTTTACTTACAAAAATTTACACTACTGCATACCTAATTTTCTCTCAATGTAACACTCCCTTTATCCCTACTGATGCAACTCATTTTTTATAGTTTTCAATAATAATATCTTTATAATATCAATACATATCCAAGCTTCCTAAATTCTATTATAGTTGAATTACATAGTCTTGCTAATTAAATTTTACACTAATGTATCTAAATATAGTTATTTTAAAGGCACTCTCCATACAATTTCTAGTATTCCCATAGTTGTGAATAGTATTCCTAAAAATTCCTAATTTTATTTCTGGATATGCAGATAACACCTGCTACTTACAGTTATGCTGTAAATAACAGGTGCCATCATTATATCGTATCAGTGATACTTTTTATTATTTAGCTGATAGTAGTTCAACTTTGCCAGTCTCACCAACTACTAATCTATGAGGTAAATTACTATCTTTGTTACCAAAGAGTACAAGTTCACTTAATAATGGCTTAATATCCATATTAATGCATCTTTCCATTTCTCTGGCTCCAGTATCAAGAGTAATACCACATTTAATTATGTAGTTATATACATCTTCATGTACATCAAGTTCAAAGCCTTTGCTTCTTACTCTTTCAAGTACTTTCTGTAAGAGTTTATTAGCAATGAATAGTGCCATGTCGTCATTTATACCATTAAACTTCACCACACCAGATAGCCTATTCCTAAATTCAGGCTTGAACATTCTCTTCATTTCTTCGTCTATACTCTCGTATCCAACGCTACTTGAAGAGTTGTCACTTGTGAAACCAAGCTTTCTCTTTCCAATGTAAGAAGCACCAACATTACTCGTCATGATTAACACAACATTAGTAAAGTCAGCCACAGTACCCCTACTATCTGTAAGCTTACCGTCATCCATCACACCTAACAGAACATCGAAGATTTTAGGATGTGCTTTTTCAATTTCGTCAAGCAATACCACACTGTAAGGATTCTTTCTTACGTCATTGACTAATAAACTTCCGTCCTCGTAACCAATGTAACCTTGACCTGCCCCAATGAATTTATTGACAGAAGTTTCATCACTATATTCTGCCATATCGTATTTTAACAATGGAACACCTAACTTCTCTGCAAGTGCCCTAGCTGTTTCGGTTTTACCAGTACCAGTTGGTCCTGCAAACATTAAGCTTGCAATAGGCTTATTCTCGTCATTTAAGCCCGCTTCAGATGCCATGATTGCTCTTTCTATGTAAGCTATGGCTTCATCTTGCCCAAATACTCTCTTCTTCATGTCAGAAGCAAGTGTCTTTAGCTTGTCTGCCTTATTCTCTTCAATTCTTTCCTTAGGTATCTTGCATATTGTAGAAATTACCTGTTCAACCACTTCTTTTCCTACAGTTCTGTTTGGTAAACTGTGTGCTACAACATAAGCACCACAACTATCCATAAGGTCAATAGCTTTATCAGGTAAGAACTTCTCCTTAATATACTTGCTTGACAATTCTACACAAGACTGTATAGCTTCTTCTGTATATGCTACACCATGGTATTCTTCGTATTGCTTTTTAATACCATTAAGTATAGTTATAGTTTCATCAACTGTAGTTTCTTCAACTTTAACAATTTTAAATCTTCTGCAGAAAGCTTTCTTCTTTTCTACATAAGTTCTATGTTCATCAAAGGTGGTACAACCAATTACTTTGATTTTACCATTTTCAATGAACTTCTTTAATATACTAGAGCCGTCTAAGTTGCTAGAGCCAGACTCACCTATACCCATTAAAGTATGTATTTCATCAATACAAAGAACCACACACTTTCCAGTAGTATCAGCCATATACTCTAGTTGCTCTAATAAACCTACAAACTTGCTCTCGAAGTCTCCACGATACTTAGTATCTCTTATAAGGTCGCTAGTGTCTAATTCCACAATGTCTACATTCTTTAAAGCGTTAGGTACTCCAACATCTTTATTGATGTAATCTGCGAAACCGTCAATGATTGCAGATTTACCTACACCCGCTTCACCAACTAGAATGATGTTTCCTTTATCCTTTCTGCAAAGTACATCAACAAGTTCTTGTAGTTTATCTTTTCTACCAGTAAACAATCTTCCACTAGCACGCTTTCTAACATCACTAACTAACTCTCTGTATTCTTCAAGTCTTAGCTCTGTAGAAGTACTATTTTCAATCTGTTCTTCGGTCATAGGTTGTGCAGTAGCCCCATTATTCATATTGAATATATTTCCTAATGGTGTTAATTGCACAAAACCTGCAGGTCCACCTGGTCCTCCTAAGCCTATAACAATCTGCTTAGGTGGATTGTTAGGTGCTGGATTGCCAAGCTTTCTAATTGTAGTGTTCATCTCGATTTCAATGTCACATTTATTAGCAATATAAGTTGCTAACTCTGCAATCACTTCGATTTCCTTTTTCCTTGTACACTCAACTAATGCTTGTACAATAAACTCTGATTGGTCTAGTTCTTCATATACTGCAGCTATCAGCATGGATAACTTTGCTGCCCCACCATTTTCAGCTGCTTTTCTACCAACAGAGTATTTTATATTACTCAGATTGTTGCTCTCACTTATTCTTTTAAGTTCACTACACAATTCTTCGTTGTTGTAGTCAAACTCACTAAAGTAAAAGTCTATCATGCCTGCCAATTCTTCACTATCTCCACCGATACTATTGTAGGCATTTATGAACCTTTGATTTTCTTGTAGAACCTCAAATAAGTTCTCAACGGTTATTATATCTTGTTTACGCTTTCTAGCGTTCTCAATTGCTCTATCCATTATCATTATCTTTGCCATATGTATCTACTCCTTATCTTGCATGCTCTACTATCTTAAATTGAAGTGTTTGTCCATTTTCTTCGTTCAATCTCTTCACTTCGCTAAGTCTAGTATAAGCTATGTCTTTCCAATACACGCCAACTAAAGCTCCATCACTACTATTTGCTTCAAGCATTATCTCCATAGCTTCACTCTCTGTCTTATTGAATGCTGTAGTTAGTGCGAATACCACATAATCTGTCGGAGTCTCGTCATCATTAAGTACCCAAACCTCACACTTTAAAGGTGCTATTGGAAATTTAGGTTTATGCTTAACTTTTTCAACTGTGTCATTATCCCTATCTAATTTCATATCCCTATCGTCCTTTCCTCTAAACCATTGTAATTTATGTTAATTCAATTGTGTCCTTACTTGCGGCTCTCTCATTGTAAGCTACTGAGAAGAGTATTCTTATGTTCTGTTGTCTAGCAACAGTTTCATATAAGTCTTTTGTATGCACTTTCATTGTACCATTAATGACAGCTTTCTTCATTTCACGGTCTACAATACTTCTTAACTCTCTGTAACTCATTCTACAACGCCTATCAATAATTTCTTTCATAGATTTCTCAACGTCATCAACTAAACCAAAATCTTTATATAGGAATTTCTTAGCAGTTTCCGCTACACTCAATTCTGGTAGTTTAAATCTCATAAGCAGATTGAAACGAGTTAATATTGCTCGGTCAGCCTTGTAAGCTAAGTTAGTACAAGCACAAAAGATATTACTCCAGTGCATAGCATCCAAATATAAGAATGTACTATTTAATGCCCTTCGTATCTCACCACTATCCCCATTGTTTCCATCTCTGCTAAGAGCAATACTGTCAAATTCATCAAAGAACACTATACAGTTCTTATACTTATCGGCAAGCTTAAATATTGTTGCTATATTCTTTGACACATTTCCGTCTGTTAAGCTTTGTGATATGTCAACATATAACAAATATCTGCCAGTGTCATTTGCCATAGCTTTAACTAACATACTCTTACCAGTACCAGACTCACCTTGTAGTAGTATTCTATTCATTGGATATAGTCCATATTTAGCAAGTTCAGGTCCTTTCGCCTGCTCCTGCACGAACTCTTCTATTTTAGCTTTGTTCTCATTATCAAGTATTACGTCACTCATTTTAAGACTGTTGTCCATCTTCATAATAAGATGTCCATATTCCAATCTTTCTTGTTCTGACATAACTTCCATTATGTTTGCCATTTTCAATTCCTCCGCTTACTCACTGTTAAAATGTAGGTTTCTTCCCCATTTTCAAAAGCCATACTATCTATTGCCCAGCACCAGTTAGTCGTAAAGTTAAGTAGACTATCAAATAGTGCTTTATCTTCCTTTTCCATGTCATACTCTGGTATCCC
>Ga0116190_1003295_pt1 | contig 12060 bp, 9 predicted proteins | sample AD_JPNTR4_MetaG_FD_89808 | JGI IMG/M metagenome (GOLD analysis project Ga0116190, IMG submission 89808) | Active sludge microbial communities of municipal wastewater-treating anaerobic digesters from Japan - AD_JPNTR4_MetaG | ecosystem: Engineered > Bioreactor > Anaerobic > Digestate | place... | reverse complement strand
CCTTTTTGATTTTCGTGATTACGTTTTACTGGTTGAGTTCCGACACCTTAAAATCCAGTGTGCCTTTGGGTATCGCGGGAGCATTCTTTACTGTTTTAGTGTTTTGGAGCATTTGGCAATTTTTAGCGCTTTCCTGTTTCTTTTTACAGGATGAGCCGTCTATGAAACTCGCCTGGAAAAATGGCTGGGCAATATTTGTCCGTTTGCGTTCTTTTAGCCTAACTATCGGTATTATCATTTTTGTTTTTTCACTTTTCTCGATCTTTACGTTTATCCCTTTGGTCCTCGCGGCTGAAGGGCTTATCGCTATAACTGGTGTGCGCGCTGTTCAAGCCACCATTCTCCCTGAACAAGGATAAAGGAATCTCTAGCATGGCAAGAAAAATTTTAGGATATGTAGAACTCATCTGGACCTGCGACAGCTGTGGTACCAAAAACCCAGGCGCAATAAAAACATGCACGGCATGTGGTGCGCCACAAGCCGTAAACGTTCGTTTTGAGCAAGTTGACGCCAACACCTTCAATTTTATCAAAGATGAAGCCCTCATCCGCATGGCGCAATCCGGCCCGGACAAACATTGCCCCTATTGTGGCACACGCAACCTTGCTGACGCGTTGGTTTGCCGGCAATGCAGCGCTGATTTGACCGTCGGCGCGAAATCGCGCCCGAGTGGCATGGCGGTAGGCGAAGACGCCCAACCCACAGAATATGAAATTGACGATTCCACACTACCGCCAGAGCAGGCGCGCGCCACCAAGCCCTTATCGCGAAAAGTGCTTTTAATTCTCATGCTGGTTATTCTGATTATTTGTGGCTATTTTGCCTGGAACACGATCCGCGCCAACCGCACAAAAGACATCAAAGCCACCGTGGTGTCAACTGCCTGGGAACGCACCATGGCAATTGAAGCCTATACCACCGTAACCGAAAGCGACTGGCTTTCAGACATTCCCAGTGGTGCCAGTGCTTATAACTGTTCATCACAGTTGCGTGATACTTCTGACACTTACGTTCCCGGGTCAATAGAAAATTGCAGCGAACCTTATACCGTAGATACCGGCACAGGTATCGGGGAAGTGGTACAGGACTGCGTCTACGAAATTTACGAAGATTATTGCGACTACGAGACGATGGCCTGGGTGATGGCAGATACCGTCACCACACAGGGTACTGACGTGTATGCCACCTGGCCCGACCCAAATTTGACGCAAAGCCAGCGCATCAGCGGACGGAGCGAAAGCTACACCATTTATTTTGATGCCAACGGTCAAAGTTACATCCTGCGCACCAGCGATTATGAAGTCTTTCAGCAAGCTACGCCTGGCAGCACCTGGAAATTAGCGGTGAACAAACAAGGGGATGTCCGTAAAGCGGAACCGCAAAACTGATTTCCCGAATTTACTTTTAGTATTAAAAAACAGCTTTCATGACAATCACCATGAAAGCTGTTTGATTTAGCCATTAAAAGTCAGCCAAAGCGCGTTTAAACCTCGTTAGCTGGAACCATCACGATGCGGTCCCCGGCTTTATAAGCGTACTGGGGTTCCCACGCCAAACCAAAAAACTCGACTACGATGTCTTTCTTGAGTGGATTAATGGCAATCTCGCGGATTTCACCTTGCATTTCGCTATGTTTGTCTTGCAAGGCATCCAGTTCTGCCTGCATTTGTTCGTCCACCGCTTCAAGTTCTTCTTTGTAGCGTTCAACCATCAATTCTGATTCTTCAACCGCTTTTTTAGCGCTGGCAGTAAGACGGCGTTTGGTCAGTGAACTGGTGATACTCTTGCGACGGCCACCGATCACCTTGCCAACGGTCTTGTTAAAACTGCCCAGCCAGCTCAAGGCGGTGGTTAAACCAGTCGCGCCTTCTTCAAGCCGGCGACCTTTGAGCGTTTCTTCAAGCTTTTCGAGTTTCATCTCTTCTTTCATCAGCCGGTTTTCTGCAGCACTCTTTTTCTTGGCATAGTCATCGGTGATTTTCTTGCGCAGGGCTTCTTTATCCCCTTGCGAGGCTTCCTCACATCGTGCTTTGAAATCTTCCAGACTTTCATCAACGCGCGAGCTGAGTTTTAGCGTTTCATTGCGGTAGACGGTCACGGGGGCATTGCGGTAAATCCATTCCACAAAATCTTTTTTCAGTTCGTTGATGGTCTTTTCATCATCAACCGGATAACTAAGTGAACCAAAAGTGGCATTGCTTAGCGGAGCACTGTCAACAGCGTGCAAATCTGTGGCTTCCGTGGCGTAGTCTTCCCAGCGCACCAAACCGCGTCCTTGCAAATCGCGCAAACGCACAGCGATTTTTTGTTGTGTGTCTATATTATGCGTGCGATTAGCGTAATAAACAGTGGCTTGTCCCATCAAAAGCGCTTCATAGTGGAAACTTGGCTGTTCTCCATGGGCGACATTCTGACGCATGGCCTGATCATAAGCCGCGCCGGGGTTAACATTGATGGGCAGATAGGCCAGGTCAACACTCAAGGGCAATTTGGGTTCTGTGTTCAAGGTCGCCGGTGTACCTGGTTCAGCATAACTGACTGGCGAAGCACTTCCTTCTTCTTCGGCCTGCATAGTGGCATGCAAGATTGCCAGATCCGCCCCAACCAGGCGATTGAGGTCTTCCAGCTTCTCGCGCGTAATAGGTCCTGGCAAATAGTTCATCGCCCAGCGGGTTGTAAAGACTTCAGGCGCCTTGGCATGCACATTATGCAGTAAAAAGACCCGCTTTCCCAGCGCGGTGATAGCTTTGTCAAAGTACGCGCGGTCATAGCCACCAGCGATGCTGTCCAAACCGTCCAGCAGACGTGCTTTGTCCTGTTCAGTCTGCAAGCGCCCGATCATCCAGGTGCCGGCGTTGCTGAGCGCTTTATAGTCAAGATCAATCGGGTTTTGGGTTGAAAGCACCAGGCCAACACCAAAAGCACGTGCCATCTTAAGCATGCGTAGAATGATGGGTTTTGAGGGCGGATTAGCAACAGGTGGCAAGTAGCCAGCAATTTCATCAAAATAGACTAAGGCGCGCAAATTCGTCGTGCCCGCCTGGCTGCGCATCCAGGTTTCTATCGCTGTATAGAGCAAGGTTACAAAGAACATGCGTTCCTGGTCACTCAAATGCGCCAAATAAAAGACACTGTGCCGGGGTTTCCCATCGGGAGCATAGAGAATGGAGCCGATATCCAAAGCCTGCCCTTTGAGCCAGTTTTCGAAACTTGGCGCGGCGATAAAGTTGTTGAGCAGCATAGCCAGTTCAAAGCGGTCTTTTTCAGGATAAAACTTAGTCATCGCGAAGACACCCAGCTTGTCAAAGGGTGGATTTTGAACTTGCAAAATGAGTGATTCAAGGTTCAGGTCAGCACCCTGACTCCAGTTGTGTTCAAAGATATTTGACAGCAAAATATGTTCGCGTGAGCGGATGGGGTCAATGTTTTTAAAGCCCACCAAACCAAGCAAGGCGGTAACCGTGCTGCTGATGTTCTCGCGCAGCATTTCTTTGTTTTCTTCCCAGTCAAGTTTTGGCGCGCGCAGTGAGCTGAGAATGCTTATCGGGAATGCGCTGGTCGAACCAGGCGAGTAAACAACGTAATCAACGTTCGTGGAAAGTTTTTCCATGCGGGCTTTGTCGATGCCGGAACGTTCAAGTCCTTTTGCCCAGTTGCTGGCAGCCACGGTAGCGGCTTCTTGCACGGTCTGTCCATCGCGTTTGGCAGCGTCTTCGTCTATCCAGGGCGCGAAATCATCTGCCTGCAAATCTGGAAAGTGTAAAAGATGGTTGGTCAAGTCACCCTTGGGGTCAATGAGAATAGCCGGGATGCCTTGCAAAGCGGCTTCTTCAAGCAAAATTATTCCCAAACCCGTCTTGCCCGAGCCGGTCATACCCACAATAACGCCATGGGTTACCAGGTCTTCCGGGTCATAAAAAGTTAATTTATCTGGGATAACTTTGCCTTCCGTCAGGTCGTAGGCTTGGCCGAAATAAAACTTTGATGAATCAATCTCCATTTTCATCTCCTTGTTACTAGCGATGCCTAATTATAAGCGATTGATAGTAAAAATTAAGCAAATCCATTACCCCCATCATTTCCCGGTTTTGTTTCTGTTTGCCGAACACAGTCAAAAAAAGACCCCCGGTTTTAGCCAGGGGTCTTCTCATTCAAACAATTTAAGACTATCGACTCAGTTGCCCAGAACCCCAATACCCACGATGGAGTGGGGTGATGTCTTCAATGGTAACAAAGGCATCAGGGTCAGCTTCGCGAACGATAGTTTCAACGTCTTTTACTTTCTTACGTGCGACAGTAAGGTCACACAGCCACACATTGCCGTCTTTTCCCGTAGCGTGAATTTCCGTCACAGCAAAGTCACCAGCGCGCAAAGCATCAGCAACGATTGAACCTGGTAATTTGGTAATGATAATGATATGGGCATGTCCGATGGCTAATTTTGATTCGAACCACATGCCTACCACACTACCTGTGGCAAAACCTGCTGAATAAGCAAACACTTTAAGCACATTACTGACATCGTCCAAGACAACACCAATGGAGAGAACGTAAATAACCGTCTCCAAAAAGCCTAAAACCCAGGCAATGCCTTGTTTCTTACGCATAACAAGCATGATACGTAAGGTATCAAGCGCCATACCAACCACACGCACAGCGAAAATGAGCAATGAGATTAATATGGTCTCTTTAGAAAATTCAAGTACAAAAGGTCCCATTTATTCTCCTATTCTTTATATTTTTGAGCACCGAGCATTGCGGGATGATAAAGCTCGGTCATATATTCTTTGACCATGCGGGTCATCGAAAATGCAGGCGAGATGCTGCGCATACAATCTTTTACGCGCTGAAGCCAGTCAGCAGGCAGACCATCTGCACTGCGTTTTGTGTAATACAAGGGCACGATTTCATTCTCCAGCGTGTCATACAAACTGTTTGCATCCGCCTTATCTTGAGCATCTAAATCGGTGTATTCGGTTTCATCACCAATCGCCCAACCATTAACCCCGTTATAGCCTTCCGCCCACCAGCCATCAAGCACCGAAAAGTTGAGCACGCCGTTCATAGCGGCTTTCATCCCACTCGTGCCACTGGCTTCGCGGGGTCTGCGTGGGTTATTGAGCCACACGTCCACGCCCTGGGTCAGATACCGCGCCATATCCATGTCGTAATCCTCAAGGAAGACCAGTCTGCCACCGTTACGGGCATCTTTCACCGCACGATAGACTTCCTGAATCATGCGTTTACCTGGTTCATCGTTGGGATGTGCCTTGCCAGCAAAGATGATTTGCACTGGTTTCTTCGGATTCGTGATGATACGCAACAGGCGGTCCCAGTCGTGGAAGATTAAATTAGCGCGTTTATAGGTCGCAAAGCGACGCGCGAAACCGATAGTAAGCGCGCTCGGTTCCAGCAGAACACCACTTGCAACAGTTTGCACAGGGTGAACGTTGTTATTCGCCCACTGATACCGCGCGCGGGTAACCATATAGTTAACCAGTTTCCGCTTGAGATGGAAGCGGATTTGCCAGAGTTCTGCGTCATCTATTCTTTCGATACCTTCCCACATCTTGGGATCATCAATGTGATTAATCCAGTCAGGACCAAAGGTGCGCTTATAAAGTTCAGTAATGCGACGGGCAAGCCAGCTGAGCGTATGCACGCCGTTGGTAACAGAGGTGATAGGCACATCATCTTCAGCTTTGTCTTGCCAAAGTCCTTGCCACATACCCCGCGAAACTTTGCCATGCAGTTTGGAAACGCCGTTGCGATAATTTGAAAGCCGCAAGGCCAAAACAGGCATACTAAAGACTTCATCAGCCCAGTCATTCCTGACTTTAGCCAGGTCCAAAAAGCCTTCGCGGTCCAGTCCGAGTTCGCCCCAGTAATTGCTAAAGTATTTATCAACCAGCCAAATGGGGAATTCATCGTTACCGGCAGGCACAGGTGTGTGCGTGGTAAAGATGTTTGAAGCACTGACAATTTCTTTGGCTTCTTCCATCGTCTTGCCACTGGCCAGGAGCTGGCGCAGACGTTCGAGACTCAGGAACGCGGAATGGCCTTCGTTCATGTGGTAAATTGTGGGTTTAATGCCCAGGCGGTCAAGCGCGCGCATACCACCGATGCCCAACAAAATTTCCTGCGAAATACGCAGTTCCGGGTCGCTGATATAGAGTTTATCGGTCAGCTGGCGATCTTGCGGGCTGTTTTCAGGCAAGTCGGTATGCAAAAGCACAAGGGTAACCCGACCAACTTTGAGCTCATAAAGCCGTGCCCAAAGTGTACGTCCTGGCAAATCAACGGATATCTTGACGGGTTCGCCATTTTTGTCATAAAGTGATGCAATCGGCAAATCGTTGAAGTTGATTTCAACATTGCGGGCGACCTGCCAGCCATCTTCGGTAATGCGCTGTGCAAAGTAACCGTAGGTGTATAAGAAACCCACCGCGGTAAAGGGCAAATCCAGGTCGCTGGCTTCTTTTACGTGGTCACCACTTAAAATACCCAAGCCACCGGCATAGACCTTTAGCGATTCATGCAAGCCGTATTCAAATGAGAAATAGCCAATGTGTTCATCAGCCAGTTGGGGATAATTCACGTTAAACCAGGTATCCTTCTCTTGCATATAAGCGTCAAACGCACGCATCACGCTATCATAACGCTCCAGAAAATAGCGGTCTTTAATCAGGTCTTCAAAAACCTGGTGATCTACTTTGCGTAGAAAAACAACCGGATTATGGGTCGAGAGATTCCAATTAAGTTCATCAATTTCCTTAAAAAGACGGGTCGCTTCCGGGTTCCATGTCCACCACAGATTGTGGGCAAGTTCGGCAAGCCGTTTAATACGATAAGGCAGATTGAAGCCATCGGGCAAATGTCGATTTATTTTTTCCATATTTCCTTTTCCTTTTTAACTGATATGGCACCTTAAGCGCCATGATATTCTCAATATAGTAGATGTATCAACTAGTTTTACTGCACCATTATACCGTTATTTTTATTTATGTGTTTTTCTTGCACTCTTTCCTGTATAAGCTGGTGCGCTCATGTAAACCACCTGACACAAGCGCGTATCAGACAGCCGGCTAAAAAGCCTTTGGTCAAGTTCAGAAGGCTGGCGCGATGTGGTCATCACCGTGGGCAACTCTGCCACATAGCGATAGTTGAAAAGCTGATAAATCTTCTCGCGTGCCCATGGCGTGGCAGACTGCGTGTCCAGGTCATCAAGGATAAGCAAGCGCGTTGAGCGGATTTCATCAAAGCGCTTGTCCAGACTTTGTGTGCTGTTTGGGGCAAAAGCCGCGCGCAGATAATCCAGCAAATCGGGCACACCCACAAAAAGCGGTGGCGCGCCAAGCGCGGCCTGATAATTCCCGATTGCCGCGGCGAGATGCGTTTTGCCACAGGCATAAGGCCCCTGGAAAAGCAGCCAGCCTTGCGGGTTTTTGGCATAGGCCTGGGCAATGTCCAAAGCATGTTTGAGTGAAGCCTTGTCTTCAGCCAACATACCAGGTTCGTTGGCGCGCAAGCTGAAAGTGTCAAACTGTTGTTTATTATGCAGATTCAGCGTGCTGAGCTCCGGATGTCCGACTTCATCGGTTGGATTGCGATAGTCCGGCGCAAGGATATCCACACGGGTCACAATTTCAGGGTCAGTCAAGCGCGAGCGAATGCGTCCTTCAAAATCATTAAAGCGATAATTTGTGGTTATCACCGTAGGAAGTTGACTAATATAGCGGTGATTGATAATTTGAAAGAGTTTTTCCTGCGCCCACGCCGTCGAACTTTGCGTGCCAAAGTCATCCAAAATAAGCACCGCCACATTGCGAATTTCAGCAAAACGACTTTCAAAGCTGCTTTCACTGTCGGAACTGAAGGAAAAACGTAACCAGTCGAGCAAGTCTGGCACGGTCAAAAACAGGGTTGGCACGCCTCTGTTTAAGGTTTCATTAGCGATGGCGGCTGCCAAATGCGTTTTGCCAGAGCCATAGGTGCCCGTCAGCAAGAGCCAGCCCTGGCAATTTTCGGCAAAATGCCGCGCGGAGTTGTAGGCCTGCTGGAGTGAAGCCGCTTGCTGGGGCGCCAAACCCACCCGTCCTCTTGGCTTAAAAGTCTCAAAAGTCAGGTCGCGCAGACTGCCAAGATTGCTGAACTCAAAAAGCGCGTTTTGCTGGTCACTTTGCACCCGCTTTAGCCGGCAACTGCAAATATACAACTTACCATAATCAGGGTGGTCAATGGGCACCTCATGCCCCACAAAGCCCAAACCCAAACAATAGGGGCAGTCTGGGTCACCAAAATGCTGGTCAGCGGGACTTTGGCGGTAGCTTATTTCTTGTTCAGGGTTGGTCTCGCTCTTGCTGTTGCCGAGTGAGTCTTCTAAATGCTTCGATATCGCTTTGATGTCCTTCATCTCGTTTGTCTCGTCCTCGTTCTTTCCAGGCAAGCAAGATGGCTTTTACATATTTCCAGTTGCGGGCGTTGCGTTCCACAGCCTCGCGGACAGCATCTTCAATCCACTCTGCCGGAAAATCAATTTCATCTTGCTTTAGCTGTTCGGCCATCATAGGTGTAATAATGCCGATATGCGTCTCATAAAGTTTAAAAATGTTCGGGCGTTCATCTTCCAAACTGATGTTTGAAGATGTTTGTTCCAAAAGACTCTTTTCGCCCAAACTTAAGTTTTGATATAAAAATCGTCCTTCTGGTGTTCCCGCGATGAGATAGTCGGTCTCATTCTCGCGCCAGAGAATCAATAATGCCTTTTCCAAAATTTCGTTAAGCGCCGTTTTAGCGTTTTGTTCCTGACTGCCATGCCATTTCGAGAAGTTCTCCAGCAGCTTTTCCTGTTCAACATAGGCCACAGAGTCCTTGGCTGATGAACATATACTAAAGTAATGCACCAAAAGCAAAACGGCTTCGCCACTCAAGCCCACACAGGCACTCACAAAATCGCGCGGAAGCGCGACAAGATGAGTATTTGTGTTAAAGCCACCAGGCGACCTTAATCCCTGACTCATCTGGGCATCTCTTGACGGGTAGCATCACGGAACATCGCCAGGCGCTCGATGAAAACCAACTCAATACCACTGTGGGTGGGACCATTACGATGCTTGGCGACAGCGAGCCGCGCCAGGTTGTGGAAAGGACTGTCTTCGTTCATTTGGTCAGGTCGATTGATGAACATAACGATATCCGCGTCCTGTTCAAGTGAGCCCGATTCGCGCAGGTCAGAAAGTACGGGTTGCTTGTCCTGGCGTTGTTCAACCGCACGCGAAAGCTGCGCGGCAGCCAAAACGGGCACACCCAGGTCACGGGCAAGCACTTTGAGATAGCGCGAAATATATGAAACTTCCTGCACCCTGTTCTCGGTACGCGTATCGCTGGACATCAGCTGCAAATAGTCCACAATGACCAAATCAAGCCCTTCTTCCATCTTTAGACGCTGACATTTCGAGCGCATCTGCAGTGGCGTAATCGCTGGCGTGTCGTCGATGAAAATGCGCGACTCACCCAAAAGACTCAAAGCGTGAAAAGTGCGTGTCCATTCTTCGTCAGTAAGTTTGGCGGATCGCAATTTTTGCGAGTCAATGCCTGTTTCCTGGGCAAGCATGCGCTGAAGCAACTGCGTGTTGGACATTTCCAGCGAGAAAATAGCCACATTACGTTTAAGACGCATGCCTACATGTTTGGCAATGCCCAGTAAAAAGCCCGTTTTACCCATACCCGGGCGCCCCGCGACAATAATCAAGTCTTCCTTCTGCAAACCATCCAAAACCAAATCCAGGGAACGCAAGCCCGTCTCAAGCCCGCTAAGGCCTTCGGTCTTCTTGCTGACTTCCTGAATACGTCGCTGGTAATCCATCGCCACGCTGGAAAGGGGCACCAAATCGCGACTGAAACGCGCCTGGCTAACACCAAAAATTGCGTTTTCAGATTCCTCAATAACCGCGTCGATGGTCATATCTTTGCGATGCGCGATTTTAGCAATTTCGTTGGCTGATTTCAAAAGACGCCGGCGCAAAGCAAGTCCTTTTATCGTTTCTGCATAGGCTTCAGCATGCAAAGAACTGGGCACAAGATTCGTCAGTCCAACCAAATAAGCCATACCACCGCTGTCATCAAACCGGCCCACACTTTCGAGTTCCTGTTTTACGGTAAGCAGGTCAATATTTCGGTCAGCATGGAGCAAACTCTTAAACGCGTCCCAGATCCACTCATGCTTATGAATGTAAAAATCTTTTGAGTCGAGTTTCGGCGAGACGTCAACAAAAGCATCAGGATTGATGAGAATAGCACCAATCAGAGCTTCTTCCAACTCGCGGTCATAAAGTTGGGTTGGGACAAGATTTTCGTTTTGGGTTTGGTAGTCTTGATCACTCATGGCAATTCTTTATTAGTTATTGTTTATTGTAGGGCCAAAAAGGATATCGTCAAGGTCGATATCTTCGTCGTCATCGTCATCATCGTCTTCATCGCTATCAATTTCAATTTCGACATCTTCAATAATTGCATCAGGCGTTTCTTCAAGTGTGGAAAGAAAATCACTAAAGACGCTAAGGTCTTCCAGTTCACCGTCTTCCCCTTCGACTGGGTCAACCGACAGGTCATAAGGAACACGGTCTTCGGGTTGAATAGCGACTTTTTCCAAGATATCTTCCGCGATAAAAATGGGCACACGTGCGCGCACCATCATAACAAGAGCATCCGACGGACGGCAATCGATGTTGATTTGCTTGCCTTCCAAAAGCAAGACCAGCTGCGCAAAATAAACATCTTCATCAATGGCAACGATTTCAACGCGCACAAATTGCGCGCCAAGGGATTGAATAGTGCTAAGCAATAAGTCATGCGTCAGCGGTCGCGCGGTCTGCACACCTTGCAAAGCGATGGTCAGGGCTTCGGACTCGAACAGACCAATCCAGATGGGCAAATAACGTTCGCTGTTTTTATCTTTAAGCACCACAACGCGATCCTGGTTGGTTAAACTAACCCTGACGCTATCAATCTCACATTCTGTCATTTTTGTCATAGTACATCAATCCCGGAATTAAATACACTTTTGATTCTAACACGCCATGACGCTTTAATCACATATTTTAAGCTTGGCTTTGCGATAATATTTTTACATACTGAAATAGATGGAAAAAATGAAAATTGCACTCTTGAATCTAAGCAAATTTCTAAACTTTCGACTATAATAGCCAAATCAGCACGTTTTAACATTTTTAAGGTCTTTTAGGCCCATTTTGTGCGCGCTTTGTTTTGGAATTATTAGGGTTTTGTATTAATGGAAAATGGATTATCGGTATTATTAATAGAAGGCAAACGCCGGCTTAAGAATAATTTTGCGCAAGAGCTTTCTGATAAAGGATTTGATGTCACCACCGTCACCAGTGGCGCCACGGCATTAGAAACAATCCCGGAGCTGATGCCCAATGTGGTCGTTATCAACGCCATGAGTTTGCGCACAAATGGCCTGCGCATCACCAACTGGATTCGTACTGCCTGGCCTGATTTGCCAATCATTCTCATCATCGCCGAAGACGAAGCCATCACCAACGCGCCTCAGGCGAACGTTCTTTTGCGCCTGCCTTTTACCGTGCAAAAACTCATCAACCGCCTGCGCCTGTTTAACGAGGTCAAACATAAACACATCCTGAAAAAGGGCGATCTGGAACTTAACACCCAAACCGCTGTGGCGCATTACAAGGACAAAGAAGCCCATCTTACGCCACGCTGTTCCGACCTTCTGCGGGTGATGATGGAAAAACCGGGAAAAGTACTCACCCGCAAAGAACTTTTTAGCCATGTGTGGGATACTGACTACACTGGTGATACGCGCACCCTGGACGTGCATATCAGCTGGTTGCGCAATGCCCTGGAAGAAAACCCACGCCAGCCCGAACTCATTCAAACCATACGCGGTATCGGATACAAACTTAATCTTTAGTCCCTGGCTCTCAATCCAAGACTAATCTCTCTTATACGCTCTCTGTAAAAACGTCTGTGTTAGAAGGTTCAGGGTTTTTCGGAGTGTTTTTTGTCTTTGTTTTTTT
>Ga0116190_1003287_pt1 | contig 12087 bp, 10 predicted proteins | sample AD_JPNTR4_MetaG_FD_89808 | JGI IMG/M metagenome (GOLD analysis project Ga0116190, IMG submission 89808) | Active sludge microbial communities of municipal wastewater-treating anaerobic digesters from Japan - AD_JPNTR4_MetaG | ecosystem: Engineered > Bioreactor > Anaerobic > Digestate | place... | reverse complement strand
CTATTGAATACGATACTGAGCGTTTAAAAAAATATGATAATGAGTTAGAAAATATCATTAATACTAAAAAAAAATTACAAAAAACTCTTATAGAGTTACAAAAAGACCAAAGTAATAATAGTAAGGAAATACAAAATACTACCAAAGAAATACAAAAGCTTGAAAAACAGGAAACTGACTTAACAGCCAAAAGAGCTAAATATGTAAAAAGTTTAGAGGCTTTAGTAATTAAATTAGAAGAAGAAAATGAAAAATATGTTGGTGCTACTGAAGCTGGAAATGAAAAGAAAAAATCTAATGAAGAATTGATTAAAACAATTCAGGACTTGATTATTGGATTAGATCAAGAAGTAGATATAGTTAACACCGTAGGTCAAAAATATGAAGAAGCAGCAAAAAGGCAAGCAAAATCACAATCTGAATTAACAACAGAGTTTGAAAAATTTAAAGAGAAAACAGATGATACATTTGATTCACTTTCTTCTTTATCGGATGCTTATAGCACGTTGGCGAATAATGAAGAGTTATCTCTTAAATCAGTAATTGAATTAGTTAATAAGTATCCGCAGTTAGCTTCTTATATTAATCAAACAAATGATGCTACATTTAATCGTGGTAAAATATTAAAGCAAGTTTGGGAAATTGAAAAAGATATAGAATTAAAGCGTTTAAGGGCGCAACAAAAACAATTAGAAGAAGAATATAAATTTCAAGAAGCTTTATTATTAAGAACTGATCAAACTGCTTTATATGCTGGAATATTAACTCCAGAAATGGAAGAAATTAAAGATCAATTAAGGCTTAATAAAGCATTGCAAAAAATTTATAAAGAGGTTGGTATTGAAGATTTTAAATCAAAAACTTCTGGTGGGGCTTCTTCTGTTTCTAAAACGCTAACTCAACAGCAATTAGTTGATCAATCTAAACTTACAGAAGCATTTATAAAATCAGCTAATGAAGCATACGAAATTACAAAAGCACAAGAGAAATTATTAAATATCCAAATAAAAAATGCGGAAAAAGCCAAAGACTACAATAAACAAATAGAACTCACTAACAAATTAATCGAAAACCAACAATCCCAGGTAGAACAACTTCAAACCGCTAACGAAAATATTCATAAACGTGCCAATGAACTTCGTGCCACAGTACCAGAAACAGACACAACAAAATGGTTTACTTCTACTGGTGAATTTACAGCAGCATATGATAATTTAATAATTGAATTTGCCAATAGAAAAAATGAAATCATTGCTCAGATGAATACACTTGAAGAAAAGACTGGTTTAGAAAAAGCAGAAGAACAACAATATAAAAATCTTCAAAATAAATTAAAAGCTATTGAAACAGAGCAAAAGAAAATCGAAGATTTAGCCTCTGCATTACAATCATTAAAACGAGCATACACGGATAATGCTGAAGCGATCCAGACTCTTGATGATAGTCTTACTGCTTCTGCTCAGAAAAAAGTAGATATAAATAAATCTATTTATAGTGATGATTTAAAAGCATTAAAAGATAATTACGATCTTGGCATAATCTCAACGGAGCAATATTATCAATCACTTAAAGATTTATTTGCTAAATACAAAGATTTTCTATCTTCTAACGATAAAGACGCTTATAATTCTTTACAAAAAGAACAACAAAGTGCTTATAACAAAATATATGACGAAGAGTTAAAAGCATTAAAAGATAGTTACGATCTTGGTATAATTTCAACAGAGCAATATTATCAATCTTTAAAAGATTTATTTATTAAATACAAAGACTTTTTATCTTCTAACGATAAAGACGCTTATAATTCTTTACAAAAAGATATTCAAAGTAGTTATCAGAAAATATATGATGAAGAATTAAAAGAACTAAAACACAATCATGAAATAGGCACTATATCTACCAAACAGTATTATAAATCTCTAATGCAACTAGCAGAAAACTATTCTTCATTCTTAAAATCCAACAATAAAGATGCATGGAATTCTTTAGTTTCTGAAATTCAAAATACGGATAATCTAATCAAAAAAGAATATGAAAATTTACAAAACAGCGTCATTGATATTCTTAAAAAACGTTATGATCAAGAAGAAAAACTTCGTAAACAACAACATGATAGTATCATGCAACAATTGGACGATGAGAAAAAAGCGTATCAAGAATATATTAATTCTCGTATTGAAGATCTTGATCGTTTAAACGCAAAAGAAGATTATGAAGATAATGTTGCTGAACAATCCAAGGTTATTAATGATCTTCAAAAAGAAATTGATAAATATTCTTTAGCTTCTGCTACTGGAGATATGGAAGCTACAGTAAAAGTAGCCGATCTGAAGAAGCAAAAAGCAGAAGAAGAAAAGAAATTAACAGAAATACAAACAAAACGTGAAAGAGATCTTCGTAAACAAAATCTTCAAGATAATTTAAAAGATTTTGAAAAATACATTGATGATAAGAAGCAAAAAGAAGAAGATGCTTTTACAGAATTTAAAAACAATTTGGAGAAAGCTACTCAAGATACAGCTTTGCAAATTGAAGCACAGAATATGTTAATGCAAGATTCTATCCAAAATGCTCAATCTGCTTTGTTAAAGTTATTTAATGAAACTGGCATTAACGCAAGTAAGACAGGTAAGATTTTACAGAATGAGATTATTGACAAGCTACAGCAAATTAGAGATTTAGAAACGCAAGTGAAAACGATTAAACCTACAAATAATTCTACTGTAGGTTATAATAAAATTTACCCACAAGCTTATGCTAATGGTGGCATAAGTACCACTACTCAGCTTGCATTGTTGCATGGATCTACTGCTAAACCGGAATGGATATTAAATACTGATCAAATGAAAAAACTAGTTAACAATTTAGCATTTGGTAATTTTACTCCAAAATTTAATGTACCTTCATTAAGTAATGTTGCAAAGAATGAAATTCATATTGATAGTTTAATCACTGTAGAAGGTAATGTAACTAAAGAAACAATTCCTGCCATTAAGAGTGCTGGAAATAACATAATTAATCAATTAAAAGGAAGGGGATGGGTACTCCAAAATGCTTAGTGAATTTACAACTTTAAATGGTGTTGATTTATCAACTTTAAATATTTATGTAGTAAGGTTGGAATCGGGCTTACCTACTGCCCCCTTCCTTCCTTCTCAGGAAATTATAGAAGATTATGCAATGAATAATGATGTTCCGTATTATTTCGGAACAAAGAAAAATCCATTAGAATTAGATGTTGTTTTTGCCAAAATAAATGGATATTGGACATGGGATGAACGTAGGGAATTTGCACGATTATTAACTCCTGATAATGATGACTATATGGAATTCTATTATCATGAGGATGATGAACCAGTTAAAGTGTATTATGTAAAATATACAGGTGGAATTGACATTGCATCCACATCAAATAGAGAAGGTTATATAACTGTTCATTTTCGTTGTGATAGTCCTTATTCATATAGCCAAGTATATAGAAGGATTGATGATTTAAGCGCTATTACAGAACCTACACTTCTATCCCCCACTTTTGTAAATAATGGTGATGATTATTTATATCCTGAATTATGGATTGAAAAAGTAGATAATGGAGATATAAAAATAAAAAATTTAACAAATGCAGGTAAAGAATTAGTTATTACTGATTTAATAGATGGCGAGATAGTTTATGTAAATAATGAGGATGGTTCTATCGAATCGTCTTTATCTGATACATATAGATTGAATGATCATAATGGTGTCTATATAGAACTTGTAAGAGGAACAAATACTTTACAAGTAACAGGTAAATGTAAATTAACATGGAAGTACAAATATAGAATTAAAGGTTAATACAATGAGAACAGAATTTTATTTTATATAAATAGGTTAAAGGGATAGATATTTTCTATCTCTTTTCTTATTTAATTTTTGAAAAGGACGGTGATTGAATGTCAAATCCTTTTGACAATGTGATTGAATTTAAGTATCGTGCAGGTACACCACAAGATCCATATGTAGATATAACTGAAACAAGGGTTATAGTAGATGGACAGATTCAATTAGTAGAAATTCCGGTTTTGTTAGACCATGTAAATATAGAAAATTATGTAGAAGTTTATACATATATAATTAAAAATGAAAATGAATTTTATGTGGATTATAAAAACGGGATTGTGCATTTTCACGTAAATAAATCTGGTTCACAAGTTGTTTTAAATTATAAAGGCAGGGGGACAGTTTTAATACATGGTAGTAGAGTCACACTAACAGCAAGTGAAACCTATACTTCAAATAATTTACATGATTTTGCAAACGAAGTTAGTAATTCTGTAAAAGCATTGATTAACAGAGTTAATGATATTATTACAACTCCTGCTGAAGAAATTTCTACACAAGAAATTATAGATGCAAGAGATGGTCAACAAATGATTGGTAATCGTTTAAATCTTTTAGGTGATATTAAAGGTACAAAGCAAATTGTGACATTCAATGCTAATGGTGATATTTCAAAAATTGAACATAAGAATAGTTCTAATGTAATTATAAGAACAGATATGTTTACATATAGTGGAAATACAATTACTGAGGTTCGTACATTGACTTTAGGTGGAAGCATTACTTATAAATATAATTTAGATACTTGGGAAACTGAAATATTATAAATATTTATATCATTTGAAAGGTGGGTGATAAAATTTGATTGGTGAAATAGATAAAACTCTACAGCCTAAAGAGCTTAAAATTTATTTGTGTAAGCCAGATAGAACTCGTATTGCTTTTTTATCTGAAGCTAAAAATAAAGTGGTGAATTATAAATATAATGATATTCACGAATTTACTTTTACTCTCCCCTATAAGATAAGAAAAAATAATAAAACAATACATAATCCGCATATAGATATTGTTCGTGGAAGATATTTGCTTGAAATTGATGGAGAATTTTTCTTAATTGATAAGTTCGACAAGAATGCAGATTCAAAAATAGAGTTTATGAATATTCACGCTTATCATCTCCCATATGAGTTAAGAGATAAAGATGTAAGAGCATATAAAGATGTAAAAACAATTGAACAAGCGTTAACCGATACTTTATTAAAAGATACAGATTGGAGAATTGAATATATTGATGGTTCATTAGCTATCCAATATCGTGCCTTTGATGTTTCAGAATCAACACTACTTCAATTTATTTTTGATATGGCTGAAATGTTTAAAGCCGTATTGTATTGGGACAGCAAAAATAAAACTGTATCATTTTATAAACAAGAAAATTTAGGGACGTTTAAAGGTTTATATATTTCTGATAAGAAGTATTTAAAACAGATAATGGAATCTATTGATTTTGATAGTGTTTGTACACGTTTGAAATGCTATGGAAAAGACGGTTTAACTTTTAACGACATCTCCCCTACAGGTCAAAATTATATTGAGAATTTTTCCTGTTTTATGTACCCATACAGTGAAACCATTGTCGATCCTGTAAATGATATATACACAGTAAATTCTCATAGTTATTACATGAGTGATGATCTATGTCATGCTATTATTAAATATAATAGTTTTGTTGATTCAAAGTTAGGGGAATTTACAACATTATTAAATCAAAAAGATTCACTAAATACACAACTAACTACATTAAATAATGAAATGGTTACATTACAAACTGAGTATGCACAGATATTAGATAATCTTGATGTAGCTAATGCAAATGGACAACCAACAGGAAGTATATTAGCACAAAAAACCGCTAAAGAATCTCAGATTAATGCTAAACAAGCAGAAATTAATACAGTTAATAATAATTTAAATATTAATCAAGGTCAAATAACTTCTTTAATGAATTCTTTGGCAATACAGAATCATTTTACGCCAGAACAAATTGCTGAAAGAAATAATTATATTATTGTTCGTAGTTATTCAAACAATAGTATTATTACTTCACAAGATTTGTATGATACTGGTGTTGAGGCATTAAACAATTTGATTTATCCACCTATTAATATAACTTTAAATATAGTTAATTTTTTGAAAGTGGTTAATTGTCAAAATGACTGGGACAAAATATCAATCGGGAGTATAGTACAGTTACATTATCCAAATTTTGGTATATCAATTAGAGCAAAAATACTATCAATGCAGATTGATTATGAAAACAATAGTATTGATTTAACCATTGGTAATTATAAGCGTTTGTGTACTGATGAAGATTATATGCGTGAAATGCTTTATAAGACCACTTCTACTTCTACTCAAGTGGATATGAATAAGATGTGGTGGGATGAAGCACAAAATAATAAAACTGCTGTTGGACAATTATTGAATAATATTTGGGATGCTAATGCAAGAGAAATTAAAGCTGGAATTAATGAAAGTGTAGAAATATCGGCTAGAGGTATAAAGATTAAAGACCCAAATGATTCAATGAATTATCTTGTGGCACAACATGGAATTTTAGCAATTACTAATGATGGTGGTAATTCTTGGAAAAATGCTCTTACGAGAAATGGAGTGGTAGCCGAACGTTTGTACGGGAATATCATAGCTGGTGAAGATCTAACTATAACTACAACAAACGGTGACTTCCTTGTAAATCAATTAGGAGTTCAAATATCAAATCTTACTCTCTCCCTCACTCGTTCAGACAATAAAACAAAAGTTTTAATGGATGCTACTAATGGGATTAAAATTCAATCTAATAATGGTGTTTCATGGGATGATGTATTGTCTTTTGATGCTACTGGTAAAGGGTTATTTAGAGGAAATTTAGATATATTAGGTAGTTTAAAAATTAACGGTCAAGAAGCATTGACTAACAATAAATTATCAACAAATTTTATTGAATCTCTTGAAGTAGGTAAAAACGTTCTTATGGGTAACAATGCTTATATTTCATGGGATAAAGTCACAAATCAACCAACCATTTTATCTGCTAACGATATAAAAAGTACAGTTATTACTAAAGACTGGATAGCTACTTTAGGGTTAAAGGTTGGTACAGAAATACAGATGGGATCAAATGCAACAATTTCATGGGATAAAGTTACTGGAACACCTTCTATTCCTACAAAAGCGTCTGATATTGGAGCATTGCCTGATACTACAGTTATTCCAGTTATTCCAAGTTACATTAAATCAACTTACATTGATTCTACAAGTATTAACTCTCCTACTATTACTGGCGGTACGTTTAGAACAACATTGGTTAATAATAAGCGTATTGAAATTACAAGTGATGGGTTAATTAGTTATAATGCTTCTAATCAAAAACATGGAATTTCATTTAATGTAAATGATTTTGGTGCAAATTATAGCAGAATGGCTTTTTATAATAATGGCTCTATGATTGGGGTAATGGAAGCAACCAATAGCTCATTCACAGTTGCTACATTAGGAGGAAGTTCCTTATTAAAATTATATGGTGGTGGTGGTACTAAGGCATTAGGCAATTGGGATTTTTCTGAAGCGTCAAGTATAACTTGGGGTAGTAATGCTCCAAGTACGGTTGCAAAATTCGGTTAATGAATAAAAGGAGAATTAAACTTTGAATAAAAAAGATTTATATTTAGGGACTGGACATGAACACCAATTTAATCAATGGTTCGCTAATGCTATGAATTTAGTACATCCTGAAAAAAATATAACTGAAAGGTCTTGTATGAATGTAACAATTGTGGTTACTAAAGATTGTCCGTTTGCTTGCCGATATTGTTACGAGCATGGTAAAACATCAGAACATATGACACTTGAAACAGCAAAGCAAACCGTTGATTTTCTTTTAAGTGACAAAGTTAATAATTATATCGATCCAACTAATTCTGAATGTATAATTCTTGATTTTATAGGTGGAGAGCCTTTATTAGAGATTGATTTAATTGATTATTTTATGGATTATTTTACATATGAAGCATTCAGATTAAATCATAGATGGGCTAACCACTACGTTATTAGCATGTCAAGTAATGGTATATTATATGAAACTCCAAAAGTACAAAAATTTATGAAAAAATATAGTGGAAGAGTTAATATTGGCATTACTATTGATGGCACAAAAGAACAACACGATAGTTGTAGGATTTATAAAGATGGTAGAGGCACATATGATGATGTTGTAAGAAACGTAAAACTACTTTTACAACAGGGAGGCTATCCATCAACGAAAGTCACCGTTGCTCCTGAAAATCTTAAATATCTATGTGAATCTTCTTTACATTTATTTGGATTAGGATTCAAATGGTTAAATTGTAATGTGGTTTATGAAGATGTTTGGAATGTTGAACATGCTAAAGAACTATATGAGCAACTAAAACAATTAGCAGATATAATGATTGAAAATGAATTATATAAAAATCACGCTAATACTATGTTTGATGAAAATATTGGCACTCCTTTACCTCCAGAAGAAAACAATAGTTTTTGTGGAGGTGACGGGTCAATGTTAGCTATTGGGATTGATGGTACATGCTATCCATGTTTAAGATATATGGATTATTGTTTTTCTGTTAAAGAACGTAAACCATTTGTAATAGGTCATGTTTGTAGTGGCATAGTTAATTGTGAAGAATGCCCAATGCTTGCAGAATTAAAATCAATTACTCGTAGAAGTCAAAGTTCAGATGAATGCTGGAATTGTCCTATTGCTAAAGGTTGTTCTTGGTGTATCGGGTTTGGATACGATATATACGGAACTCCTAATAAACGAACAACATTTCATTGTATAATGCAAAAGGCAAGGGTGCTTGCTAGTTGCTACTATTTTAATATTTTATTTCGTCATTTAGGTTTAACAGATCGCTTTAAATATTATATGCCTGATGAATGGGCTTTACAGATTATAGATCAAAATGAAATTGAATTACTTAAAAAATTAAGTAAGGAAGGTGTAAGTTGTGCTTGAAAATATGACGTATTCTTTTATAAATGATGATAATATAATTGGTAAATGGGATTATGTAAATTTTATTCAAACCAAGGAAGAATTTAATCCTAATTCTGAAACTATTTTTAGTACTTTATATTTAACATCATTAGATATTTTACCAGAAGGGAAAATGTTTATAAAAATTGAAAGTCAAGATCCAGTAGAATCGGCTTTTCTTTGGACTTGGGGCTACTTTTATAATTCTGTTGATAAAGTGTTTAATAGTTATATAATTGAAAACATTCAAGATGATGATTATTTGTTTTTTGAATGGAAAAGTGGTGACTGTCTATATCGTAATATGACTCCTTGGTATTATGTATTCAAAAAAAGAAAAGAGGAAATCATATGATTTTATGTGGCGTTTCTAAGGATGATGCTGAAAAATTAAACAATACAATTATTGAAGTTAACATGTGTGAAAAATTGTATAAATATGCAATGGAAGATATTAATTGTTCCCCTATCGCACTTAAAACATTATTAGATTATTATATGTTTGCGATCAAAGTACATAAAACATTATGGAAAGAAATTGCTATTCAATATGTCGGCGAAGAAAAAGTTATTTCATCTTTTAACTCGTTGCGCTTTGATCCATTAAGGCAAGTGATTTTTCAAATGGAGTGTGGGCAATGCAAAACATAGTTATAAAATTAGATGATAAAGATAGAGCAGTTCTTGAATATTATATGTTTGCGTTTGATGGATTGAAAATAAAAATAGACCAATTTATTCATAGTAATTTTGACTATAATGAAGAACATTATAATAGGCTAATTAATACATATATTGAGAAATATGCAGATTTGCAAAAGTGTCTATATAACATATTAGTAAAGTATAATTACAAAAATGTATATATAAATCAATATCAGTTTTATATAAATGAAAACATTTTAACTTTAGTAGGACGGTGATATAATGGCTGATTGTGGAAGTACTTGTTATTTAACTTGTTATGAAACATGTAGTGGAACATGTGAAGCTGGTTGCCGTACTTGTGTTGGATTAAGTAGTTGTTTTGGAGGATGCTACACTACTTGCGAAGGGACTTGTGATGGTGTTTGCAGAGATGACTGTACAGGCACTTGTAAGTTTTCATGTGGAGAAACTTGCTCTGGTACTTGTGAATATGGTTGTTTAAGTTGTGCTGGCTTAAGTAGTTGCCGTGGTTCGTGTTTAGGAACCTGTACTGCTACTTGTGCAGATGACTGTACTGGTGGAGCGTATATGACCAGACCTGCTGATTTTACGGGATTTACAGAAGTTTATAGTGGTGCGCCAGTGACTAATTTAACAGCTTCAGATTGGAATGCCTTTAATAATAGGTTGATTGCTTTTGCCCATTATAAAGGCAAAAAACAGTCTATTGGTACATTCTCATCTGTTTCTGTTGGTGATAATTTTACTGCTGCTATTTATAATAGGACAGTACAAGGTTTAAGTGTATTATCTTCATATATAACTACAACAATGCCTACAAATAAATCATCTGGACAAGAAATCTATGCTTCATATATTCAAGCATTAAAAAACGCACTTAATTCAATAGATTGAAGGGGTGTTATTCCCCTTCAATTATTGGGATTATATTGTTTACATAATAATCATATGGGATACAGTAGTTTGACGCCATTGAATACCAAGCATATGGAATATCATTAATTATTACTTGTTTACCATTTTCATCAGACTTATATAACTGTAAACCTTCGTAGAATTTTCCATCTTGCACTGGTACTGGACTTTCAAGGGAAAAAGGCTCAGGTAACTTTAGCCGAGGATATTTAATATAAAATCACCTGTGGCAAAAATATACTTAATTTCATTATAAATAAAATAATGATATGTTCCGTCAGTTTCAACAGGTGGTTTTTGTTCTTGTGGAATTTCACTAAAATCAGGATGCCCATATTTATTTAATGGAACTACGCTCATAATTGCTTCCTCCTTTCCTTGATTATTTGATTCTATAGAAGTTGGGACGGGTGTGATTTTTGAAGTGGAATTATTTGAGGCAACTTCCCTAATCTCTACAATAGTAGTTTTAGTTGCAGAGTCAAAATCAACTTTTGCTGAAACCCCTCCGTAATCATTAATTGCTTTGATTAAATCAGCAATTGAGTAATAATTTCTACCATATTGTTCGCCTTCAAGTTCTACTGTGACAATACGGATATCTGACACTTGATGATTGTTTATGGCAAGCTTTAAGTCTGAATTAAAATAAGTGTTTTTGATAATATCCGTTCCAAATGCGACAATACCAAACATAGTCATAACACCAATAATGAATCCGAATATTATGTTTCTAATAGTTTTCATACCCATGCCTCCTTAAAATATTATGATTATTGATATATCTTCCCCTTCTATTCTAATTATACATGAATGGAAAGATTTTGTCAATACTTAATAATTAAAATATTTTATAATTTTTAAAATATATAATGTAATGAAAGGATTGTTTTATGGATAAATTTACTTATACAAAACAACAGATAGATAGGATTTTAAACCTAATTAATACTTTTACTTTTACTGGAATTTCAGAAGCAAGTAAGATTATTGAGATAGTTAATATATTGAATAGTTTTGAAAAAGATGAAGACGGCAAAGAAGAATCAATTAAATTTGAATAGTGAACTACCAACTACCCTAAAGGGTAGTGGCTTCAAAAGCCTAAGTTCACCAGACTAAGCATAGAGAAATCTATGCTACGATAGAATAGTTATGATACCCATGGTTGACGCATCAGACCATTGCTCTATCGTATATCATTAAGTAGAACTGAGGTAAGGTTCGGTGTGATATGCATGTAAGCTATTTTATCATTGTCGAGATGAAGTCGGATTCTATGTATGGTAATAGTATATAGATACGCATAACTTACCGCAAGGTAAAGTATTTATCAGAAAGGACTGATTTTATGGTTTATGTAATTAACTATGATGGCAAACCTTTAATGCCATGTAAGCCAGTAATTGCAAGATTATTACTCAAGCAAGGTAAGGCAAAATGTATTAAGAGAACGCCATTTACTATTAAGCTACTATATCAAACCACAGACCACACTCAAGAGTTGACATTAGGTGTAGATACAGGCAGTAGTAAAATCGGCAGTGCAGTTGTAAATGAAAATAATGACGTAATGTATTTATCAGAAATTGAAATAAGAAACG
>Ga0116190_1003277_pt1 | contig 12114 bp, 22 predicted proteins | sample AD_JPNTR4_MetaG_FD_89808 | JGI IMG/M metagenome (GOLD analysis project Ga0116190, IMG submission 89808) | Active sludge microbial communities of municipal wastewater-treating anaerobic digesters from Japan - AD_JPNTR4_MetaG | ecosystem: Engineered > Bioreactor > Anaerobic > Digestate | place... | reverse complement strand
CCTTTTTCTTTCAGTCTTACTCTACCGACTTTAGGAATATTAATTGTCGAATTAGTTACATAGAATCCATAAGAAATTCTAAAAGAATCTTTATCATTATGTTTACTTTTAAATTTAGGAAAACCCACTTTTTTACCTTGTTTTAAACCTCTGAAAAAGTTCTTAAAGGCAGTATCTAAATCTCTTAAAGCCTCTTGTGGTGCCATTTTTGACACTTCATACATCCAAGGATAATCTGTTTTCTTTATAGAACAAAGTATCTTATGTTGATCTATAGCAGTTAAAGTTTTCTTTTCCGACTTATAAAGTTCTATACGTTCATTCAATCCCCAATTATAAGCAAACCGAGCACATCCGACACTCTTTTCAAGAAGAGTTCGTTGTTTGTTATTCGGATTCAATTCTACCTTATATGCTCTGTTTATCTTCATTTTCTTTATTCTTCTTAGTCATATGACTTCTTCTACCATAAATTTTAGCTGAATAACAAGACATAATAGTTAAGATGTCTGTTACTAATTCATTTTCAAAAGACTTAGGTAACACAGATTCTACACAATCTATAGTAACTCCATAGCTATTAATAAAAAATTCAAAAATGTTATAATTAAATCTTGTCAATATATCTTTATGCTCTATAATAACTTTGCTTATTTTATTTTTAGAAACTAATTCAAATAACTCTCTTAGTTTTTTTCTTTTATCATTAAGACCTGAACCGACTTCTTCAAAAATGTACTCTATCTTTAATTTATTTTGAACGCAGTATTCAACAAGCCTTTCCTTTTGCCGTGTTAAATCACCTTTATTCTTTTGATCTGATGTAGAAACTCTACAGTAAATAGCTGCAGACTGTTCTTTTTCTTGCTCTACTACACCTTGAAGTTTAAGTATGTCTGATAACTTATATCTACGATGACCACCTTCAGTATAGACAGGTTTAAGATAGTCTTCGCTATACCTTCTTAAAGATACTTTAGATATATTAAGAAGCTTAGAAGCTTCGCTTATAGATATAAGTTTTTCCATTTAATCCTCAAAAATATTATCTTTGGAAAGAATCTTCTTCCAGTAATGGTAATACTTCTTAAACTCTGAAAGAGTTGGAGTTTCATCCAGCTCAATAGGATGTTCATAAATTTCACCATTACTTAGTTCAAACTCTTTCCTTGTCACTCTTACAACAGTCACTTCTTTTTCTTCCTTTTTAGAAATCATACCTTACCTTCCTACTATGTATTTATATTAATTGATTATTAAAAGTGTTCATTTTGATAAAGATTTTTCATTTTTGATAAGATTTTTCGTAACTGTTAGATTCCCAATTAATTGACAATGAAACAATATGATTCAATTCTTGCTGACCCTTTATATCTAATCTAAAAGCATTTTCATCATAAAATTTCTTTAACAATTGATAAGGAGATTTCTTTTCTGTCAATACAATTCTGACCTTCTCAATTTTATCTTTGATAACCTCATTAGACATCAAAGCATTATTTAATTTGGAAGGTAAAGTTTTACCATTATAAGCAAATTCTATATTGCCATCCAAATCTATAGGAGATATTCTTTCAACTATTTTATCTGGAAGATCATCAATATAGTTGTAATCTCTATTTTCAAAATTTACATTATCAATTTCGAGATCTTCTATACCATTCAAATAATCTTGTTGTATTTTACTGCAGTACCATTCGACATCAAAAGTAGATGGTATAGATCTATCTCTTCCTAAATTAACATTTTTAGGATTCAAATCATAAGCATAACTCATATTATCTATTTTAGTAACATATAGACCACCAACATATATAGATCCAACTTCTCTATTTACAATTCTACCAATATGATTTTCAAATAGTATATCATCTTTATTAATAATAAAATCATCTTTAATCTCTAAGTAATCTGATGTCTTTTTAAATACAAACTCAAAATTGTTTTCTGAATTTGAATATGCATGTTTAGTAATTTTTAATCCAAAACAGTTACCTAATATTTCATCTTTATAAATAATAGGTTCAATTGTATTTTCTTTTATACCAATATAACAATCTATTTTTAATCTCTTAAAAACCAACATTGCCATCTTGAGACCTTCGCCATATTTACCTATAGCAGAAGAATTATTTTTTTGAGAAAATCCTATCTTGAGGAATTCAAAAGAATTTGGAATGAAACTGTTTGAAATAAATACCCAATCTCCAGAATCATCTATTTTATATTCTCCATAATCAATAAAATTCTGAAGAACTTCTCTATATGCTTCCTTATATCCCCAATCAGGAATATAGTTATTCGAAATGCCGTATTTAATTATTTGTTCTTCCATTTTATTTTCCTTCACAAAAAAGTAAAAGTGTAGCACTTACGTTGGGTTTCATTTCAACAATTACCATATACGGATGCCACAATGCCACAACAGGCTACACTCTTCACCATTATTCCGAACGAACCGAACACATTACTTCACTTCAAGAGTTTTGATTCTCTTATCCTGAGTAGGAACAACAATGGTAATGATTCCATTGACAATTGAAACATCGGATTTGGCAACATCATACATCTTGTCAACACTGATTACTTTTTCTGAATTGAACTCAATTCTATCAGAAAATTCTTTACTTACACCTTCAGGTGTCTTTGTCTTGACATAGATAGTATTTGTTTCTACATCACATTTTACCGATACAGATTCCTTGGAATGACCTGCTCCTGCAAATATGTAAGTGATGGATTCAAGTGTTTTGATGGGAGTAATTTCTGAACACATACTCTGCTCCTTTGATAAAGGTTGTGATTGTTTTTCTTCAGTAAAATTTTCGTTACCTTCAATAATACACTCTACTCTTTGACCATGTTGTAATATTATTATACTCCTTTCAGCAATTCTTTTACAATCTTAGAAGCGATTCCCATATTTACAACTGCACCAAATTTACTTTTTAGTGCTCCCATTACTTTACCCATATCTTTAATAGACTGAGCACCAATTTCTGATATAATCTTTTCCAATTCTAATTTTGTAGTAATCTCATCCATCATCTTTGGAAGAAATGATTCTATAATTAATTTCTGTAACTCAAATTCTTTTGGATCTGAAGAATTCTTCACTGACAATTCAATCTGCTCTTCAATTTTTTTCAATTCAGATTTCATTACAACAATCGATAAATCATCATTAATCTCTTTATTCTCTGCCATTGCTCTGTTTTGGATTTGAGCATTTATATATCTTAAAAAAGGAATCTTTTCAGATTCTTTTGCTTTCATTGCAATCTTTATATCATCCAACAATTTTTCGTAAATCATATTCAACTCCTAATGTTTATTCGTAATCTCTTATTACTATTCCTCGGCAATGAAAAGGTACTCCCTCTTTTGTCCACTCCTGAAATTCTACAGTGAGCATTTTTCCAATTAATTTGTTCAAATTATTCCAATAATCTCTCTTTTGTTTCAGACTGCCTTTAGGTCTAACATCAAATGTTTTACCATCTTCGGTTTCACATTTAAAAACACATGATCCTTTTTCTCTGCCAGATTCTACCATATAACCGCCAACAATTTTAAATTCTCCATCAAGGATTTCCTTTACTTTCTGGAGATCATTAGTTCTTTTGTTAATCTGGTAGAGAGAATCAGCATTTCTCAGCATAGATCCTTCATATTCATCAGCAATAAATGATTTATGCAATGAATACATCTTTTCTTCATTATCAACTAAGATAGTAGGAACATATACCAAATTACCCAGATAACATTTTCCTGATGCATAATCTACTTTACCATGTTTCTTAAAGGCATCAAGAAGTTTTGTATTTCTTTCTTTAAATGTCAAATTCTCATCTACAATATCATAGATATAATATTGAAGATCTTTTGTTGCGTAACCAAATTCTTCTGTATCGGTTCTTTCTTTTTTGATCATAGCAACAATATCTTGAAGAAATATTCCATGTATGTAAATTTCTCCATCAGTTTTATCAATACCAAGTTTCTTGAGATCTTCATCTAAATGAGATAATGTATTCCAGAAAATTCCTTTCCTTGATTGATACACTCTTTTCCCATCCTTGTCATATGATATACATCGACATCCGTTAAGTTTTGGTTGATGAAAACAAGGATATCTCATATACTTTTTTCGTTCCTTATATTTCTCTGCCAACATGGGAAGAATAACATCCATTTTAGCAATACCAGATGGATCTTCCGTATATCCCTTATCTTTTTGTTTTTTCCATTTTGATTCAGCTTCGGAACATGCCTGTTCGAATGGAGTAGTTTCATTTGCTTTACCAATGTTTTTACCAGATGAAACTTCTATTTCCTCAATCTGTTTTTTGCCATCAATGTATCCATGAGATATCTGAATCAAAAAACAATTGTTTATTGAATTCATTCCTTTTGTAACTATTATTGACCATTCAGATATCTTACCCTTAGATGATTTTTTGTACAGAGTAGGAAAAGATTTATTCATAAATTATCCTTTGTTATTCTTAATTTTCATATTATTGAAATTCATTATTGAAAGGAACAAATGTACTAGTTGTGTTACAATTATTATAATTTCTTATGACATATATCCATCCACCTGGAACTCTACGAACATATGTCATATATTGTTGCGTTTCAGAAATTACCAAAGTTTCATGTAAAGTCAAAGTATAAATTGTTTTTTCTGAACTCATAATCCTCTCAACATTTCTATTTCATTTTTATTGAATATAATATGTTTTCCTTTACAAAGCAAGTGTTTTTTCCATCAATAAGCATTAAATCGTTTTGTAAAGGAGTGTTCCCTATCAACTTACTACCACGTTGAAAATCAAAGAACAATTCCAGAACATCATCTTCTTTATTCAATACTACCATTCCATTTTGTTTTATGATAGCATTTATATTTCTGAAATCTATTCCATCTTCAACTTTGTATTGATATTTTGTAAATGAATTATCAAAAAAGTAGTAAGATAAACTCAGAACTCCTTGCCTCTCATGAATAACAAATAACCATTTATCAAGTCTCTTAGCATCAAGAATTCTGCAGTTATTCAACTCAGGAACCTTAACACTAACGCAACTATTATAGGCATATGGTATGATAGCATTATATTTTCCATATATATTCTCAATTACAACACCATCATATATACCAGATGAATTGTAATTCAAAGAAGATACTACCCTTGGAATTACTTTTATTTTACCTATTTTCTCAAACGAATGCTGAATAACTCCAGCATCGTTTATTTCATACAAACAATTATTGAAAATTTTAAATTTAGATTTATCAATATTAATTGTTTGAATGTGTATATTGTTTTCATCAACTATTTCAATTTTATTATCATCTTTAAATACAACTAACAAATCATTCGTAGGAGTAAATACTATTCTCCCATTATCAATAATCTTATTTAATTTTAAAACTAATTTATCATTATTATAAATCCCATCTTTAGTTAATATGTTATACGTTCCATTCTTATAAATAACATCAAGAATATCGGAATAAAAATCAAATAGAACATTTGTTAATACATTTCCTGTATTATCTATAACAGGTTTGATTACAGGAATATTCATTATTCCGTTTGGTAAAGGAGGAATACTTCTTTCATTCTTTACAAAGATATTTTTATACCAATCAAGATGATTTTTAGGAATGTTTGAGAAGTTTACAAATTTGGGAACAGAAACATTCTTATCAAATACTGATATATTATCTTTCATTCTATTGGTAATATCATTAGGTTTATACTTCGGATGTTTTCCTTTGTATGGATGAATACCAGTATATAATTGAAAAGAAACTATCGCCCACGAAAACCAATCTGATAAATTATTAAAAGTTCCAAAAGGCAGTAATGGATCTCTTACTGATTCCATTATTGCATTACATTTAAAGGATGGTGTTTGGTAAGAATCAACATCAATATGATATGGAATCCTAAATGTCTTATCAGAAAGAAAATTCATTTCATTATAATCACCTACTATAATTCCTCTTTTATGAATCTCTGTCAGAGTTTTTTGCATTTGTTCTACAAGGTCAACAATCATCTGATTCGAAATGTTATTTTCTTTTTTAAAATTACCTACAAACAATTTACAAAGAAATTCGGTATCATCAACATACTTCATGATGAAACCAATTCTTTTATATGTTTTAGGATCTATTATAGACGTAGAAGGAATTATAACATTATCGAGATCCTTTAATACCTGCAATTCTTTTATTTTATTTTCAGGTATTAATCTTGAAGGATCATGATATATTTTATATACTACATTATTCTTTACATAAACTGTTCCTTGCCCACCTTGAGCAATATAATTTTTATCTGTCAAAGTAACTTCTGTTTTGTTGACTATTACTTTTATAGAACTCATTTTATTTTTCCATTTTCAATGTTGAATATCATAGATGCTATAGATATATCATCGTAATGTTTGACATTATTCTTTACACATTGCAAAACATATTTCCTAACTCGTCTCTCAACAAAAGTACCATTTGTATTTTTAAATTCAGTTAATGATTTAATAATTTCATCAACTGGTATTTTATCTCCATTATTAAAGAAAGTATCAACACCATCAGACATAACAGATATACAATACTCACCATCTTCCAGAGTATCTAAATTTATTATTTGTAAAAAATTTTCTTTACGACTTATATAGTCTCTGACATTAAAAATAGACCCGTTACATTCTATTTCTTCGTTTGGAAAATTACGTATATACTGATCAACTAAATCATTAATAAAGTAAGACAAATAGAAAGGAGCATTTGATTCGAATCGAGTATAAATTCTACTTATTTCAACTCCATTCTTAGATAATATAGAATAACCATCACCAAAATTAATAAGTATCAATTTGTTATTAACGATACAAGCAAAACGAATAGTTGCATAAGTAATATCATTATTCAAATCTAGATCTTCAATAAAAAGATCAAATTTCATTTTAATTAATTTTTTAAGTGTCATTATATAATCATTTAAAATCCCAGGAAAATTGTTCATTATAAAATCTATATTATCCAATATAAAATATTTGTCAAAAAAGTTTTTAATAGAATGTACTAACAACCTTGCTCCAATATCCGAATTTTTTGCCTGAGAGCATCCATCTGATATTATGATATATGGAATCTGATTAATTAATCCAGAGTAAGAATAATCCTGACATACTGTATGATCATTACCAATAAGGTAAATATTATCCATTTTGATATTCATAAATCCTCAAAAAAGATGGGGAGTTTTAAATCCCCATCTTCAATTAATTAAAGAGTAAAATTTACATTCTGAGAAGGACCACCAGTTCCAAGTGCCTGAGAAGTAGAACTGATAGACTGAGAAATCCACTTCGCCAACTTTGCCAGTTTCGAAGGAGACACATCTCCCAGAGAAATATATTCTTCAAATCCTGCATCGTTTTTGAATTTGTCAAGTACTACTTTCAAACGCTGATCAGAATCATTGACTCCAATCAAAATCATTTTGATAGATTCAAGACTTTCATTTTTGCGAATTGTTGCAACAGCATTCTTAATTTTTGCAAGTGTCGCAACAGAAGAATTGTTTTCTTCACCATCAGTAATTACAAAAAGAATTCCATTGCAAAAATAATCCTGATCATTCAACTTCTCAGCATACGACTGAAGAGTTTCAATCGCATTCAGAGTAGCATCAAAGAGAGGTGTAGACCCATTAACGTTAAGTTTGTAGGTATTCAGATCAATTGTATCAATCGGAGAGAATCCATGAATTTCTCGAATGTTATCTCTGCCATACATAGAAGCAAACGATGCAGTTCTCAGTAAAAGATTCTGAGAACGAGGATGTTTCTTACAACTGTCAACTACTGTTACCATACAATCCTCAAGTTGCTTTTGGAAATCATAAACAGATCCAGTTTCATCAACAAGCATGTTGACAAGCGTATATTCAGATGCCTGAAGATTTTCCATCTCAATTGCCGAATATATGAAATTATGATGTCGTTTTTCATTAATATAATAGTTGCGATATGATAAAACAACATCTTCTGTTTTATATTGATCTGGCATACAAAGAGGGAATCTTGTTACATCATTTATCTTTTAATTGTGGAAAATTTTCTTTTATATACTTAGCAACATATCTTTTTACTAGAAAGAAATCTATAGGATTTCGAATTTTTAATCCAACATTATCGATTACTATAATATCTGCATAGTAATAATGTAAAGGAATAGAACTATTTGGATGATATTTAAATAAAGAAAATTTCCATATCTTTGTATATTCCCAATCCCATTCCTTTACCTTTATTTTATCAAAACGTTTTTTAAATTCTCTATAAGAACACCATTCTCTTTTAATACATTCTTTATATCTTTTCATCATTTCTAAATGTATTATCCAAGAAATCCAAAGAAAAACAAATAACCACAAAGCAATAGTTATAGTTAAAGCAATTACTGTTAATAACATAAAAATCTCCTTTAAAAATTTTTAACAATTGACTTCAAAGATAATCCTTGGTAATTTGTATTTTCCATAGCAATTAAATATTGCTTATCATTCATTATAGCGACTAATTCAGGTTCATATTTTGATTTATCGAAGTTATGAAAATGACCATGAATATTGAGAGTATAACCCTTTTCTATAGGTTTAGGCATATGAGAAAATAAAATTTTATGACCATATAACTCAATCATAATTTCATGAGCAACAAAATCCCATCCTGCTTTCAAATACCAAGAGATGGATTTACTATCGTGATTACCTAACACTAACCATTTTTTACCGGAGATAGATTCGCAGATTAATTTGTGCCAATATGATTCTTCTTTTCCAAATGCGACATCACCGAGACATATGACAATATCATCCAGTTTTGTTTGATTTTTCAGAAAAGATATAATCTTATTTTCAAATCCGATAGATCTGAACTTTTCTTCAGCAAGTTTAGAATGCCCCATATGTGGATCAGAAAATATCCAAAAATTCATATTTATCTCCGATCGATGTATCGAAAAATAAATATAACATATTATTAAAGTCAATATATTTCTTATTTTTTTGTTGATTTACTTTAGAAATCATCTCCATCGTTTCCTCTTTTTCTTCTTCATTTAACACTTCTTGTTTTGATTCAAGAAAAGTATTAAGATAGATTTTTTTCAACAATTTAAAATAAAAATATATTGACATGATTATTGCAATATGTTATTTTAAAGATATAGATTAAAATCCATTCAAAATTTAAAGGAGGATTTATGGGAGTATATGTTAAAAAAGATGTGATTCCTGTAGCAATAAGACAATATATAAAAAATTTTCTCGGATCTGAGAAAGCGAAATCTCATCTTAAGAATCTGAACATTCATAGCTGGTATTAATCCATTAAACCCAAAGAGGAGGTTATCATGCGTTTCATTATCTTAATCATCATCGCAATCCTGATCTGGGCATTCTACAACATGTCTATCGATGTTAAATTCAACAATATGGAATTCAAAAAATCAGAAAAGACATGGGAATCAAAAAGTAAAAATATTCCACAGATTCAAATAGAAAGGAGCAAAGATTCTATTAATATGAAGATCAAGAAAAAATAATTCTTACTTCTTTTTATTCTTCCTGAAGGAAGTCTTCGGACTTCCTTTTTTTATTTCTTCAATATTTATTACATTTTCTTCTTTTTTTGGTTCAGTTTTAAAATAAGAACATTTATTTTTATTCTCAGGAATCTTTTTAGTGATATCAAGAATTCCACAATCCTTATATCTGAAGCACTCAGTAATAGTACATTCCATTTTTACTCCCTTTCATCTATCCAAAAAATAACCATTTATCATTTTCTGTTGAATAATATAACATATTTTTTCAAAAAAGTCAAGTTATTTTTAAAAATCTTGAGATCTACCTGAGTTTTCTTTTGAAAATCACGAATTTCTTCTATACTCATTTAAACCTCAATTGTATAAGTTACTAATATATTTAGACAAGAAAAATATACATCATTAACAACATCATCAAAATTAGAATGCATATGTCCAAAGAACCACTTTTTAGGTTTATGTAGTCTTAACATTTCTGAAAAATAATCTGCTGTTCTAGATTTCTCAACAAACCCAAAGTTTGTTGTAAGTTCTGTTATTTCATTTGGGCAACCATGAGAGATTACTATTTCTGGTTTTTCTTTTTCATATAATTCCAAAACATTATAGAATTCTGCAATTGACAACTCTTCATCTGTCCACCAATCAAACATAGGAGTTCTATAACATTTATCTATAGAATATGCCCCACTTACAAAAAATATTCCATCCTCAGTGATTCCATAATCACCCAGATAATTTTTGTGTTTTCGGCACATCTCTGGATCATCATGATTCCCCCGAATGAATTTATGATTAGGGTTAGGGAATTCAATGAGATATTTTTTATATTCACCTTTGACTCCTTGCCATATTCCCATATCTCCTAATTGTATAGAATCGTTTTCTAATCTATCAACTATAAAGAAATATTCAGAAAAATTAGCATGAACATCACCTATAAAAGTAACTTTTTTCATGATCTCATATATCATCAATCTGTTTGTATATTCTGAGGTTATATTGGAAATCTGGAAATTCTTTTTTGTACATTTCCAGATGATTACCTTCTTGAGTAGAACTGAATTCTACATTAGCAATTCTATCAGCAACTTCATCGGTCATACAATATACTATTTCTGCAATGCATATGCTCTTGCCTTTTTTAATAACTCATGCATATAATTTCCTTTTAACAAACCAAAACAAGATCTTTATCATTATTAAACAACGCTATTTCTTTTGGATTTGTAAGGTCAATCCATTCATCAACACTCCAAAGATTTTCATCACCAAACGATTTATATTCATATTTATTTGTAGGCACATAATGTACTGATGAGATCTTTTCCTTACGTAATTTCAACATATATGATTTTATTGTGGACTTATTCAGGTGCTCCAGTACTCCATGCGAAATACAATCTGTTTTGGGTAAGTAAGAAGGAATATATCCTCGTTTCAATTTTGGTATGTTTAAATTATTTATTTGAATATTCTGATATGTCAAATTAAGCATAGAATTACATCTATCTACCAACGTTAAAGAATTAATTACATTCTGTTTCATTAGGCAGATAGATGCTGTTCCTATTCCACACCCAACTTCAGTAATGCCTTTACAAAAAGAAAGATTATCAACTATTTTTTGAAGAAATGTTGAATATTGCTTCATAAAATAATTGACATATGATTTTCCTACTCTACCTTTGTAATAGTCTGACCAAACCATTTTTAATTTTCCTTTGGTTCAAAGTAAATACCACGGCAGGTTGATCTGGCAGATATACAACTTACAGGATTTATAAGATTACCATTACTATCTTCTACATTAAACCTATTACTGTTACAGAAGAAGATATCTGTTTCAGAAAATAAATTATATTGAATATAACAACTGTTACAATCAACACAAAATTTATCACTCATATTTCAGATTCTCCTTATTAGATATTTTACCTGCTTCTCTATCTATGTAATAATCTTCATCTTCAACTGCAATTACCGCAACACTGGTCATAGTTTGTGGAAAAATTGGATGAGCATTATCATTTTTTATTATAGTACAATATGTAGAATCTCCTTTTTTCTTTCTATCAAGTTTTGATAAAAGTGTCAATAAATTTCTACGACTCAAATATATTTTTTCCATTTCACTTACCTTTTAGGATAAAATAAAATATCTTAGTTATATAAATGAATATAAAGTTATATTAGATTTTATATTCCTAAGACTGAAAACCTTAGAGAATTTACCTTCTTCTAAAGGAAATCGATATTTCAGTTTCGATTATATTTTTAAGATCTTTACAAAGTAATCTAATTTCTTTTTGATTTTTACCTTCTTTAAATCGATTATATGCATAACGAATAACAATAGAACATTGTCTTTGAAGATCTTTAATATCTGATTGTAATTTAATTGGAATCTTTATCGTTTTCATTTTTAAGCTGTTCTTCAATTTCTTTAAGCTTTTTACGTCTATTTGAATACATCT
>Ga0116190_1003275_pt1 | contig 12123 bp, 12 predicted proteins | sample AD_JPNTR4_MetaG_FD_89808 | JGI IMG/M metagenome (GOLD analysis project Ga0116190, IMG submission 89808) | Active sludge microbial communities of municipal wastewater-treating anaerobic digesters from Japan - AD_JPNTR4_MetaG | ecosystem: Engineered > Bioreactor > Anaerobic > Digestate | place... | reverse complement strand
ATATTATTAGTTAGTTGAAAACCATTAGAATTAGTTATATTATTAGTAACTAAGCTAAGAGGCTTAGTTGTAGTAGTTATGATACTATTTGATGAATAAAAGCTATTATTAGAGGTAAAGGAATTAGTACTAAAACCAAGAATAGAGGTTATAGGTAAAGAACCTAAAATAATAGTTATAATCAATGTTTTTTGGAGATATTTATTCATATTACTTACATTAGATAATTATATTATACAAAATTAATAAACTTTATTTTTATATATCATACCATAATTTTCCTTAAAATATGCTATAATATAATTATAGCATATTTTTAATAATTTGTCAACTCAATTTAGGTCTTTAGTAACTCTTTTTAATTTGTATCGTGATTGTCTTATTTTTAATTTTGAGAGAGCCTTCTTGGTTATAATGGCTAATGGGCTGAAAAATAATATATTTAGCTTTTGTTTCTTTTTTAAGAACATCGGCAATTTCTATAATAAGCTTTTTTATCTCCTCATCAGTATTTAAGAAAGCTATCTTTATTTTATTTTGCGGTATAAAATTGGCGGTCTGTCGAAGTTCTTGAATAGATCGAATTAACTCGCGCATAATTCCCTCTTTTTCTAATTGAGGAGTAATTGTAGTATCAATCATAATATCGCTTGCTATAGTATTGTCAAAATAAATATTTTTGATATTAACTTCATCCAATAACAGATTCCATAAATCTTTTTGAATTTTTATTTTATTTTTCAAGGTTACAGAATTAAGAGGCTGTCTCACTTTAATGTTATTCTCCTGCCTTAACTTCAAAATTTGTGCGCTTAAATCTCTTATTATCTCCATCTCTTTTTCTAACTTCTTGTTTGTGAATTGAGTGATTGGCTTCTCAATATAAACCAGGTGAACAGATTTTGCATCTTTGTTATTACGCAACCCCAATCAGACCATTTCAGAAATAAAAGGACAAAAAGATGCTAATAATATAGAGAATTCTTTGAGGGTTCAACCAAGAACACCAGAAATTATTTTAATATCTTTTTGGTTCTCTTTATTTTGTAATCTCTTTCTTGACCTTCTTAAATATCAACGAGATAAATCGTTGACGAAACTATCCAACAATTGACTAGCCTTATATGAATCATAATTATCCATTGCCCGCAGAAATTCTCGCTTCGTATTCATCAATCGTGATAAAATCCACTTGTCTAAAAGGCCTAGCTTTTTATAGTTTTTCATTACTGTACTCTGGCTTCATTTTTCTGTTTTGAGGGCGTAAGTATCATAAAATTTATAAACATTCCAAAAAATATTTAAAAATCTTCTCTGACTCGCAACTAAATCGGCTTCAGAAAATTTTTTAAACTCACTCGGGGCATTAGTAGTATACAAATATCATCTTAAACTATCGGCTCCGTATTTATCTAAAATAATTTTGGGGTCTACAACATTACCTTTAGATTTTGACATCTTTTCTCCTTTCTCGTCTAAAATTAAGCCCAAAACAACTACATTTTTAAAGGAAGGCCCAAATCCAAGAGCTGTGGAAACAGCTAAAAGAACATAAAACCAACCACGAGTATGGTCAATTCCTTCTGAAATAAAATCAGCTGGAAATTCAAATCCCCTTTGGCGATAATAATTTAAAGTTTTTAAATCCATTTCTTTGGTAAAATCAAAAGGAAAATGATCTTGCGCGTAGGGCATTGAGCCAGAGTCAAACCAGCAATCAATCACCTCTTTTACTCGAATCATTTTTCCCTGGCATTTATCGCAACGAAGAACAAAATTATCAATATAGGGTTTGTGTAGGTCAACTTCATGAGTAAAAGTATTATAAGGCAGATTTTTCCAAGATAGCTTTCCTCACTCGCCTGTTTTTGGCCAAGATTCATCGAAAAGATACTTATACAAATCAATATTTTTGAGTTTAGCTTCGGCCAGTTTAATCACCCCCTTATGGCTCACTAATAAAATATTTTTGCCGCAATATTTTTGATTGAGATCCAATAGTAAATCGAATACTTGTTTTTGCCTATCAACATAGTTCTCACCCTGGGGAAACGTTACTTCTTTACCTTCTTTTATTTTGTTTGCCCATTTTCGAATAAACGTGGCTGATTTGCTATTATAGGCACCAAAATTTGTTTCGTCGAGACGATCATCATATATTAAAGGACAATCAAAATATTTTTGTACAATTTCAGCACTTTCTTTTGCTCTTAAAAGAGTTGAGGATATGATGATATCAATTTTTATATTTTTCTTTTTCATTTCTCGCGCAGCTTCTTCTACTTCTATTCGGCCAATTTTAGTAAGGTGGTTGTCAAATTTCTCTGGCGAACAAGAAACGATTTTCTTTTTTACGGAAAGACAATCTCCATGGCGTAAATAATAAAATTGAGTTTTATAAAAAGACTGATTTTCTAACTCTTTAAGTGAACCAATAACTTTTTTCTGGCCGCATTTTTCGCAGAATCATACTGGTAAAGGAGTACCTCAGTATCTATCTCTTGATAAAGACCAGTCTCTTATATCCTCTAACCATTCTCCAAAACGCCCTTCCTTAATATGAGAAGGCACCCAATTAATTTGATTATTATTTTTAATTAGCTCTTGCTTTAAAGCAGACATTTTAATAAACCAAGATTCCAAAGCTTTGTAAATTAAGGGGGTTTCGCAGCGCCAGCAAAAAGGATATTCGTGTTCAGTTCCTTCCAAATCATAGTAAAGTAATAAGCCTCTTTTCTTCAAGTTTTCTATTACCAAAGGATCGGCTTTTTTGAAAAACAAACCCTTGACTTCTTCTAAAACATTGAGATCATCAATTAGCTCTCCCCTTTCATTAACATCTAAAATAATTGGCAAATTCTCTAAAATCCCAACATTCATATCATCAACACCAAAGGCTGGAGCAATATGAACTAAACCAGTTCCTTCGTCAGCAGAAACAAAATCACCAGCTATTACATGATAAATATTTTGATTTTCTTGGACATATTTTTCATGCTTAAACAGCGGCTCATAAGGCAGACCAATAAGATCTTTACCTCAAAACTGTTTTACTTTTATAACTTCTTTATCTTTCAAAAAATCCAGCTGTGTTAAATCAAAATGAGAAATTAAATATTCATTATCTACTTTAAAAACAAAATACTCTAAATTGGGATGCACGGCAATAGCCACATTAGCAAACAAAGTTCAGGGCGTTGTTGTTCAAACTAAAAGACTCACCTCTTGATTAAATAAGTTATTATTACCCAAAATCTTGAATTTTATAAAAACCGAGGGATCTCTTACTGTCTTATATCCCTGAGCAACCTCGTGGCTTGACAAAGCTGTACCGCAACGAGGGCAGTAAGGCACCACCTTATAACCTTTAAATAATAGATTTTTCTGATCAATTTGCTTTAAAATTCATCAGAGCGATTCAATATAAGAAGTAGCGCAAGTTAAATAGGCATTATCTAAATCAAGTCAATAGCCTATTCTTGAAGTAGTATTGTTTCAATCCTCAATATATCTAAATACTGATTCGCGAGCTTTTTGGTTAAATTTATCTACGCCATACTTTTCTATCTCAAATTTATTAGTAAAACCAAGCTCTTTTTCAATAGCCAATTCTACTGGCAAACCGTGGGTATCCCAGCCAGCTTTTCTTTTTACTAAATACCCTCTTTGAGTTTTATAGCGGCAAAATAAATCTTTATAAATGCGGGCTAAAATATGATGAACTCCCGGTTTATTATTGGCAGTCGGCGGACCTTCATAAAAAGTAAATTTTGGCGCTTTTTTTCTTGTAGCCAAACTTTTTTCAAAAATTTTATTCTTTTCTCAAAAGTCTAAAATTTCTTTTTCTTTAGTAATAAATTCCAATTGATTGTTTTTCTCTTCTTCCATAATATAACTTTTAACTTTTATTAAAATTAATATCGATTTTTTCTAATGAGTTAATTTTAAATATTAAGGACTAGCTAAATATCAAAGACTAACTCTGTATATAATAATCCTTGCTCATCTTGATCAATATGATGCAAATAGTGAGTTACTCCTTTTATCTCTTTATCAAAGCTTTTTATTTGCTTTCCTTTAATCTCAGCCTTAAGATGTGTATCATTAAAATCCAAAAAATTAATTTTGTAAAATACAGCTTTATCAATATCAGAATAGGCCAACACCTGAGATAAAAAATCAACTAAAAGCGATGACAAATTTTTAGAGTCAATTTCCACAATTTCTATTATTTCTTTTGCTAAATATTGCGGTGATTCTGCTAAAATTTTCATCATACCTAACATTGCTTCTTCAAATAGACTCTTTTTGTCTGAAGCTGTCACCCGTAATTTAATATCCGCTGTATGACCGAGAATTTCAAAGCTCATTTTTTCTCTTTTATTAGTAAATTAATATTTTAATTAAAACTAAACGATTGTTTTACCGGCTTCTTTCAAATACTGCAGCGCTAAATCATAATCTCCCTCTCATTTAACTTTTTTATAGCCCCTGATTCCACCTTTTTCCATTATTGTTTTTTCGCAACCTTTGCCCGTAATTACTACTACTGTACCTGGCTTGGCCAATTCAATTCCCTTACGAATAGCCTCTCGCCGATCTAAAATAATCTCTACTTTATCCTGATTTTTAATACCTTCATTAATAGCTTGAATAATTTTATAGGGGGCTTCGTCATAAGGATCTTCATTAGTTAAAATAATATAATCACAATACTTATCCGCTATTTCGCCCATTACCGGCCTTTTTCATTCATCTCTCGTTCCTCCGTTTTTTGATTTCACAATACCCCAGGTATTCAAAGGATTTATCATAGAACCACAGGCGCCAAAAATACCAATTAGTTTAAGATAACCCATTTGTTTCAAGGTTTTATATACCTCTTCTAAAGAATCTGGGGTATGAGCATAATCAATAACTACTGAAATATTATCCTTGGTTTTAATAAATTGCATTCTGCCTCGTGCGCCTTCATATGTTTGAAGTGCTTTTTTAACATTCTCTTTATCTAAATTCAAAACTTTGCTTAAAGCCAAACAAAACATAATATTATAAGCGTTATATTGCCCTATTAAATGGGTCTTATATGTTTCTCCTTCAAATTGAATGACTATACCATCTGGAGCAATCTGTATTTGTTCGGGTTTAAAAAACTCTAAATTCAATAAATTAATTTTTGCAACATCGGGTTTACCGTAAATACTCAAAGCAATTTTTCGATCAGCATCTATTCTAAAAAAATATTCGTTATTTTCGTCGTCAAAATTAATAATGCTAGTTTTCAAAATTTTTTGATTATTAATAAATTTATTGGAATATTTTTTAAGTTGTCTAAATAATAATCCTTTAGCCTCTTTATATTTCTCAAAGCCACCATGAATTTCTAAGTGCTCTTTTTGCAAATTAGTCAAAAGCGCTATATCTCATTCTATGTAGTCGCCTCGATGCTGAACTAAACCAACAGAACTCACTTCAATAATACCAATCCTCGCCCCTTGATCATAAGCCCGCCTTAAGAAAAAATGCACTGCTCCTCTACCCGGCATAGTAAGCTTACTATTATTTGGTAGGATATCTCCATTAATATTTGATTCTATAGTGGAAAAACTACCAAATTTTAGGCCACAAGCGTTTAAAATATGAGACATCAAGCTCACAATAGTACTTTTACCTTTTGTTCCAGTCACCCCAATAATAATCATTTTTTTCTGCCTTGATCCTAATGCAATTTTACCCTCATAAGCAAAAAATCGGTCTTTAAGGTCTCGTAAAACTTGAAAAAATTTTTTAATTAAATCCATAACTCAAATCTAAAATAATTAATTTAATCATAGCATAAATTTGCAATAAAATCAATGGACACTCACAAGTTTTGTTATCGCAAATAATAATAAAATCGCTCTGCATTATCTGCAAAGCGATTTTGAATTTTTAGATGAATTCAAAAATTAGATGAATTCAAAAAATCGTGGCGCCTTAATTATCATAATCACGACGACTTCCTCAACTCCTGCCCCTTCTATTATTATAGGAGGTATCTCTAGGCTTCATAGGTCTTGCTATATCAACAACAATTTGCCTTCCTTCAACCTCTTTGCCATTTAATGCAGAGACTGCTTTATCAGCATCTTCGTCCTCCATTTCAACAAAACCAAATCCCTTTGATCTACCGCTAGGTTTATAAGTAATAACATTAGCAGAAATAACAGTGCCTACTTCTGAAAAAAGATCCTTTAAACTCTCATCAGTCACGGTATAAGGAAGATTTCCAACATAAAGCTTCTTAGCCATAATGTTTTTTATTTAATTATATAGAACAAACGTTCTATGGTAATTATCTTTATTAAAATCAGTTAAAAGCCGACTTCTTCTCACTAACTTAGGGTTCATTTATTTAAGAAGCTTAAGTCTTGGAGCCCCCGTGCTAGATGAGTATTCTTTTAACATTTTCTTAAGGTTGAACTAGCCAACTTTAAGATATTATTATTTTAGCATAATATCAAAATAAAAGCAAGTATTAAAAAATATTTTTAGCTAAAGACTTTAAACTTCAAATAATATTTTTGTACGTACAGCCGTACGTACAAAAATATTATTAAGATTTACTTTATTCTTGTATAACCCTAAATACTTCTTCTACTGTAGTTAAACCCAGCTCGGCCTTTACTAAACCATCTTCAAACAAAGTAACCATTTGCTGCTTACCCGCCAGTTCCCTTAGACCATCAATAGAAAACTTAGGACTTTGAATATAATTTCTAATTTGTTCGTTAATATTAAATATTTCATAAATAGCCAATCTACCTTTATAGCCAGTATTACCACAAACTTTACAGCCCCTTCCTCGATACAGCTGAGTGGGAATATGGTATGATTCTTTTTTATAAGGACTTTCAATAAATTGCCTTTTAATTATCTCTTTAAGATTCTGAGGAACAGCATAACTCTCAATACAGTCCGGACAAATTTTTCTTACTAAACGCTGAGCAATAACAGCATTAATAGTAGCTGCTACTAAAAATGGCTGACAACCCATATCAAAAAGTCGAGGTACTGCCGTAACCGCATCGTTGGTATGTAGGGTAGATAAAACTAAGTGACCTGTTAAAGAAGCATTGATAGCAATGTCAGCTGTTTCTGAATCACGAATTTCACCGACCATAATAATATTTGGATCTTGACGTACAATGGAGCGTAAGCCTGTAGCAAAATCTAAACCAACTTTAGAATTAACTTGAATTTGATTCACATATTTTAATTCATATTCTATAGGATCTTCAATAGTAATAATGTGTATTTCTGGTCTATTTAATTTACTGAGAATTGAATATAAGGTAGTAGTTTTACCAGATCCAGTGGGCCCAGTGACTAAAATCATTCCATAGCTTCTCTTAATATTTGTCTCTACAGCGGCTGTTGTATAGGGCTGCATTCCCAACTCTTCAAAACTTAATGGTTTGAGGGCTCCGAGTAAAAGACGCATAGCTACCTTTTCTCCATACATTGTTGGCACAATGGAAATACGAATATCAAAAACATCTGTACCTTTGGTATATTTGAAGCGGCCATCTTGGGGTCTGTTGTGTTCATCAATCTGCAAATTAGCTAAAATTTTGACTCTGGCAATTAGAGCAGGGTGAGTCTCTTTAGGCAAACGAACGATTTCTCTTAATAAACCATCAATACGAAAACGAATTAAAACACTATCGCTTAGCCTCTCAAGGTGAATATCTGTAGCATTTAGAGAAGCAGCATATTCAATAATCGTGTCAAATAGAGAAACAATTGGCAACTCAGCGGCAGCCTCGGCCAAAGATAAACCTTCAATCCTAACTGCTTGTTTTAAATTCGCTTCAATAATATTTTTAAAATTTTCGGTAATATGCTGACGATAAAGAGCAAAAGCATTTCGCAAATCATCCTCGGTGGTAATATAAACCTTAATGGGAGTGTTGGTATAACGTTCTAAAAACTCAATAGCTTCTAAATCCGTGGGATCGGTCATAGCAACTTGTAAATATCTGCCTTCCTTGCCAAAAATAATAGCACTCCTGGATCGAGCAATATCTTCAGGTATAAGGTTTAAAATATCATAGGAAATATCCTTGCCTTTTAAATGAACTCGAGGAATTTGTAAATAATTTGATAAAAGTTCAATAAAATATTCCCGAGTAATTACTCCTTCGGAAACTAAAATATCAACTAAATTTTGACCTGTTCTTTGCGACTTTTCTAAATATTCATTAAATTTCTCCTCGTCAATAAGACGGCTTTGTAATAAAATTGGTTTTAAAATTTGTAATGAAATTGCCATAATAAATTACTAAATAATAATATCTCTTAAAACGGGCACATAAATAACAATAGCATAACTAATAAAAAAAGACAATAAGCTAATAGGTAGTCATAGGTAAAGCATTGAGAGGCGTTCCTGTTTTACTTTTTTATTTCTTTTCCATTCTCTCAAAATATTAAGAGTCTGAATAATTAAAAAAGTTAATAATAGTAAAATTAAAAATACAAAACAACGAGGTCAAGGATTGGTAATAATACCTAAAGCACAAAGTCATTTTTCCTCCGGATAAAAAAATCTCTCATCAAACTTTTTGTTCATTTTTTCCATTACTCAGATAACAAAAAGAGCAAAAACAATTGTAAAACAATTACCCCAAGCAAAACGAAACAAAGAATAATTCAGGGCATATTTTCAAGAAGTATAAGGGGGCAACAAAATTTTAGTAAAAGAATTTAGTGATCATAGTCAAATGTGAGCCACTATAAGATAGAAAGATTGAATGATCAATCCTCAAAGATTCATATAAAAAACCCTTTGGATAATTTTAATATGAGGCAAACGACGACGAACAATTCAAAATAAAATTAATCCTCCCAGGCTCAAAAAAGCCAGGGCAGGATTAAAGTAGTAAAAAAAGAAATTATTGATTACTTGAATTCAAGGATTAATTGCTATTTTTGGTAACACTATAATAAATCTAAATAATACTTTTATTAGTCATTGGGATAGAAATTCGTGGTCGTAGCAGGTAATAAGTTGATAACCTTAGTGCCAACCTCATAAACAGTGGGTAAATCTCCACCATCGCTACCTTCTCTCGATTTATATTGAGCTGATTCTAAATTAGCATTGAGCTCATATGACAAAGAGGTGTCGCAAGCGAAGGAATAAAACGTTGACGGCGTGGCAGTAACACCTTTATTCATCGGATCAATAGGCAACTGACCCAAAGGTGAATCTCCCATTGCAGCAAAATTAATTTTTAATCAGCCATCTGTACCATTAGTTGATCTATTAGTTGTTCCCAATCAAGCTGTAAAACCAGTTGGTAGGGTTCCAGGAGCTGTTGCGGTTGCAAAAATAGTAGTACTACCGGAACCGCCTACGCATTTTGTGTTAGTAGCCCCGTCTAAAACTGGACTATCAGCGGTCACCATATAATAATTAATAGCGGATGATAGAGTTCTTAAATCAGACATTCTCTGAGAATCTCGAGCTCTAGCAAATAACTGCGCCGGATTAATGGCAAATAAAACAATAGCTGCTAAAAGAGCTAAAATTGCTAGCACAATCATTAATTCTATTAAAGTAAAACCTTTATTAGATTGCATAATTAGTTTTTAAAAAATTAACGAAATTAATTTAAAATTAAAGTCGACGCTTTCTTAGTTTATAATTACTTTATTTACTTAATTCTTTTTCAAGTATAAACAAATTTTTCAAAAAAGTCAAGAGAGTTTTATACAATTTTCATTAATGATACAATGATGCAATTGTGCTTTTTCTTTTTTCTCTTGATTTTTTATAGGGATTTGGGACTCATGATGATTACTTTGAAAGTTTGCTAATCCCCCATCTCTTTCTGGAGCTCTTTTAAAAGCTCCACTCCGCGTGAAGTAATATTTTTAGGGGTTTTTATTAGAAGAGTAATATAAAGATCTCCTTGCCCGGCTTTATTAAAATGCTTTATTCCTTTGGACCGCACCTTGAGCACTGTACCAGAATCAACCCGAGGAGGAATATTTACAATTAAGTCTTTACCATTAATATCTTTGATTTCTTTTTTAGTCCCTAAAATCGCTTCAATAAAATTGATTTCCAAAGTCATATAAAGATCATCTCCTTTACGAGTAAAAACGGGATGGGGCAAAACACTAATTCTCGCTAAAAGATCTCCTGCTTTTTCTTTGGGATTTTTTTGGTGGCCTAAACCCTCCATTTTAATCACATCTCCGCTTTTAACACCGCTGGGAATATCAACTTCAATTGATTCATCAGCCAAAACACTGCCCGTTCCATGGCATTGATGACATTTTTTTTCAGGAATATTACCCCTGCCTTCGCATTGAGAACAAGTAACAATTTCACTAAAGGCACCAAAAATAAAACTTCTTGTTTGGCTAACTGAGCCTTTGCCACGACATTGAGGGCAGGTTCTTAATTTTGTACCTTTCTTATAACCCAAACCATTACATTCATCACACTTTTTATAGCGCTTATAATAAAGAGTTTTCTTCGCCCCTCTATTGACTTCTTCTAAACTAATTTCAACTTGAATTTCAATATTGGAATTCAAATTAACTGATGTTTTCGGAGTAGTTCCTCGAAAAAAATCACTAAATAGGTCACTAAAATCAAAGCCATTAATGTGGGAAAAACCGCTAAAATCAAAATCTTCTCCGCCATAGCCATAATTGCTATAATTTTCATAACCAAAACCTGGTCTCTGGCTCGCACCGACTTTTCTCATCATATCATACTGCTCTCTTTGCTTTGGATTAGAAAGAACCTGATAGGCTTCGTTGATTTCTTTAAATTTCTGCTCATCACCACTCGGCCTATCAGGGTGATACTGATAGGCAAGTTTATGAAAAGCTCTTTTAATTTCCTCTTCTGAGACATTTTCAGAAATACCTAAAATTTTGTAATAATCTTTTTTTGGATCCATACTTTTTGAAATTATAAATTAATTTGCCAAAATTTTAAAACCGCACTATAAAGAAAGGGTTTCTTGAGGAACGCTTCTTGTCTGAATTTTAAAAATTTTTGTTGACAAAAAAATCTTTAGAACTAATCATCCTACCAAACCCGTGAATAAATCTAAAATAGTTACTAAAGTGCTAAAAATACCAAAAATAACAAAGAAACCGCAAATAATGATAATAACTCTTATCAAGGGATTTTCGCTATTTTCGAGATATTGCTTTAATAAATCTGTGATTTTCTCATTACCTTGAATTTTAATGCCCAAGCTTTGAGACAAATTTTCTTTTAATGACTTCTGAACATCTTCAGTTTGAGACATTGAAATTAGATTCTCATAATTTTGCATCAAAGGATTTTGCGCTATAGATTTTGTCATAATTTCGTCGAGAGTCGCATTGCCAGAAGAAACAGAAGAAAAACCCTTAAAAATATTTTCTAAAACATAAAAAGAATAATCAAAAATTGTTGGTTTATTAGACGCTTCTTGCAAATATTTTTGATATAAAGATAAAAGAGATAAGCATAGCACTCCTAAAATAATAAATTTAGATCCGGCTTTCACAAAGTGACTTCAATTAAACTTCAAATAATTTTGAGCTGTATTCTTAATGGCATAAGTACCATATCATATGAAACAAAAAGAAATTAAGATACTTAAAATCGTAAAAAAACTTAGTGACTTAAAATAGCTCAAAAAAGGTAGAAGACTTACTAACATAATTATAAAAATTCAAAAAACTAATCATCGAGTCTCCAAAACAAAGCTCATAAAATAAATAAAAATCAAACCAAAAATAAGAGCTAAAACCAAAATAAGCAGATTAATTGTATTAATAACGGGAAGCTCTAAATAGTTAAAGAAAGAAAAGGCAGCAATCAAAAAGAAAAAAACAGCCACGCCCCCTAAAATATTTTGCTTTAAAGCCAGAGTTCTATCTTCTTGAGCTTTTTGATATAAGGCTTTAAAATCAGATTTGATATGGGGTTGCTTATTTTTATTAAATCAAGGAAATTTCATAATTAAATATCATAATAATATTATTATAGCACAAACGAATAAAATAGTAAATAATATAATCCCTTAAAAAATAAAGATTTCAATATTAGGATTGTGTTTGCCT
>Ga0116190_1003273_pt1 | contig 12133 bp, 10 predicted proteins | sample AD_JPNTR4_MetaG_FD_89808 | JGI IMG/M metagenome (GOLD analysis project Ga0116190, IMG submission 89808) | Active sludge microbial communities of municipal wastewater-treating anaerobic digesters from Japan - AD_JPNTR4_MetaG | ecosystem: Engineered > Bioreactor > Anaerobic > Digestate | place... | reverse complement strand
GCTGGTTGGCTGGTGTTTTGAAGGTCTGTAATAAGGGCGCGCCAAGATAAAAATGGCCAGCCCAAAAGGTATTCTCTAAACCCAGGCGATGCATATCAGCAGTGACAATTAAGGGTGACAGGTTGGCGTCAATCACCATCATTGCGAGTTGGTCAGTGCTGGCATTATCAGATTGCTGGATCATCTCCTCCATCAAGGTAATCACTTCTTCCGGATAAGGTTCTTCCATGGTGCGAAACGCAGTGACCATCAGCGGGATTTTCACCAGGCTCCAGGATGAGAAAGCAATATTGGGCGCCAATTTTTCCTCATCTCCCCGATGCGCGAGCAGCAGGTTACGGGTTGAGCCTAAATCCTGCATGTAGACTTCGACAACCCCATCGAAACCAGAGACTTCGATGATCTGTCGGACCATGATTTCTAAATCCGGTAAGGATGGCCTGGGAATGGATGTTTTGTTCAGGGCGAGATTGACTCGACGGCTGGATGGCGATTTGAGAGCATCAAGGGTCTGAAGTGTTGCCCGGTCGATGTCGAGGCTGGTGCCGGAAACACCTTCGGCGAATTGATCAGTTCCAGCTATGGGCATCGGGGGAATGGCAGGCGCATCATAGCGCGCGCTGATCTCTGTGACCAGATAATCCCGTATCCGTTTTTCCTCATAAGAAGCGCTGAGAGGCACCTTGATAACTTTTATCTCCCTCTGCCAGAGGAAATTCCAAAAACCTGCCCAGAAGGGTTCGGTCACGCGCTGGTTGTCGGCAACAGCCAGCATGTGATCGACCTGCGGCTCGAACCCCAGGACCGCCGGGCGGATTTGGATCGGGTGACCGTCATAAACGATTTCGATAGGTGAGCGGTAAACCATGAAAAGCCGTTCGGCAGCCTGGGCATAATTCAACCCGCCGATCGGGACATCGCCGACCTGCATGCCCTGAGGGAAATTATTCCGTAAACGACTGTATTCAATCAGTTGAATCGTTGTCAGAATCAGGGTGAGGAAACTGATCAGGATGGCAGCCCAACGAAAAAGGGGAAAGCGGTGTTTTTGCTTCATTTAAATTATTGTACTTAATTCGGATCGTTTTTTACAGAGCGAATCCGTCGCTTCACAGCTCGCCTGATCGGTGAAGACAAGAAAATAAGATAATGAGTGGGCGATGACCAATTTACAGGTCAGGTGTCATCGTTTCTAACACTGCCAGGGGTTCAAGGTTATCGGGTTCTTCGATGAAGGAATCGGCATAGTGTGTAAAGGCGATTTTCCCGCCTCTTTCTATCAGGATGACTGTGGGGGTGCCCAGTGAAAAAAACTTTTGATCTTGAAAATACATTTTTGCAACCCGGGAGCCCTTGTCGCTCAGGATGGTGTAGGGGGTCGGGTGTTTGGCGAGGTACCGGTTGATCATAACGGGTCCATTGGGCACAACAACCAAAATTTTTGTGTTTAGGTCAGCAAACTTTTTGTGATCATGACGCAACTGCGCCATATGATTGGTACAGTGCGGTCAGACAAAGCCGATGTTGAAGACGAGCAAAACATGCTGGTCCTGGTACAGGTTTGAGAGCGTGATCGATCTTCCTTCGTGGTCGGGGAGAGAGAAATCGGGTGCCTGGTCTCCAAGGGTGAGTTTTTCCAAAATATACCTCTAATCATTCTGCAGCCGTGTTGATACTGGCTGATAATCGCATTTGTGATTGATAATGATACTTGATGATCGTGAAAATCGCCATCCACTGTTCGCACCCCGCAGAGCTTTAGCGTTCCCTGGCAGTATTTTGATCACCTGTTTTTGGGTAAAATAATACAGACGTTCGTGGTAGCGTTTCAGTTTGTTTTAAAAAGCACTGCAACCTGATTAAATTTGCCAAGCATTTGACTTGTCATTGAGCCAGAGATATACTTTCAACTTGAAATAAGCAAGAAAAATTGGAGGTCGCTTTGAAAACTGCATTGATCACAGGCATCACCGGGCAGGATGGCTCCTACCTGGCTGAGTTGCTTTTACATAAGGGTTATGAAGTTCATGGGTTAATTCGTCGTTCCAGTACTTTTAATACGCGCCGAATTGACCATATCTATCGCGATCCCCATGGCAACAACGGTAAGGTTAACCTGTTTTTACATTATGGCGATGTCACTGCCGGCGACACACTGCTGGATGTGCTTTATAATGTGAAGCCCGATGAAGTGTATCATTTAGCAGCGCAAAGCCATGTGCGGGTGAGTTTTGATATGCCCGAATACACCGGTGATGTGACGGGATTGGGTACCGTGCGCATCCTGGAAGCAATCCGCAAAGCCGGGATGAAATCCCGTTTCTATCAAGCCTCATCCAGCGAGCTTTTCGGTGATTCAAAGCCCCCACAGAGCGAAGACACTCCCTTCAGGCCGCGCAGCCCCTACGCGGCGGCAAAACTTTACGGTTACTGGATTGCCAACAACTACCGGGAAGGTTACGGCATGTACGCGGTCAATGGTATCCTGTTCAACCATGAATCCCCGCGCCGTGGCGAGACCTTTGTGACCCGAAAAATCACCCGCGCGTTGGCGAATATCATGGCTGGCAATCAGAAGCATCTTTACCTGGGCAACCTCGAATCCCGGCGAGATTGGGGTTATGCACCCGAGTATGTGGAGATGATGAACCTGATGCTGCAGCAGGAGCAGCCGGAGGATTTTGTGATCGGCACCGGCGAGGCGCATACGATTGCGGAGTTTCTGGATGAAGCCTTTGGTTATGTAAATTTGGACTGGCATGATTATGTGCGCATCGACCCGCGGTACTTTCGTCCAACCGAGGTCGATTACCTGGAAGCGGACACAAAAAAAGCCAAAAAGCTGCTCAACTGGGAGCCGCGGGTAAAATTCCATGAGCTGGTGCGGATCATGGTCGATGCCGACCTGGCACTGGTCGGTCTGGATGCGCCTGGCGATGGAAAGCGGATCATTGAAGAGAAGTTCTCTGGCTGGCATCGTTGGGAAGACCAGGTCGTATCGATGGAACGTTGATTGTGAAAAAGGTTGAAATTACCTGCGATCTTTGCTATAATTTGATTGTGTAAAAAACCAGCGGAGGAGTAACGCATCACCGCCTGCCAGAGAAGGAACGCCACAGGCTGGAAGCGTCCACAGGAATGGGATGGGTGAAGTCGCCGCAGGATAATGCTGAAGAAAATCCGCCCGGCAAACAAATTCGGTGCGGGTGAGTAGAACGGCACGGGAACGCCCGTTATCGTGTGGCCGGATGGTGGTCTGGCATGAGTGCGCTGGCTAAGGCTGGCGAATTGAGGTGGTACCGCGGAAGTAACCTTTCGTCCTCTGGGATGAAAGGTTTTTTTGTTAATCATTGTGATTTTATTGAGGAGCGTGTCTGATGGCTAAAGAACTGCCAAAAACCTATGATTTTAGCGAAACGGAAGGGCGTATTTACCAATGGTGGTGGGAGCGTGGTTATTTTAAACCCAGTAATGACCCCCACGAGACGGACTTTGATCCCGAGATTAAGCCCTTTGTGATTTCGATACCGCCGCCGAATGTAACCGGCAGCCTGCATCTGGGGCATGCCCTATTTGTTGCCATGGAAGATTTAATGATTCGCTATCATCGGATGAAGGGCGAACCTGCTTTGTGGGTACCCGGGACGGATCATGCAGGCATTGCCACCCAATTACAAGTTGAAATGATGCTGCGGGAGCAGGGCACCAGCCGTGAGGAGATTGGACGGGAGAAATTCCTTGAATACGCCTGGGCATGGAAGGAGAAATACGGCGGCATCATCACGCAGCAAATTCGGCGATTGGGCGCGTCTTGCGATTGGAGCCGAGAGCGCTTCACTCTTGATGAAGGATTAACGCAGGCTGTGCGTGAAGCTTTTGTTTTGCTGTACGAAAAAGGTTTGATCTATCGCGGTCCACGGATGATCAACTGGTCACCCGGACTGCAAACAGCAGTGTCTGATCTGGAGGTTGTATATTCCGAAGAACCCGGTAAGCTGTACTACTTTAAATACCGCATCTCTGGTAGTGATGATTTCATCCCGGTGGCAACCACTCGCCCCGAAACAATATTGGGGGACACCGCGGTGGCAGTCCATCCCGAAGATGAGCGCTTTAAGCATCTGGTGGGAAAAAAGGCGCTTGTTCCAATACTGGGACGAGAGGTCCCGGTGATCGCTGATGCCTATGTCGACCGGGAATTTGGTACCGGTGCGCTTAAAATCACGCCCGCGCACGACCCCAATGACTATGTCATTGGAGAACGGCACAATCTGGAGTTCATCAATGTGATGAATAAAGATGCCACGATCAATGAGAACGGTGGACCGTATGCCGGGTTAGACCGCATGGTATGTCGGCAGAAGCTGTGGGCGGACATGGAAGCGGAAGGCCTGGTGATCAAGGTAGAGCCTTACCAGATGAAGGTGCCGCGCTCCCAGCGCGGGGGCGAGCTTATCGAGCCGATGATCTCCACCCAGTGGTTTGTGAACGTGAGCGGCATGGCGCAATCTGCTCTGGAAGCCGTCAAAGATGGCCGCATAGAGATCATCCCCGAGCGGTTTAAAAAGGTTTACTACAACTGGTTGGAGAACATTGAAGATTGGTGCATCAGCCGGCAATTGTGGTGGGGGCATCGTATTCCTGTGTGGTATTGCGATGATTGTGGTGCGATAATGGTGGCTCGATCAGAGCCCACGCATTGCCAGGAGTGCAGCAGTGCCCATCTGCATCAGGACCCGGATGTCCTGGATACCTGGTTCTCTTCGGCTCTGTGGCCATTCTCAACGCTTGGTTGGCCCGAGAAGACTGCAGATCTGGCTTATTTTTATCCCACGTCTGTGATGGAGACGGGATATGATATTTTATTTTTCTGGGTGGCACGTATGATCATGGCTGGCTTAGAGTTCACCGGGCAGGCACCTTTCCACACCGTCTATTTACACGGGATGATCAAGGATGAATTCGGGCAAATTATGAGCAAAACCAAGAACAACGTGATCGATCCACTGAAGGTCATGGATGAACTTGGCACAGACGCGCTGCGTTTCACCTTGTTGGTGGGCACAACACCCGGGAATGATCCGAATATTTCGCTGAAAAAGGTGGAAGCCAACCGAAATTTTGCCAACAAGTTGTGGAATGCCGGTCGCTACGTGATCCGCAACCTGGAAAACCTTCCTGCTGCGCCGGTCGATGAACCGGATTGGACCCTGGCGGATCGCTGGATCTGGGCACGCATGAGGCAACTCAATGAAACGGTCAATCGCCTGTTTGAGAGTTATCAGTTTGGTGAAGCCGGACGCCAGGTTTACGAGTTTTTCTGGGGAGAGTTCGCCGATTGGTATTTGGAAATCTCCAAGGATCAGATCGTTGAAGGCGGGGACCGGGCTTTTTATACGGTACAGACGCTGGTCAGGATTTTTGATACTTGTCTGCGGTTTTTGCATCCGTTTACACCCTTTGTGACGGAAGCCTTGTGGGGTCACCTGCGAAGCGCGTGTGTAGACGTATCGGATGCATTGGCGCCAGCAGGCGGATGGGAGGATGCATTGATCGTAGCCCGCTGGCCTGAACAAGAAATGGCGGAAGACTGGGAGTTGGAAGCGATTGAGGATTTTGGCTTAATCCAGGAGATGGTGCGGGCAATTCGTAACATCCGCTCTGAATACAAGGTTGAACCGCAGCGAAAAATCTCCTGCACGATCGGCGCTGGTGGAAAAACCGCTATGCTCAGTGCGCAACGTCAGATATTCGTGTCCCTGGCAGGGATCGACCCGCAGGGGCTGGAGATTCTTGAGACGCTAGAACCGGCGGATGATCGGGTTAATCTGGTTGTAGCGCCGGTGGAGATCAGCCTGCCATTGGAGGGTTTGATTGATTTAGAAGCTGAGCGCGCCCGCCTGGAGAAAGAATTAGGAGAAACGCAAGCACAGATTCAGCGGTTGGAGAATTTGCTGGCGAGTCCATTTGCGCAGAAAGCGCCGGCGGAGGTAGTGGCGAAAGAGCGCGAGAAGTTGGCAACTTACCAGGAGACAGCCGATCGTTTACAACAGCAGTTGAGTGGTAGCTGGTAGTTGGTAGCTGGTGGCTGGTAGCTAATTAGAAGTATTCTTATTGCGGTATGTTTAAAGAGACCGCGGGGCTTTTTCGTATAGCCGAATATAATTTAATACAAACCCCGCGGGTCTTTGTTGGAAATTTGTGTTGAATTTATGTCTTAATAAAAATTGAATATCATTGTTTAGACCCGCGGGGTTTTAAACCATAGCTGGTGTAGATTCGATATAAACCCCGCGGGTCTATGTTTAATGGTTGTTTTTGATTTGAAGGGTTTGCAGGCCCAAATTATGACACGCGATGGTGTTCATTCTGCATGAGGCGTCTGAGAATGGCCAGGGATGTGGCATATGTGGAATCAACCCCAAAATAAGACAGGGCGCCTGCGCCAAGGTTGCCACCCTTGGTGAGGGGCGTATCTGAAGCGTAATGTAGGATGCCTAAATCAAAAGGCACGCCATAAAGATTAACGATCTCATTAACGGGGTGACGCGTCGGGCGATACAGCTCAGACACAGCAGAAAGATACGGACCAGCTTCCATTTCAATATCCGTATAGCCTTCGCGGTAAATCACTTCCATGACCTGAGAATTTTGCAGAAAAGTACCTAATACAGAGACCGATTTCTGGTTATCTAAAACCGTGCCATAAACGAGGTATGGTCTGACATCGCTGGCAGAGAAACAGTTGTGAAACAAGTAGGTGTTTTGTGAATGCTCATCGTAGATTACGTTGGGGATCATCACATCCCCACGCCGCCCGTTGAGAGTCGCTGCCTTGCCCATGATGTAGATTCCTAGCAGCGGATCGGCGTGTTCTGCAATTTTTACCAGCAGGTTGTATGCGGCAAATCCAAGTGGATAATCAATATTCAGAATGAGGGCGTCGCTTGGTTTCAGGAATGACCAATCAGCATCCTGCGCAGAAAATCCGGTTGGTGAAAGGCGGGGATCGATGGTCTCGGGATTGAGGGCAGCCAGGTCAATAATTTGCGCCTCTATGTCGAAGGCATGTTCGCTGGGTAAGCGGTAAACGCCATTTGATTCCTCAAATTCCGCCTGTGCGGCAACCAGGTCTTTTCCCTGTGGCGTGGCCTGGTATTTCTTCAGGACATAGTAAAGAAAATTTTCAGGCCGCGAGGGGATTTCTTGCTGGTTGATATCGCGCCATTCAGCCAGCAGATCTTCATCACCGGCGGTGTGCAGGTAGTGGGCCAGGCGCTCTTTCTGGGTGAGGGCAAAGCCAGTCAGCAAGTTGGGAATACTGTGGGTGTTGCTGGAAATGAAGTAGACCGGTCGGTGGTTGATCTGCGGAACGCTTGTTGCGATATTATCCCACCAGTAACGGGTGGCTCGGCGGTACTCATTGAGAGACCCGCTGAGAAGCTGCACCTCCAGATCTAATTTCTGTGACTTGATGCGGTTAAGCCTGGGTTGAAATCCTTCGCCCCAAATGATTTGCAAACGCCGCAGCTCAATGGGTGAGATCCTGAGGTGATGCGCCAAATTGTCAAAGCCTTCCATTTCACTAAGTGAAACACTGGTCAGAAGTTCACTTGGGGCATCGAGTAAGAAACGATGCAGCTTGTTCCATTCGATCTGGTATGCAGTCAACAAAGGGATGACATCATCAATATCTGAGCGGGAGGCAATATAACAAGCCAGCAAGTTTTTTCCGTCAAAAAAACAACGGCGGCGGCGGGCGCGTGCGGTCGTTTCAGTCCAACTTTCATTTACATGATAGCCAATTGTTCAAATACAGTCCCGCTTTGCGCTAATAGGACAGCCTTGACATCCGGTATACAGTCTGGCAGGCGCAAATTCGCATAGATAAAAGCAGAAATATCGGGTTGTTCCTGACGCGCAAACGGATGCAGGGAAGAGTTCATCCCCGCATGAACTTCTTCAAGCGAGCGGATGCGCACTCGTTCTGTTGAGCGCAGCAATGAGTAGATTGTGCGAATGTAGAGGTCAATTTCATCAGAGGCTCGGGTTGGGACGGTTCTTTCCATGAAAACTCACTTATTCAGACGATTGTGTTTGGCATTGAAAAATTAATTCTTCAAAATTTCTAAGCCTTATTCTACCCTGATTGACGACGTTTTAAACCTGCTAACCGCCTGTGTTGATCAGCCTGCGATAATTTTCTGTAGAATGCGATGTGATTACGGTTTGTGTTATGAAAAGTGGCTTGATTAATCAAGCGGTAGGCATAAATTCGGTAAGGAGTTGCTCCTGGCTGAGCTGGCTATTGTTGTTTGGTTAACGAAACCCCATTCCTTCGGTACAATATAAGCAATATTTTTGATCTTGAATTTGAACGTGTGATGACGATAGAAACCATCTTCTTTGATTTTGGCGGTGTGATACTGAAACAGCCCAATGAGCGCAAATTGAAACTGTGGAAGAAAGCCCTGGGCGTTAAGGACCATCCTGAGATTGAGGAGATGTTGGAAAACCCGCATGATTCTCAACTGGTCAAAGACATCTGCTTGGGAAAATTGCCAGAGGATTATTTGTGGACCATGATGGCTGAGAAATGGCACCTGAGACCCACAGTGATCCGGTTCTTAAAACGAAGGTTGTCCTCGAATCGCCAGCTAAACCAACCGATTGTCGATTTTATGGCAGAACTGCATGGTCAATACCAAGTTTCGATTTTAAGTAATGCGGGTGATCAAACCCGGAAGTTGCTGGAGGATACTTACCAGCTAAAGCGTTATGTGGACGAAATCATCATTTCTGCTGAGGAGGGAGTGATCAAACCCGATCGGCGGATTTTTGAAATCGCGATGTCACGTTTGGGCACAACGCCAGAGCGTTCACTGCTTTTGGATGACCATTTGCCCAATGTAATGGCTGCACGGGAATTTGGCATGCATGCGGTGCAATTTATCAGTCCGCACCAGGCGATTGAGACGGTGCGCATCCACCTGGATGGAAGGCAATCCTGATGCTGTACCTGGTTGCGACGCCAATTGGCAACCTGGGTGATATTACACTGCGGGCATTGGACGTGCTGCGTTGTGTAGATCTGATTGCCAGCGAAGATACGCGCAAAACCTCAATTTTGTTGGGACATTATAATATTCACAAGCCCCAAAAGAGTTATCATGCCTTCAACGAGGAAAAGGTTGTGCCAAAGCTGGTTGACTTGCTGCTGGAGGGGCAATCAATTGCGGTCGTTTCCAGTGCCGGGACGCCGGGCATCTCTGATCCTGGCTATTCGCTGGTGCAGGCTGCGATTGCGCATGGGATCCCGGTCACAGCGATACCTGGCCCCAGCGCCCTGGTGCTTGCGCTGACCTTGTCGGGCTTACCCGGGCACAGTTTTACATATAAGGGCTTCCCGCCGCGCAAATCCGCTGCACGCCGACGGTTTATCAGCGTTGATGCAGAATCGCCTCATACTTTGATCTTCTATGAAAGCCCCCACAGGGTCCGGGCTTTTCTGGCAGATGCATTGGCTGTCCTGGGAGATCGCCAGGCAGCGCTGGCTAACGATTTGACCAAGAAGTTTGAATCCCTACAACGGGGGCGATTGAGCGAACTGCTGGAAACATTCAATCAGGAAGCCCCACGCGGCGAATACACGGTGTTGATTGAAGGTGCCCGGTAGGCGCTAACTCAGAACTTGAAAGGTGAAAAGTCGGTTCCATCGTCGAAAACGTCGATATCTTCTGCGTGCTTTAACTTGTTAACAACCCGATAGGTGAGAGGTGTTACGACGATTTCAATACCGAGTTTAAAGATATAATTGGTAATGGTCAGACTCCAGAACAAGCTCCATGGGAACACGCCCAGGGCGCTGGCAATTAAGATGAAGGCAAAGGTATCAAAAGCCTGCCCGATGACACTGCTACCGATCGTGCGCGCCCACAGGAATTTACCTTTGGTACGGACTTTCATCGAAGCCATGACCATGGCATTGGAAAAAGATCCAGCCAGGTACCCTGCCAGGCTGGCGACAACGATGGCGCCTGAGCTCATGCTTCCCAGAATCTTGTTAAAGTTTTCCTGGCCGACACTGGCCTGCCAGGTGGCTTCTCCGGGAAGTACCTGGACAAACCAGAACACCAGCGCACTGAAAGCCAGGGCGCCAAAGCCGAGCCAGATGATGCGCCGAGATCGTTTGTAACCGTAAACTTCGGTCAGAACATCACCAACGATATAGCTGATCGGGAACAGGATCGTCCCAGCATCAAAGCTGAGAGATAAGTTCCCCAGGCGGGCTCCCCAATCGATGATCTTGGCGGAGGAGGCGATATTGCTGAGCACCAATGTCAGGACAAAGATCATCGTGAGGATGTCCAGAAATTGAAAGGATTGTATTGCGGAGTGATTGTCTTGTTTTTTCACAGTTGGCTCCGATTGAACACACAGGCTAAGTATACCTTGCTATGCACCATTTCTTTTTAAGTCCGGATGACATCCACGATTTACAGGTCATCTTCCCTGACCGGGTTGCTCACCAAATCAAGCATGTCTTACGCCTGGCGAAAGGCGATCGTGTCGCTGTGCTGGATAATCGAGGGATAATCTATACCGTGGTTCTGCGGGATGAAACCGCAAAAGGTCAACGGGTTGGTGATATTGTTCGCACTCAAATGGCAACATCCGAACCTCGGGTGCAGATTTCGCTTTTCATTGGACTGTCCAGCCGTGAAAAGATGGAGTGGATCTTCCAGAAGGGCACTGAAATTGGTGTGTCTGCCTTTTGCCCTTTTGTTTCTACGCGGACTTTGATAAGCAATACCGGATTGACTGAGGGAAAAATGTCTCGCTGGAAGCGGATTATTCAGGAAGCAGCAGAGCAATCCGGGCGTGGAAAGCTACCGGTGCTGAATGCACCGGAGAAATTGGCAGATTGCTTTCTTAATGCAACCCAAACGAATGGTCTGTGCCTGCTGGCCTGGGAAGGCTTGCCTGAGGGTAGGGTTAACTTTAAGGAAGCACTGCGAGGTTTCACAGGGGACAAGCTGGCGTTGTTCGTGGGTCCAGAAGGTGGCTTTTCTGATGCTGAAGTGGCTTCAGCGCAGGGTGCTGGATGCCAGCTGGTAACCCTGGGCGCCCGGATTTTTCGAATGGAAACAGCGGCGATTGTTTTTCCTGCCCTGGCTCTTCATGAGCTTGGTTCTGAATAATTTTCGGTAATGTGATATGATTTGGTAACTTTATTCTGCATTCAGAGTTATACAGTGTAATCATCTTTAGAACAGGAATTTAACTTGAAACAGATCTGTATTATTGTTAATCCGACTGCAGGTAAGGGTGCAGCAAAAAAATTATTACCTGAAATTGAACAAGTTATCGATGGGCTCGGTCTGGACTATGAAATTAAATTTACAGATCACCCCGGGCATGGCATCCAATTGACAGAAGAAGCTTGTTTTGAAGAATACAAGACTCTGGTGGCGGTTGGGGGAGATGGGACGGTTAACGAAGTCATCAACGGGATGATGCGTGCAAAACAAAAGAACGCATTGCTGCCAAACCTGGCGGTTTTGCCTGTTGGACGCGGCAATGATTTCTCTTTTGGCATGGGTATTCCCCAGGATCTTGTCGCTGCTTGCTAGTTGTTAGCAAACGGAAATTCCAGGGAGATTGACATTGGTTTTGTGAAAGGTGGCGACTATCCTGACGGTCGTTATTTCGGAAATGGCGTCGGCATCGGATTTGATACAGTCGTTGGATTTGAAGCAGCGAAACTTCCGCCTTATATCGATGGTGTCCCGGCATACCTGTATGCAGCACTGAAGACCATCTTTTTGTACTTCAAAGCACCGCTTATTCGGTTGGATATTGATGGCGAAATCATCGAACAACCCTGTATTTTGGTGTCGATGATGAATGGGCGGCGGATGGGGGGTTCTTTCATGTTTGCGCCCGCGTCCGAATCTGATGATGGCATATTAAACCTGTGTATTGCCGGGCAGGTGACCCGCTGGCAAGTTATAGGTTTGTTCCCGCAGGTCATGTCGGGGACGCATGAGAAAAATCCAGCGATTAAGATGCTCACAGGAAAGGCGATTAAGATCAGCGCAATTGAAGGCACATTGCCTGTGCATGCGGACGG
>Ga0116190_1003265_pt1 | contig 12139 bp, 16 predicted proteins | sample AD_JPNTR4_MetaG_FD_89808 | JGI IMG/M metagenome (GOLD analysis project Ga0116190, IMG submission 89808) | Active sludge microbial communities of municipal wastewater-treating anaerobic digesters from Japan - AD_JPNTR4_MetaG | ecosystem: Engineered > Bioreactor > Anaerobic > Digestate | place... | reverse complement strand
TAACGCCTCCTCATGTCTGTTCATTTTGTTGAGGGCAATTGCTTTATTCAGCCATGCCTCTGCATCATCCTCATTTAGTGATATTGCCCTCTCGCTGGCGGAAAGTGCTTCTTCGTGATTGCCCAGTATATTGAATATTTTTGCCTTTGCGGACCATGCCTTCTCTAAAGATGGGTTGATTTCTATTGATTTATTGTAGCTGCTGAGAGCTAAGGTATACTTGCCCATTGAATAGAATGCATCCCCTTGTCCCAACCACGCCTCAGCATCTAACGGATTGATTTCAAGTGATTTGTTTGAACTCGTGATGGCTTCTTTATAATTGGCTAACTTAATGAGAGTTCTCGCTTTGGCATTATATGCCCCTGTATTTGAATCATCCAATTGAATTGCCTTATTGTAGCTATCTAACGCACCTTTATACATACCCAACGCATAGAACGAATCTCCTTTAATCATCCACGCAGCAATATTTAGGGGGTCTATTTCGAGAGACTTATTTATAGAGAGGAGAGCAATATCAAAGGACCCATTAATATAGTAATTATTTGCTTGTTCCAACCAATGATCTGCTGCATATTCTGCTCCTGATGATAGTGACCAAGAGACGAACACCAATACCCCTAAACGTAAACATAGAGCAACCATGGGTCTCAAACGTATTCCTCCCAATTTAGTGTCCTCCTTCGATGAATTGGACTACATACTAATGTTGAATAGGTAGTTAAGCAATACTATTTAAAGTAACCTTTGACTTAAACATATCTCAAAATAGATGCCACAGACAGCCAAAAATTGCTCAATAGTAGCAGAGCCAAGGAGTGCACCCGCCGGGTAAACCTAGTGTATTATAATAAAAATAAAAGAGGTAATTATATGAAAACAACTCTGATAGGAATTGTAATTGGAGTGAACCCCTCCGAGTGGACAATGAGTTAAGCAACTTCAACTCATGGAGGGAAATATATGAAAAGGACGAGGCAGCGCTACGACCGTGCATTCAAGATATCGGTAATAGCAGAACTTGAGAGTGGCAAACCTCCATCTCAGATCGCCCGCGAACATAGCATACATCCAAGCCTCCCCTCCCGATGGAGAGCTGAGCTGGCAGATAATCCCGAAAAAGCGTTCAGCGGTAATGGAAACAAGTACAAGGACCAGGCGAGGATTGCAGAACTTGAGAGGCTGCTCGGACAGGCTCATGCCGAGATCGAGCTTTTAAAAAAAGCCTTCGCCATGACCCAGAAGAAGGTTCGAGAGGAGAGAATAAAACCGACGTTGAGGGACGGTACATGACTATTCATGAGATCCTTTCGAACGGCTTTACATTATCGATATCCCAATCCTGCCAGGCACTTGAGGTAAGTCGCAGCGGCTACTACAAATGGCAAATACAGCCGAAAATGGCCCACACTGACTCGGAAGATTTGGATCTGAAGAACCAGATTCAAGAGATAGCTATGGAATTTACTGGCTACGGTTACAGGAGGATGACTGCAGAACTCCAAAATCGCGGCTTTGAGGTTAACCGAAAGCGCGTTCTGAGACTGATGCGACAGGAAAGTCTTCTATGCAGGAAGAAGAGATTCAAGCCAGTAACAACCGATTCCAGTCATGGATTGCCCGTTTATCCAAACCTTCTGAAGGGCGCCAAGATAACTGGGCTGAACCAAGTTTGGGCTTCTGATATCACATACGTCCAGTTGCTGCATGAGCACATCTATCTCGCGGTCATCCTGGATCTCTACAGCAGAAAATGCATCGGCTGGGAGCTAGGCAGAAACATAGACACCCAACTGGCCATGAATGCTCTGGATAGGGCAATAGAAAATCGCTGGTCGGAGTCTACTCATGGACTTGTTCATCATTCGGATCAGGGCGTTCAGTACGCATCCCATGATTATGTAGACTGTCTTAAAGAGCATAGCATCCTGATTAGCATGTCCAGAAAGGGAAATCCATACGATAATGCCTTTGCTGAAAGTTTTATAAAAACATTGAAGGTCGAGGAGGTATATCTGAATGAATACGGAACATTTGAAGATGCCTATCGAAACATATGGCGTTTTATTGAGAAGGTGTACAACAAGAAGAGGCTGCATTCAGCTCTTGGCTATAGATCTCCGGAGAAGTTCGAAATGGAGGTTGCTTTAAATACTGTTGCTTAACTATTTGTCTACTATCAGGGGTGCAGTCCAAATTGTCCTCATAGGACTTATAGTGGTGCTCTTCCTGTTTGGAGGAGAGAATAGTCAATCGGGATATCCTGGTTCTGCACCTGCTTATAACCCGATGCAACCAAGAGCTCCCGGATCATCTCAGATAACCATTAACTCAACTTCCACAGCTGATGTGGTAAAAGACGAGCTAAAGTACTTGAGCCAACTCGATGGACCGCGAGGAGTATCACTCTTCTTGGTAAAATTCGACAAGGATGAGACGACCCTTGAAGCAAAATGTGATGAGTCCTTTGACTTCGCCGACACAATCATTGCTGTAGTAGCTTTGGATGAATATCTACATGCAAATCATCTCCCACAACCTCAGAACTACAGGGTCAAATATAGTGGCGTATATGTACCTCATAGCGATGAGTTTGTGATTACTAGAAGTCGAATGGATCGGATAAAAGTAGATAGTGCAGAGAAGGGTTTGGTGAGTTCGGTGATAAACACGATGGCATCTGGGGCCTTTGGGGCTCAACTAGAGTCTCATGGAAAATATATGCTAGAGAATGGTTACAACCCACATTCCGCACTTTAACTTCCTAAACTGAGTATTTTTCCAGCTAACGATTCCTCAAATATAATCATAATTTGCAATATTAATCTATATTAATAATTTATTTGCTTGCCATATCGCGCCAATTGAGAGGACTTTTTGCCATCTTATCCTCAAGAGAAGATCGAATCAAATCAACACAATGTAAAATTATATAGCAAGAAAAATCTAATTAATTAAAATGTTTTCATTTAATTAACCAAATCGGTAGCATCAAAAATACTAACTCCAGAACTCAAAGTGCGGAATGCAGGTTACAAGCCCAGTGCATCCAAGATAGAAATGTATCTACATGAATACTATGAACCGACTTGGAAGATATACATTTACTAAGAGAGGATGATAGGGAATAGCCCCCTATCTCTGCAAATTAGAATGGGGGGCATGATACCCTCCCGTCGGTTCAATTAGACTACATAGCTGAGTATCCCTGGGATCAAGGTCACAGGGCTGCTCCATGCGGCCCTAGATCAGCGAATATGGGAATACGGTGAAACTGCCAAGGACACCAACGGCCTGTAGGATACATCCCCTATAGTTTCACTTTTTTACAGCTATTGCACCGATTCCTAACAGGATCAGAGCAACAACAATAAAGCCAATCCCAAAGAGAAATGCAAATGGGTTATCCGGCAGTGAGGTCATCATCGATATTCCACATATTGCACCAATTATTCCCACTACGATTAATATATATCCAATAGTTTTTGAGACATTCATATGGGACCCTCTTTACTCCTCTTCGCGGCGGAACGATTCTACAATTTCTTTGAAATCGCCTTTTGTCAAACTTCTACTATTGGGTTTGAGGACTACGACATAACCATCATCCGTATAATCAATATATCCCTTCAATTGATTAGATTCGGTAGACGTTATAGTATATGATTTGCTGTCTTTAGTGAACCAAGAATCTGTTGGTAGCTCACCCATCGACATTAGATGGAACATATCGTTGCTTTTCTTTATACTAACAGTCACTTTTTCGGGGCTATCTAGCGTATATGATCCAAATCCAGAATAAAACTGCCCTCCACTTGATGCAGATGCAGATTTATCATTACCACCAATGCTATTAGATGAGGCAGGGGCCTGTACTTTCGTGCCTGTTTCATCTTCAGAAGGTAATATTAGTCCTACGATAAATAAAAATATAAAAGCGTATATAATATATCCAAAAATTCTTGTCACTTTATTACCGCTATTGACCAACGGCAATTTCCCCTTTAAATCCGAAACGCTCGTTCAAATCCCTCCCTTAGCAGTGCGCCGAATTTGCTGTAATTTCGTAGCGGCTCTTATCGTTACTCCTCATCCATTATTTAATACATATTGCCTGTGATCTACTGTGTTGAATAAATCTGTAGAGCCCTAAAAGCTTGGCATTTATATATCCGCGACACCCTTGTCTTCATCGCCCCTTAGCCGGCTCTGTCTTCCAGTAGGCATTATACCAAAACCTGTAGCCATCTTCATTCTGCCGCCGGTCGCTAGCCACCCAGCCCCACCTTGCCAGAGCTCTCAATGAGCTAGCGAGCCGCCGCTCTATGCGAATCCAGTCGACATAGGAATTCATCTCCAGGCCAAGGGCCCGGGCGATCTCCTTCAGGGACAGGGCATCATCTTTGCTATCGGGGAGGACGGCTAAAATGGCCTCGTGATTCATGGCATACTTCTCCATCTGCCGGATGTGATGATAATCCTCCTTCTACTCTTGCACCAAAGATAGTATTGTACCCTATATTGGTGAGATATTGCATATATATATTTAATATTTACTGATAAACTATACACGAAAGGAGTTTAACGCTTTTTGAGAAAAGTGGTGTTAATCCATAGAATGATCCAACTAGAACCACAAAGCTCTTATGATGATCCATTATAGATACATATTGAACCTGGATGGATCTCACATGCGTATATATGCACCACTCGATGATCCAGCAGTAGACGAATTGGATCAGATGGCGAAAAAGAATGGCATCAGTAGGGCGCAATTAATTATCAACGCAATAGATGCTTACCTGCACCAACCAGAGCCATCCACTGAAGAATTGGATCAACTAAGGATCAAGTTGGATCAAGCTAACTCAGAACTTGATCGAGTAAAGCGCGAGTGGGATCAGGCGCGGATCAACTTGGATCAAGCCTCGGATCTCAGAACAGAATTGGAGCAACTAAAGGCGAAGTACAACCAATCCACAACCGAAATTAGTCAACGTTGGGAAGAGACAAAGATCCTTAAGAAAGAACTGGACAAGCTCAAGAAAGACCTTGACGAGGCACGATCAGTCAACCAGAAGCTTAAAGATGATCTGCTCAAAAGACAATCCGAGACAGATCTACTTGCCGCGACGAGAGAAGAATTGATTGCAGCAACCACAGCAAGAGATAAACTACAAGAAGCGTTGAAGGTTAGGGATGATGAGATCTCATTTCTTCGCAGTCATGTGGCCCAACTCACGCAGTCCATCAGCCAGCTCTCCTTGAAGCCTGGCGAAGAAGAGGCAAAGAGAAAAGGCTGGTGGCAGTTCTGGAAATGATTTGGTTAGTACTTTAAAATGGCATTCTCTGATGCCTCCAAAGAGGAGTGAATAACATGCAAGAGGAACAGAAGTATTGGTTATGGGTTACCAGCCGAGCTACAGCAGACGCATCTCATTTAGTAGAAAACGAAACAGAGACTTGGACTTGTGATAAAGAAACAAAGGGAGGGGATCTCGCACTCATATATCTATAGTCTTCAGCAAATCGAGCCGTAACCTCTATTTAGCAAAAATTTTTCCACCCATGCCTTCCCGTAGCTCAGAGAATTAGAGAACTTATCCCATGAATTAGATATAATATTTTTCATATCAGACAAATCCCTGACTGTGGCAACCGATAAGACTCTCTTGATAGATTTCCATATAAATTCAATTGGATTTAAATCGGGAGAGTACGGCGGGAGAAACACGAGGTAAAGTCCAAGTTCATTTGCTTTGTCCCTTACAAGTCTGCTTCGATGAGATGCGAAATTATCTATTACTATTACTGTAGCCTTGTAATCGCTATTAGCTGACTTAATGTTTTCAAGGAAATGTGCTATAGACAATGCTTTAGAATCTTGAATGAATTCTTTGGTACTATTTCCTACTATTGCATAAAATCCAATTGTATTTGCATCGAATTTAGTCGTATTCTTTATCGCGCGAACCTTTTCAAAGCTCCAAACCCGAACTGTATTTGCGGTATTTTGCGGTCTGGTTTCATCTAAGAAACCAATAGCAACCTCATCTTTGCCAATTTCTTTCTCTTTAAGCAGCGAGAATGTCAGCTCAAGTTGTCTCTCCAATAATATTTCAGCATCAATAGGTCTTCGGTAGTCAATTGGATAGGGTTTTGAGAAGAGCATATTCAATTTGCCACGCAATATTCTTCTAACTTGGTCCTCTGATAAATCAACTCCAAATTTCTCCAGCAGTTTAACTTTGACCTCTTGTGTCGTCCAGTACTCTTTCTCTCTAAGTTCCATCTTTAGCTTTTCCAACTTTTCTTCATCTAGCTTTGGAGGTCTGCCGCCTGAATTTGGTTTGTCCTTTATTCCTTCATATCCTTCTTCGTTCCATTTCCTTATCCATAGGTACCCCGTAGATGTGGCGATCCCGCACATAGAACATGCTGATTCCAAATTCATGGAGAAATTTGCTATGGCGTTGAGGAATACCAATTTCAATCTCACTTTGTCCTCCTTTTCGTGGCGCAGTCTGGCTCTGATCTCCTTAGGCCTTGATAATTCAATATTTTCCCCCTTCATGTGGGCAATATTGAACAAGATATTATATTAAGTTTTGCAGTAGACTATAAATTCTAAAGGACCGTCGATAAAAGGATATCCTACAAGTGCATTTCGTTATTTGATTCAAGTGACAAGCGATAGATTTAATGGCGCAGCACGTTATCCCCATTGGAGGGAAAACAAATGGGAAGATGGCTGTGATTGCAAAGTGCTTTATGTATTCACGAACCCGGTGAGATATAGAGATTTAAAGCAATATCCTGAGATATTTAATAAATGGAAAGCATATAAAAAGTATAACTTCCAAGGAAAAAGTTTTCCGATTCCAAAAGATATATGGAATAAATTGGACCAGATGGCGATCGAAAATGATCCAAGGAGATATCCAGGCTACCGCCAGTTATTAATCCGCGATTCACTATCTTCGAATTTGATCCCAGAAGAGGTTAACGATGATGAGCTTCGTTATGAAGGAGCGGGTAAAAAAATACTAGTTAATACCTATGAGCGAGACGAAGTAGCCAGAAAGAAGTGCCTTGAACACTATGGATACGCATGCTCTGTCTGTGAGCAATCTCTATCAGATATATACGGAAAAATTGCTCAAAAATGTATACATGTTCACCACCTCAAGCCTCTTTCCGAAATTAATTCGGAGTATCGGGTCGATCCGATAGAAGATCTACGACCAGTTTGCCCAAATTGTCATGCGATAATTCATGCAAGAAAATCGCCGTATTCGATTGAGGAAGTGAAAGAATTTATCAAGTATCAGGCCAGCGGTGATTCTGGAAATGATATCGCAGGATCGAAACCTTCGGCAATGTAGTGAGCATCATCACTCCAGCCAAAACTCCTGCGGCCATAAGCCGCCCTCATTAGAGCCCCGCTCCCCGGCTTCGGAGCGGCACCGGATCATCTCATCGACCTCAGATAGCCTGACCTGGAAGACCTCGGCGAGGATCTCCTTCGCCGTCTGCAGCTCCACGGCCTTCGGGGGAATGGCCTTCTTTTGCGGCCTGAATAGGTGCTCAAGGACTCCGGACATAAATAGCCTATTCTACGTGCAAGCTTAAGTATATTGGCCGGAAAACAATATCAATAAACCTTTTTTACAAATTAGAAAGTACAAATAAGATACAAATGATAAAATGAAGTAATTGGCGAAAACATCAAGAGTCAAAAGGATAAAATGAAAACAGGAATAGAGGCGGTCCCTGAAATGACTTATACCGCGATGCTTTCACCTGCTGCCAGAAAATGCCTTGATGGACTTGATAACAAGCGAGCCAAGAACATCAAGAAGCATCTTAAGGAGCTGGAGAAAGACCCATTTAAGCCGCGTGCCGGCTGTGATATAGACATAGTGGCTGGCAGTGATAGGCCGCCTATGTACCGACTGAGGATAGGCGAATTCAGAGTAACCTATTTTGTGGAAGGCAACGAAATATACGTTACAGAGTTCTTCTTGAAGAGAAGGGATTCGGCCTATAAGGAACATTAATATCCGATAAGAGAACATAAGAGGGCTTGATGGCAACTGTTGAAGTTCAAAAAGAGGATGTATTGGTAGCTTATGCAGATGAGCAGTATAGGAAGCTTCAAAAGGAGAGGGCCCGCTATATTTCGCTCGATGAGTATTGCGCCAAACGTGGTATTTAATTAAGCAGTTTATTATAATTTCTATAATCGATTCTAAGAGGATCTTATCCTGCCTCGATAAACATTTATTTTATAAATCGCTTGAAACCTCATCGTCAGAGCACAAGGAAACAACCAAATAGCTTGCCAATACATATCAACCCACCTTCCGCACTTTAACTTTCTAAACTGAGTATTTTTCCCGCTAACGATTTCTTGGTTGTGCACTCGCTTGACTGAATAATTTATATATTAGCATCTCCAATTGCGATTGGGGTACAGCAATGGAGGAAGAGCTGGATTTATCAAAATTCTGGTGTTGGCAGGAGGACTGCCCCGATCGAGGAAGAATCGGTGCTGGAAATATAGTTTTGAAAGAACGATACGGGAAAGATAATAGAGTGCTTCTCAAATGCAAGACCTGTGGTCATTGCTTCAGTGAGACTCATGGCACACCGTTCTTCGGCCTCAACACACCGGTAGATGAGGTCTGCCGAACGCTGGCGCTGATTCCCGAAAAGGGAAGCATTCGCGGTGCTGCTCGGGCATCCGGTCACAGCATAAGCACAATCTGCAGGTGGATAGATCTTGCAGGCAAACACTGCAAAGAGGTGAATGATTATTATTTGAAGAACCTTCGTCTCGATCGCGTGCAGATAGATGAGATCTGGTCATATATAAAAAAAGGAGAAAAACGTCGGTGTCAACGATTCGAAAGAGTATGGTGATATTTATAGCTTGACTGCAATTAAACCTGATACGCGACTTTTTCTGAGCCATTGTGAGGGAAAAAGAACTGCAGAAGATTGCATCAGATTGTTCAGCGACATCGAAAGACGTCGCGCAATCAATTCACCCATTCCCGTATTCACATCCGACAACTGGGACCCTTTCGAAGAAGGGCTTCTCAACGTCTATGGCTTCCTTGAGACGCCACCCTATTGTGGTATCGGGAGAAAGCCAAATCCGGTTCTCGTCCCCTACCCTAACTTGAAGTACGCAAGGGTCTGCAAAAAAAGAAAGAATGGGCGGCTCATAGAGGTGATACAGCAAATCGTGTATGGCGACCATGAGGAAGTAATGCGTTTGCTTGGAGTCGATTCCGGTGGAAAGATCAATACTGCGTATGTTGAGCGGATAAATCTCACAATTCGCAATTCTCTGGCAAGGTTCGTGCGCAAAAGCATGAATTGCAGCAAGATCCGCAGAAGGCATACTCATGCTCTGGACTTCTTCCAAGCCTGGTATAATTTCGTCAAGCCCCATAAGTCACTACGGTTAGAGGTTAATCAAGGTAGAAAGAGATGGATGCAGCGTACTCCTGCGATGGCTGAAGGACTCGTCGATCACATCTGGACGATCAAAGAATTGATGACATTCAGGGCGCCTTGTCAATGATATGAGTACACAACCGATTTCTTAAATATAATCATAATTTGCAATATTTATATACATTAATAATTTATTTGCTTGCCATATCGCGTCAATTGAGAGGACCTTTTTGCCATCTTATCCCTCAAGAGAAAATCGGTCCAAACCAACATAGTGTAAAATTATCTAGCAAGAAAATCCTAATTAATTAAAATATTTTCATTTAATTAACTAAATCGGTAGCGGCAAAAATACTAAATCCAGAACTCAAAGTGCGGAATGCAGGTATCAAGGATGACGATGAAGCTGATGATCAAGATTACATGCCCGAAAGTCCACGATGTGGGCTATCGAGTATTTCTGCTCAAACATGCCATGAACACGGCTTTATCTGGACTCTCAACCTACAACCGGGATGGGGACGGCCAACAAGAAGTTATAGCTCTGGTAGAAGGAGATGAGGCCCGAATCAAAGCCTTCCTGAAAGCAATTGAGAAGAATAAGCCGGAGATGGCTGAAGTCTCTAACGTGACCTCTGAGCCATACGACGGCGAAGTTGGGCGAACCAGCGAGGTAGCTATGTTTTGCTCATTCGTTCAACTGGATAAAGCAATCCCGCTACTGCTCGATATGAGGGATGATCTCAAAGCCGTGAGAAAGAACACAGATATGATCCCGCAGATGAGCGAAGATATTAAAGCCATACGAAAAACCACAGATACAACGCTTGAAGAGATCAAGGGGCTGAGGGAGGATATCCAGCCAGGCTACGGGCTGAGTATGCAACAGGTATAGGCCGATATCCGGGCCATAAAAGAAAGACTGGGGATGTCGTAGATCTTTTAGAATGTTATAAATCGCTGTAAATAAAAATCGTGCTAATGCGTGAAAATTAGTTGCATGCAACTATCAACTAATTCTCTCTTCACTCTCTTAGAAGCTTATTTGTAGTGTATCTAGTTCTTTTCTTCCTCTTCCTCCAAGTAAAGCATATATGAAAATTGACGATTTCACGTCAATTTCTGAGTTTTAGGCAACCTCTAAGGTGAGGAGCTAAAATTAGTTGATAGTTGCATGCAACTAATTAAGACTTTAATATTAAAATGTCTTGCCTCCTATCTAAGTGGTAAGATTTTCTATCGATGAAGTCGCAAACCTTCAGCAGCTTAGAAAAAGCATATGCTGAGAGGCGCATCTTCTTTCTGGCATCCTTTGCAAGCATCTTCCCGCCGTTCGCGGCAAGGAGAGCTCTAAGGATCTCTCCTCGATCTTTCTGCATGGGTTGTGGCTCCGGCGTTTTCTCGAGCTTCGTGATCCTCTGGCGATCTTGGGCGATGTCAAGGCAAACGCGGGATATGTCCTGCTCTTCCATGCTCTCCAGAGAGCTCACCCTGGCCGTCAAGGCGGCCATTTCCCGGCGGTCCTGGGCTCTCTCTTCACGAAGGGCTGCGACCTCATCTTTGAGTTCCTGGATGGCTCCTAGAAGATCCTGCAGGATGGCGGCAGGAATGATGATAGATTCTGAAGGCTCTACGTGGCTTTGTATCTGAGATGCAAAGCTATTTATTCTAGCCAAAGCTACTTCTTTCATATGTAGTTCTCCTTTCTGGAGTTTCCTGTCAGGGTGCAGTAACACCCCGGCAGGCTAGTTTTTATTTCTACTATTATTACTGGGAATTATTTTGATATAAGATAAATGTATCCTCGATTATGGGAAAGACTAATATGATTCCAATCAGAACATTATCCCTGTTTATGCACCACATAAACACGAGGTTAGGCGGTTAGACCTTCCTCAAGAGGGCTCTGATCGCCTACCTTTACAGTCTCTTCTTGCGGTACAACCTTGCCTACCACCATCACTTTGATTATATCCCCTGGTTTAGGATCGCCTATTAACTCTCTCACAACCTGCGGGATGGTGATTCTGTTCTGTTTATCCATCTTCGCGATTACTTCATACATGGATATCTACTTCTCATTATGAGTATTTATAGATTATTCTTTTATATCCTTAAAATGGGGAAACATTTATAAGTTTGCATCTGCTATTATGTTATTGGTGCATAAACATGTCAGGAAAACCCTTAGTCGAAATCCAGAACCCAGTAACGCAAACCGTAGACGCAGTTAAGAGCCTTCTTACATACACAGGCAGAGCGACTGATCCACTACCCACAGACGTGAGCTTAGAGAACGGTCGGCTGGTTCTGGTTCTTAGCAGCAAGAAGGATGCCTATTACTGCACGACTTCGCGAGCTTGCTCATGTCCGGCGGCGGCTTACCATCCCGGGCGACGATGCAAGCATCAGAAAAAGTATTTTCCGCTATGCGAGGATGTGGTAGAGAGAGCGATGAGCCAACCATTCCGCCCCACGAGCGATGATGTTATCCCGCCACTGCGAGCACATCCGGCCCGGGAGGTGGCCTGAATGCCCCTCTTCTGAGTAGAAAAGCCGGGGGAGATGGTTATTGATGGATATGGGAGGATTGTATGTCAGACAGCCCCCGGCTACCTGATACAGCCCGTCCTAAACGATGAGCAGGGTATTATCGTTGCAGATGGTG
>Ga0116190_1003264_pt1 | contig 12148 bp, 9 predicted proteins | sample AD_JPNTR4_MetaG_FD_89808 | JGI IMG/M metagenome (GOLD analysis project Ga0116190, IMG submission 89808) | Active sludge microbial communities of municipal wastewater-treating anaerobic digesters from Japan - AD_JPNTR4_MetaG | ecosystem: Engineered > Bioreactor > Anaerobic > Digestate | place... | reverse complement strand
TCTTTCAGCGCGCGTCAACGTAGCAATCGCATCAGAGTATCGGCCGCTGTTGTAATAAGCCAGGGCTAAGCCCTGGTAGGAAACAAATTGATTACTGTCGAGCTGAAGGGCCTTTTGGAAGGCGTTGGTCGCTTCGTTGTATTTCTTCAGCTTCAGGTAGCAGTCCCCCAGGATGCGCCATCCATCTTCGTATTTGGGATTGGCAGCTACCAGCTTCTCGAATTCGGGGGCGGCCTTGGCGTATTGCCCCTGTTTGTAATAGGAAACGCCTTTCTCAAAATCACCCTGGGCGAGCAAGGGACAAACGAATGCAACGGCTAGAACGACCGGTAACCAAACCCTGGTTATCATCTTCACTCCAAATACCCAAAGAATTGCCACCGTTCGACCTCGGTCTGCGTGGGAACCGAGATGTTCTGGACCTGCAATTGCCTCAAGACGTCGAAAACATCGATCATGGAGTAGTACGGTACGTCGGGGAGAGAGTGAATGATCACGGGCTTATCCGGCGCCTGCTTCATCTTCTGGTCAACATAACCCGCCAGCTGCTCAATCGTCATCGGAGTCCGATCCACTACGTACTGCCCCTCTCCTGTTATCTTGATGTGAATCGCCTCTTGAGGTTGCACGTTTCGCTGGGTGGGATCATCCTTCGGAAAAGCAAACTCCAGACCTCTTGTCGAGCTGTATACCGCGGTCAGCATGAAAAAGATGATGAGCAGGAAGGCAATGTCGGCCATCGATGCGGTCGGCACGTCGGCGTTTGTCCGGTAACGGTGTATTCTCATATCAATTTCTCCGGCCCGCTTTCTGCTCGGTCAACAGCCCGATGTTCTTCGCGCCATTGCGACGCAACTGATCGAGAACGGCGTCGACACTCGCATAACGCACGGCTCGATCAGCTTTGATAACGAACTGTTTATCAGGCATTGCGCTAACGAGACTCTGAATGTGCGGCGCCAACTCTTCCGGCGAATTGACATCGAATCCGGGATTGTCGCCGTCGGAAAAAACGATCTCGTTTTGAACCGTGATTGCTACGATGGCGGCGTTTTGCTCGACTTCGGCTCGCTCCACCGATTCAGGCAAATCGACACTCGTTTTGACTGGCGAGAACGACGTGGTCAGCATGAAGAAAATGATCAACAGAAACGCAATATCCGCCATCGAAGCTGTTGGAACGGAGGCGATAATTTTCGTGTGCCGACGTATCTTCATATCGCTCGTTTCTTTTGCTCGAGTGCTTCATCGGCCCGCGCCTCGCTGAAGGTTTCGAGCAATACGGCCGCACTAGTTTCCATACTCACTGTGAAATGGTTAACCCGACTGGTGAAGTGGTTGAAAGCGTACTGCACCGGAAGCGCGATCATCAAACCGGCCGCAGTTGTAATCAGGGCCTCCGAAATACCTGCCGCGACTGCCTTCGGATTGCCCAAACCTACCTCGGCCAACGCTTCAAACGATCCAATCATACCGGTGACGGTTCCCAGAAATCCGAACAGGGGAGCGAGGTTCGCCACCGTCGCTAGGATCCAGAGATTTCGTTCCAGTCGGGAAACTTCGTGCAGCGCAACAACCTCCATCGCGCGCTCGATTTCCTCCGCTGAGCGGTCGTACCGCAAGAGTCCGGCCTTTAGCGTAGCGGCAACAGGATGGGTATAAGATTCTGTGATCTCTATTGCGCGGCGCAGGTCACCAGCGAGCAACGCCTCACGCACGGTCGAGAAGATCTCTGCCGCTTCTCCCTTAATCCGGTAATAGGATATGGCGCGCTCTATGATGAAAATCAACCCCAGCACGGACAGGATGAGCAGGGGCCACATGATAGGCCCGCCCTGCCTAAAATACGTCCAGACTTGTCCTAAAGCTAGCAGCACTCGTTTGTCCTCCGCTCTATCATTATGTCTTTATTTAGACTGCTGTTCTCGTTTAAGATTTCAAAAGTCCCATATTAATCTCTGACGAGCTTGTGCGTCAAACAAGAGAGGGATCGCATCGGCAGGGACGCCTCGCACTAACTTCAACGACGACAACAACATAACGATTGTAGCCTCTCTTCGGTTGGGCTCCTCCTTGGCCTGAGAAGCCGGTCGGAGATCTTCAGCGAACACTATAGAACTTTGGCGGAGAGTGCTGCGGGGCCGAGGGCGGCTGGTTCAGGTGTCAGGGTACGCGGATTTTCAGACGCTTGAGCTTTTCGTTGAGAGTTGTGGCGTTAACGCGAAGTAGATCGGCAGCTTTTTTCTGGTTCCAGGACGTTTTCTCCAGGGCGGCGACGATCAGGTTCCGCTCGTACTCCTGCATCAAATCCTTCAGAGCCCCGCTATGATTTGGGGCCGAAAGCCGTCCCAAACCAACGGAACTGGAATGAAGCAGGTCCCGCGGAAGAAGATCTCGCGTGATGGTCCCGTCCGGTGGTGCAAGAACAACCGCCCTCTCCACTACGTTTTCAAGCTCGCGCACATTCCCCGGCCAGTCATATTCGATCAGGGTGCGTAAGCTATCCTGGTCAAAGCGGCATAGCGGCCGGGAGTTCTCGCTTGAGAACTTGGCTGTGAAATGTTCGACCAGCAAAGGGACATCTTCCTTGCGATCCCGGAGCGCGGGGAGGTTCAGTGTAATTACATTCAGCCGGTAGTAGAGATCGTCCCGGAATTGGCCTCGTTCGACGGCTTGCTTCAAGTCAATGTTTGTAGCCGCCACAATCCTCACATCGACTTTGATATTCTCCAGGCCTCCCACCCGCCGGAATTCACGCTCCTGGATCACGCGTAACAGCTTGGCCTGAGTCTCCGGGGGAATCGTTCCCACCTCGTCAAGGAAAATCGTCCCCCCGTTGGCGATTTCAAACAATCCTTTCTTCGTCGCCGTGGCTCCGGTGAAGGCACCCTTGACATGGCCGAACAACTCACTCTCCAATAGCTCAGAAGGAATGGTTCCGCTGTTGACCGCGACGAACGGGCCGTTCGCCCGGTTGCTGCAGTTGTGGAGAGCTTTTGCAACCAGTTCCTTTCCAGTTCCGCTTTCGCCGGTTATCAGAACCGTACTCCGCGTCGGGCCAACTTGGCCGATCAGTTCAAAGACCCGACGCATCTGTTCACTCTTGCCTACTATGTTGTGGAAGGAGAACTGGTCTCGGAAGTTCTTCTTGAGCTGGCGGTTTTCGGCCTCAAGATTCCGCTTGGTAACACCGTTGCGAACAGCGAGTAGAAGTTCGTCGTTCTTGAACGGTTTGGTCAGGAAATCGAATGCGCCTCCGCGAGTGGCCTTCACAGCGCTTTCGATCGATCCATAAGCGGTGATTATGATGACTACGGCATCGGGATCAATCTGGAGGATCTCAGGCAAAAGCAGGAGTCCGTTTTTCTCGGGCAGCATGAGATCCAGCAGGATGACGTCATAGACCCCGTTGGAGAGACATTCCAAGCCCTCACTGGGTGTAGAGGCCAGGGTGACGGAATATCCCTCCTGCTCAAGCAGCCGGGACATGACATCACGCATTACCTCCTCATCATCGATGACAAGAACTGAGGGCTGCGGCATAGTCAAGGATTCTGAGGCTTCGGACTCAAAACCTTCGCTCCAGGACTCCAGGTTCTGACGAGCGGAACCAGTCGCGTCCGAGGTAGCGGCGGCTCCTCGAGGATTCAGAACCCGGGAGTTGGAAAACTCCTTAATTCACGCGTCTCAAAGGCAGCTGTAAAGTAAACGTAGTTCCTTTTCCGGGCTGGCTTTCGACGCTTATCTGTCCTGAATGCTCTTGGATTATACCATAGCTGACAGAAAGCCCGAGCCCGGTCCCTTTGCCGACATCTTTAGTAGTAAAGAAGGGATCATAGATGCGCTTGACGTCTTCGGGTGCAATGCCCTGGCCGGTATCGTGAACCTCGATGACGAGCCGAGAATCCTGCCGATAGCTCCGTACAGTCAGCTGTCCACCGTCCGGCATGGCGTCTTTGGCGTTGAGGAACAGATTCATGAACACTTGCTGCAGCCGCCCACTATTGCCCAGAGTAGTCGGCAAGGCCGGGTCAAGATCCAGATTCACATCTATGCGGTTCTTCTTGAACTGGTGTTCGACCAGCGACAATGCTTCGACCATTAGCGAGTTCACATTGACTGTCTGCAGTTCGGCGTCGCTGACCCTGGCAAACCGCAACAGATTGTTAATGATGTTTGACGCCCGGAAGCTCTGATGCTCGATCTTCTTGAGCAGCTCCTGCTGGCTGCTCCCCTCCTCCGCCTCTTTCAGCAGCATCTGAGCATAGCTGGAAATCCCGGCTAGAGGAGTATTGACCTCATGAGCCACACCCGCAGCGAAAAGTCCGATTGAGCTGAGCTTCTCGGCCTGAAGAAGCTGGTTTTCAAGCCGAACTTTCTCCGTGACATCATCGAACAAAAGTAGCGTACCGGTGTTAATACCCTCCGCCAGGAAAAAGGGCGCCAGCGAGATGTTGACCAGGCGAGTGCTCTGGTCCCTCGCAACCATAGAGATCTTGCGCAAATGAGCCGTCTCGTAAGTCGTCCAATCTGACCCAAGGACACTCCTGACGGCCCTCACCAGATCGGCTTGAAGCACGTCACTTAGTTTCTGCCCGACAGCCTTTTCCCTCTTGATGCCAGTCATGGCCTCAAGGGCATTATTCCAAACCGTAATTTCGCCCTCGGGATTCACAACCGCCACCCCCGCCACCAGACTTTCGATGACGTTTTCGCTGTACTGCTTCAAATGTTCCAGTTCTGTGGCCTTCGCCTGCAAGGACCGGTACAGAAGAGCGTTGTCAATCGCAATGGCTGCGTAATTGGCAAGTCCGGCGACGAGATCCAGATCCTCCGTGCTCAGGGGATGCCCGTCAGATTTCGCCCCAAACGCAATGAATCCCAACACCCTGCCGTGGACGCGCATCGGCTGCACATAGTGAAGCCGCAACGCTTCCAACTCCCTCCTAAGCTCATTGATCGCCTCATTTGGCGGGCAGACAAAGACAGGGTTCAGTTCTCGGTCAAAGTCGACAAAGGCACAGTCAGGCACGTGCAGCACGGTTTGAACGTTTGAGTGTCCCTCCGGACCAATTCGTCGGAACCGCTGCGGAGTTACCTGGTCCCTCAGATAAACCTGAACATTCGGTAAATCCAGACTGACGCTGATGCGGTTGCAGATCTTTTCGACAAGTCGTCCCAGGTCAATCTCCGATGTCAGCGTACGCCCGAATTCAGACATTGATTGTCGGTAGTCATAACCTTCTTTATAGAAGAACCGATCAATCTGCTCCTGAATCCGGTTCTTAATTGGCGCAAAGAGTAAGGCTACGAGCAATGCACAGACGGCGAACAGGAAGAATCCCGACTCCGGCGATAAAGTGGCGGCGGCACGCCCCAGCAGGAGCGCAACCAGCATGTAGAGGCCAAGAAGAGCCGAACTAGCCAACACGTACGAGGCGCCGCGCTTCGCGATAAGGTCCACATCCATGAGGCGAAACCTGGTAATGGCATACCCAAAACTGACTGGGATGAGTCCCAGTCCCAGGACGGAAGCACTCATGAAGTCCAAAATCCGAGCACCGATCAGGTACGGTATCCCGTAAAGGACGACAAAGGGAAATGTCCCCGCAATCGTCCCGTATACCAGCCATTTCATTTGCTGGCGCTGAACAGGCGAGCAGCCCTTCCGCAGAAACGTCAAGACAAGACCTGCTGCGACAAAGTAGACAATAAAGTGCAACAGATGAACACGATCGACCAAAAGCTGAGTATCGTAGTTGCGCGGCAATCCGAAAACCGTCAAACGCTTGGTAAACCAAGCCAGGTGAACAACTGCAAGGATCAAAGCCGGGAAGTAAATCGCCGGCTTGGCGAACTTCGATTTCTTGACAGCCGCTATCGGTTCAGGGAAATAGCAGCAGAAATGCAGGAACAGCGGGGGCAAAAGCAGAAAGGCCGCAGCAGAACACCAATAAATAAGAACGTCAAACGGGGTGGCTATGCCGGAGTGCCTGTAAAGAAACAGGATGAAAGCAACCAGGCAAAGCAGGTAAAAGTGAAAGGCACCGGCCGCCTGGCCGTTTCTCAGATAGATGAAAAGCCCGGTCGCCAAATAGGTAAAGGCTACTGCAATCAGCAGATAGTCCGTAAATCCAATTTGCGACTGGGCTTTTATATCGACCGGAATAACAAAACGAGTGTCACCACGCTCAATTGTATAGCGGGTCGGGGTACCCGCAAACGGCGGTCCGGAAAGGAGTTCGAGAACGTTGTGATAGTCGTCAATGTTTCTGATAACGATGTCGTTAATCTCGAGCAGCTTGTCGCCCGGCTGAACCCCGCTGGCCTGAACCGGCCTGATTAGCCGTTCGGCCACGACACCCTGCCCCTCGACTTGCCTCCATTCGACTCCGTCCGCAGGGAGTTTCCAACTGATTCGACCAGACAGGTTCAGCAGGCCGACATAGACGGCCAGTGCTGACGTCAATAGTACCGTAAGTGTTCGGAATCGAATCAGTCCGTTCATACCCGCAATTACGCGGAAAAATCGCGCGGTTTTCCCGACAAGCCGAAAAGCAAGATCGGTGCCACCAACTCAGACCCAACGCAGCATCCCCGCTAAAAACATGACAGATTTTTATATAAGAAGTTGCCTCCGGGCTTTCACGTCTACAATGTTAGACACTCTGATTCAATAACTTGAATTATACTTCATTCCTTTGAATTTTCCGTTGTGCCCGCACGCACAAGTGTCTGAAGGAAAGATATTAAGGTGCCGGCCGGTCGCAGTTACCCTCCTGCTGGCTGGGAAACGATTTTGCTAAGGCTTGGGGAGATCTAGAACTTAAACGAGATACCGCCGCGGACGCTTCGCGGGGCCCGGACGAGGATCACCTGGCCTTGAGAAGATGTCAGTTTTCCGAGGTTCTGATCGATGATATTGCGGAAATCGAGCAGCGCCTCGAGGCGCGGTACGGCCAGAAAATCCAGGCCTACGAACTGCAAGAGCGCCACAGGGACAGGAATAGTCTGACGGACAAACAGGTTGATACCCTGGTTACCGGTCTCGTACAAGTCCGAGAAGGCATCAAGCGTCGTGAGCGGTCGGCCATCGGGCACCACTCGCACAAGCGCCGTGATTGTGGTGCCGGACTGGGGAATGCGAGTGTCAAGTTGGGCTGTAACTGAATGATAGGTGCCGCGCCCGAAGATAGTGCCCATGTTCGCACCATCCATCAGGCTGGTGACGTAGGTCGGAAGCCCAAGAGCGTTAGCGCGAACAAACGAGATCGAGCCCCGGAGAGTCGGGCTGAACTGCTGGTTCCAGGTCATTCGATAACCGCGAGTACCGGCCTGCTCGTCCTCGATGTGAATAATGTCGTATGCAGGACTAAATTCAAACACGGCCAGGAACGGAAGCGTTCCACCCATACGGCGGGTAGCGAAACCGGCAATTTCAATCTCAGAGCTACCGCCGATTTTTCGAGCCAGGCTTGCCTGATAGTAGCGAGTCGTTCCGAAGGTCAGCTGATCACCGATTCGCGCATAATGCATGGAGTCGTCCAGATTGACGATCTGACCGTCGGGAAGGTTGACGGTGTTCGCCAGAGTGGTCCGCTTCGAAGAGGCTCTGAAGTCCAAAACCATGTTAGGCGTCACCGTGTAAGCAATTCCGAAATTGGGATTCCAGAACGAGTCGGCTCGGTGGTGGTTGCGCACCTGGTTGAATTCGAGACCCCAGAGGATCGACACGGTACCCAGGTTCAGGCGATCCTCGAATCCAAAATTGAACGTCTTCGTCGTGCCCAGCGCACGCACGTAGTCGACTTCATTGCCGAGGGTAACCGGGTTGCCCAGCAGAGAAAGACTCGGCTGCTGGAAGCTCATCCTCCCGTATCCCATGTAGATCGTCAGCGACTGGAGATCCCCCAAATCATACTGGTAGATATTCTTCAGTCTCCAGAGCGAATCCTCGCCGGAATTCAACTGTCCGGCCAAAATGTATTTGCTGTTCCCGATAAATGACTCGACAAAAGCGAAATTCGTGCTTGTCCCGTGTATTGAATCGCCAGGATAGATCAGGTAATCGTCTCCAAACCCGGCGTTCGTGTAGACCTGAAAGACGGCGTTATCGAACAGGGGACTCGTTTCCAGGGCAAGCTCGCCTGCTTGTCCCGGTTGCTCTCTGAAAATCAGGCGGCGGTCCGTCGGGGTGCGAAGCAGCGATTTGATCGCGATGTTTTCACTGTCGCCTTCGGCGTTAAGGAGTTCCTGCAGGACCAGTTTGATCAGTGATGTCTTCCCGGGAAGGACCTCCACAGCGCTGTCGCCCGCTGTCCGGTAGTCGCTGCTTTTGACGGCTACCTGATAGGCGCCCGCTTCAATATTGCTGACAAAAAGGTGACCCAGTTCGTTGGTCCTGGTCAGGATGGGAATAGCCTGCTCAGAGGAAGGGTCAAGGATTGTAACGAGAATATTGGGGAGCGGCCGTCCGGCTTCGTTCTGAACGATCCCCCGCAGACTGCCGAGCGACGCGGCGCCGGCAGAGGAGGACGAGAGTAATGCCAAGGCGGTTAATGCAACCCCAACTCTCAACCTGGAAGACGTCACAGTTTTCGCCATTATTGGGCCCCTCGCTAGGGATTGGCGCGAGCTGTCTACCAGACCCGTCACGACTTGCGTCAATTCTAACGCCGTCGCCTATTCTCCGTCAACGAGCCCGGCCCAGATTCAATCAGCTTCACCTCGCCCTTCTGAAGCATGAGAATAACCTCACCCCTTACGAAATGCAACTTCATTTCCGCCGCTACCGCAGGCCAAGGCTGGGAAAATATGTCGCCGCACCTATTAGATTTAGCTTATCGCTGGAGGGTTCAATTGAAAACAAGAACCAAAACAGCAAAGCCGCCAACCAGACGATCGTAATGTTGTCATCGATGACGGCAGGCAGTGTCTCAAACAAGCCGCACACCCCCGCCGTTATTGCTGAGAACAGAAGTAACACCAGGGCCGAGTGGTCGGTGTCAGCAGGGCGATTCCAAAGGATAACAACCCAGGAAGAAAGAGTCCCTCCCAGGCAGAATGCCGCGAATCCAATCAGTGTCTTCCGCCGATTATAGGGAAAGCGCGGTCCGCCGATCTTGCGACCGGCCAGGTTGGAGCAGGCGTCACCCACGGCCAGCACCGCGAATGCCCCGGCGCCAATGTAGATTCGATCATGGAAAAAGAGCAGGACCGACAATGACGCCAGCGTATAGCTGAGCTTGGCTGTTGAAATCCGGTTCGTTTCTTCCGGCCGTGTTGTCACACGGACCCAACGGGGCGATACGTACAGCGCGTAGAACAGCCCGAGCACCCCGAGCACCAGCACTCCTCGATAGCTGATATAAGGGAGCAGGAATGCGACGAAGAGCGGGATGACATGCTCCAACTGCCTCCGGTCCTCGATTTCCTCCAGACTTAGTGGTTCTCGGTTCCTTCTCGGCTTTGACACCAGCCGGTAGATATCACGTGAGTGCTGCGAGAAGCAAGGGAGGAGTCCAGGTTCCTGCCGACCACTGCCTGCCGCGCAATGCCCTGCCCTTGCCCGCCTTCTTGTATACTGTGCAAATGTCAGTACGAGTAAGGTTTGCACCGAGTCCAACCGGACATCTCCACGTCGGTAACGTGCGCACGGCGCTCTACAATTGGCTTTTTGCACGCCAGCAATCCGGGACCTTTATTCTGCGCATAGAAGACACTGACCTCGAACGTTCCGAGAAACGTTTCGAGGAGCAACTGATGAGCGATTTGAAGTGGCTCGGGCTCTTGTGGGACGAGGGTGTCGACGTTGGTGGCGATTACGGGCCGTACCGCCAGACAGACAGGTTCGATCTCTATTCCGATTGTGGCGCCCAGTTGCTTAAAGCAGGTAAAGCTTATTACTGCTTCTGTTCGGTCGAGGAGCTGGAGAGAGAAAGAGAAGCCCAGCTCCAGGCGGGTTTGCAGCCCCATTATCAAGGCAGATGCCGGGCTATCCCCCCAGAAGAGGCCGAGCGTCGCCGTAGTCAGGGCGAAGAAGCCGTTTTGAGACTGAAAATCAGGCCGGGCAAGGTTCAGTTTGAGGATCTTGTTTTCGGTCCGCTGGAGGTCGACTGCGAAGTGATCGGCGATTTCATTCTGCTCCGGTCCGATGGCTCCGCACAGTACAACTTCGCCTGCGTGATCGATGACGCCACGATGAAAATCACCCACGTGATCAGAGGTGAGGGGCACATCTCGAACACCTACCGGCAAATCCTCCTCTACGAGGCTCTCGGCTTTTCCATGCCGAAGTTCGCACACCTGTCCACGATTTTGGGAAACGACGGCTCTAAATTAAGCAAACGGCACGGAGCGACCTCGATTGACGAGTTCCGGCGCCAGGGATACTTGCCCGAAGCACTGATTAACTACCTGACCCTGCTTGGATGGGCGCCTGAGCAGGATGGCCGTGAGATTTTGACACCGGATGAACTGATAAGAGAGTTCCGCCTCGATCGGGTCAACCGGAGCCCGGCGATTTTCGATCTGGACAAACTGAACTGGGTCAACCGAAATCATCTTAAGAAAGCCGATCCGGACCGAATCGTGAGCCTGGCTATGCCTTACCTCGAAGATGCCGGGATCATTCCCAGGGAACGCGACGCTGAAACCAGCAAATGGGCTGCAGATTGCGTTACTTTTCTGATAAATCACGTCGACAAACTCGAGGATCTCCCGGGAGAGCTGGAACGCGTTTTTTCCTTCGATCTCGAGGCAGGTTTACACTCGCCCGAAATACAGGAGATCCTCTCGCAGGAAGGGGCGCGGGAGGTCATCGCGACTTTTGCCGATCTCCTGGATCAGCAGGATGATGTCGATTTCGAGGGTTACCGCGAAGCGGTAAATGCGACCAAAACCAAGACTGGCCAGAAGGGGAAAAATCTCTTTCATCCCATTCGAGTGGCAGTTACGGCCAAAAGTTCGGGTCCGGAACTGGAAAAACTCATTCCCTTGCTTGAACGAGCGAGTCGCCTGTCCTTGCCCAAGCCGGTCATGAGCGCGAGAGAAAGAGTTCGACAGGCTAAAAGAATGCTCACATGATCATCCACGGCATAAATGCAGTTAACGAGGCGTTGCAGGACCAGGAATCAAGCGTTGGACGGATCCTGGTCACTCGTGGGAAAGCAAATCCGCGGCTGCAGGCCATTATTGATCTGGCCCGCGCCCGCGGGATTCCTGTTCAGTTTCAGCCCCGTGAAGCACTGACACGCAAGGCCTCCACTCCACGCCACCAGGATGTGGTCGCCGAGTTGGCGGCCGCAAGGGTTCAGACACTTGATGACATTCTCAAGTTGGAGCCGGGGTTGCTCTTGGCGCTTGACGGGGTGGAAGACCCGCGCAGCCTGGGCGCGGTTTTGCGTACGGCTGAAGCCGCCGGTGTCGCAGGAGTTCTCCTGCCCCGCCACCACAGCTGCGGAATTACTCCCGCCGTCGTCCAGGTCAGTGCCGGAGCAGCCATGCACCTCCGGATCGCTCAGATTGGAAATCTGGTTACCGTGTTAGAGGCGCTCAAGCAGAAGGGCTACTGGATTGTCGGACTGGATATGCAGGGGACGAATACCGTTCGCGACATCGACCCGGACCTCCGACTCGTGGTTGTCGTCGGGGGAGAACACCGGGGAGTGAGACCTCTGGTGCGGCGGCACTGCGATTTTCTGATCTCCTTGCCGATGAAAGGGCGTGTCTCCTCGCTGAACCTATCTGTTGCCGCAGGAATTCTGCTCTACCAACTGATGGAGCGTGGACGTCTTCAATAGGGTTTCAGCAGAGCGGGGAGTGGACGAAGTGGACAAAGTGGACCTAGTGGACCCAGTGGACCCAGTGGACTTAGTGGACCAGTGGACCGCTTGAGGATCTACGGTCTCTGCTTCGTCCACTGAGTCCACTAGGTCCACTAGGTCCACTTTGTCCACTTGGTCCACTAGGTCCACTTTGTCCACTTGGTCCACTCGTACCCGCTGATCCCCGCCGGTGCTAAAATACCTACGGACCGCCTTTTGGAAGAAAAATGAACCGGACCGATTCCAAGCGGAAAATCTACTGGATTTCTGGATTCCTTGGATTCTTCATCCTCATCTACGTAATCAGCATCGTTTTCCTGAAT
>Ga0116190_1003261_pt1 | contig 12155 bp, 11 predicted proteins | sample AD_JPNTR4_MetaG_FD_89808 | JGI IMG/M metagenome (GOLD analysis project Ga0116190, IMG submission 89808) | Active sludge microbial communities of municipal wastewater-treating anaerobic digesters from Japan - AD_JPNTR4_MetaG | ecosystem: Engineered > Bioreactor > Anaerobic > Digestate | place... | reverse complement strand
GTATTGTAGTTGTGACATCTAATCGGAATTATAATGTAAAAGGAATACTATTATACTCCCATTAGATGTTTTTTCATAATATTTTTATTCTACATCGTTTCGTTTTGATTTACAATCTACATTAATAAATTCTATTTTCTCCAATACTAAATTTCTAGTTTTTTCAGAAACTAGCTCTATTTTTCAATTTTTTTCCTGACAAACTTCAAGATAGTAAGCATCATATCAGTTTATACTACTTATCTTTCTGCGTATAAATGGCTCTGCAACCAAGTTTTTATCAATTCAAAGATTCTTAATATATTGTAATAAATAGTGACATAGTATTTCTATAATAGTGTTTTTTCATACTTGAAATTCCTTCATATAAATATCAATACCTCCTGACATTCGTGCCAAAAACTCATCTTTTAAAAGTGAATCAAGAACAGAGAGAGCTTTTGTTGTTTTATTCTTTCTATATCTAATAATATCTTTATATTCTGTTAAAAGCCTGCTCTCGTGTAATAAATGAGTATATTCATGGTCAACAATATCTTTTTGCACTCCTCTCTTAATATAAATTTTCCCTCATTTTTTTCAATATGTAAATCAACGCCTATCTTCTCAATATTTTTTATTCCAATACTCTTCAGGTAAAGAAACAACAGTTGCTACTCCATGTTGAGTAACATCTATATCATTATTTTTAACACTTAATGCATCACTAAGCTCTAAGAAAGCTCTCTTATCAGAGAAAAAGTTTTTTTTTGAATCAGCTATTTTCTCTTTTTTAGAAATTTTTCTTGTATGATATGCTATATCATTCTTAGTTTTTTCATGAGCTAAAATAAATTCATCATATTTATCTTTGTATTGTTCTTTAAACTCTTCTGGCATCTTTTGAAATAATTTTTCAACTTCATTCATATATTCCTCAGTCGTTAATTTTCATTCAATTCATATATCTACTACTTGCTTTATAAAATTAGAAATATCAAAAAGTTTTTGATGCTTATACATCAACAATCACTCTTTCCTATTTTCATATCATGAGACGATATTTTCTTTGTACTCTTTGAGTTTCATGAGTTATTTTATTATTCTTTAAACATAATAAATTATAACCAGAATATCAAAAAATGCAAATTTGAGATTCTATTTTAACAATTTTTAAAAAAAATCATTCAAAACGAATGATTAAAAAATAACACACCAACACAAAACTACTTTTTTTTCTGAAAAATTTTTGCAATAAACAAAAGTGGAGAAACTACAATCCTTTGCCAAGTAGGTTTAGACCATAAAAAAGCAGGGTAGTCCTTTAACAACAAATTCAAAAACTTAGAAAATTTATTTTTTTCTTTATCTTGATCAAACGGATAACGAACGAAATCCCAAATAAATTGAAACATTTCGAAGGATTAAATTATCTAAAATTTTCAATAAAGAATCATCTATGATCTGAACCTGGAGTATTTAATTTGGTAATATTTGACACAACAGAATCATCGTCTATAAATATATGATCAATGTGAGATATAATAAAAGGTAGTAATTTTATTCTCCAAGTAAATAGTATCCTAAAATTTTTTGTCATATTTTTGAATCCAGACATAACAGCTTCTAATTTTTTATAATAAATAGACCACGGAGAAACATTGAAATCTCATAAAACCATTACATGATTGTTTTGTGATTGTTCCAAATCATGCTTTTCAAAATCATTCATCAATATATTAAATTGCTTATTTCTCATGGTAAAAAATTTATAAGCCACAGGAGAACTCGTATGTACTAAATAAAAATAATAATTTTTATCATTATGTTTCAAGTTGAAGTGGGAATATCTCCATGTTCATTGATCTACATTATCAGTTAAGTTATCAATTGGATATTTACTAAAAACAACATTTCAGAAATATTTTTGTGACCAACTAGTACGAGCAGAGTAAGGATATTTATCATGTAAAATTTCTTTCATATTTTGATAATGCTCATCAGTAAATTCTACCATCAAAACCACATCAGCATCATATTGATTTATCCAATTCAAAATCCCAGTATAGTTATGATTTTTATATAAAATATTTGAATACAAAACATTTATCCCAGTTCATTCCTGTTGATCAAATCAATCTCAATTATAAAAATTTGTGTAGTCTTTGGAATAAAGAAAAAATAAAAGACCAAACAATAAAATAAACAAGGGCGAGAATTTAGCATAAATTCAAACCTTTTTATTTTTTAATAAGACAAATTGAGTTGCAAAAGCAAGGATTGTAAAAAGAACAATATATGGCAAAAAACTTAAAACCAATTCGCTAAAGTAAAAGCTAGGAAATAAGTATGCAAAAAATAACACAATAGAAATGATAAATGTTAAGATAACAAAAAACATTATTCAATATAAAAGGTAAAATCACAACGAAAATATTTATAAAAAAGTGTTAAAAAAATTCAAGTTTAATTCCTGACAAGAAATATGTGTTGATTTATTTATTTTTATATGTAATTATATCGGTAGTTATATTTATCCTTAAAAAAAACAATAAAATGAAATTTAAAGACAAGGTAGCCATAGTTACAGGTTCTAGTAGAGGAATCTGAAAAGCAACCGCTTTAGAACTTGCAAAAAATTGAGCAACTGTAGTAGTTTCCAGCACAAAACTAGAAAATTGTACAAAAGTAGTACAAGAAATTGAAGATTTTGGTTGAAAAGCTATAGCAGTAAAATGTGATGTTTCAAGCTCAGATGACATCAAAAACCTAGTTGATACAACTATTAAGAATTTTGGAAGAATTGATATTTTAGTAAACAATGCATGAGTTGGCCCTACAAAAGCTTTTGAAGAATTAACAGAAGAAGAGCGAGATTTTGTGATAGATAGAAATCTAAAATGAACATTTTTATGTATGAATGAAGTAATCAAACACATGTTAAAACAAAAAAGTTGAAAAATTGTCTCAATAGCTTCTATCTTATGAAAGAGATGATTTGCTCATGCATCATCATATTGCACAACCAAAGCAGCTGTAATCAATCTAACAAGATCTTTGGCAATAGAGTACGCATCACGCAATATTAATATAAATGCTGTAGCGCCATGATTTATCAGGACAGATATGACAAAAGAAAGCTTGGAAAATGATGAAGTAAGTAAAATGCTATTAAGCCATACTCCAGCATGAAGGTTTGGAGAATCAGAAGAAATTGCAAAAGCAGTAGCATTTTTAGCTTCAGATGATGCTAGCTACATTCATTGAGAAACATTAGCAGTAGATTGAGGACGATTAGCATATTAAAAATACTCTCCCTCCTATACCACACTCCTTCTACCACCCGGGTGCAATTGGTTAGCTTCGCGAACAGCACCCGGGTGGTAGGAACTTTACTTAACTAAAGCAACTTAGATAAAAGTAAAATAATCAAAATTCAAATTGTATGCAATAAATACGCAATTACAATAAACTTTTTTGTAGAAATATTTTTCTTCCCAGCCAACATAGTAACTCAAATCTCCGTCGGTAGAGGAGTCATAATCAAAATCCCTGCGACTACCGGCATAATATGTTTATACCTTGGTCAAAAAGTTCTCTTCAAAAAATTCCTAAACTTCACTACATATCATTCTTCTTTCAACATAGTTAATTCTCTCAACAAAACATTTTTTGAAAAAGTATATATGATTATATCGCTGATTAAAGCTCCCAATCAGGCTATTAAAATAGATAACCATAATATTTTATCCTGTGATACAATTAGTAAAATAGCTGTTGCTGTAGAAGATGTAAATCAATATGAATAGAATAATCCTCATAAAAACAATCATCAATATCATAAAGATAAGAAAAAATTATTTACTGCTTCAGAAGTCATTCATTGATAAAAAAGAAAAATCGCTACCAATATTGAGATTCCAAATATTATCAATCTAGGATATTGTTTAATTTTCATAAGCATATTTATTTTCAATAATCTTAATATAAACTAACTATATATTAGTTATATTTCAAAAATATGAAAAAAAATCAGATATTCCTGTAATTTTGATACTTGACTTTCAAAAAATTAATCAAAAAATATCTTTTTTTATCAAAAAAGTCAAAAAAAAGTCAAAAAACACCAAAAATACAGCAAAAATCATCAAGCAAAAACACAGTTATAAACTAACAAATCTAAGAATCGACAAAAAAAGTCCTCAAAAATTTGACAAATCAAACATTTTTCTATATAATAGAACTGTCATCAAAAAATAGTAACAAAATTATTATTTGAGATGATAGGATCTTTAACATAGAAACTTCTAATCTATAATTGTTTATACTATCTATATAGTTAATAAATTCTAAACTTTTTAGTTTCGAATTCGGTTAAAAATTAATTACTATCAAGAATATTATTTATTAACATATTTAAAAAACTAAAATTAATCAAAAATTAATCAAAAATTAATCCTTAGATTTTTATAAAAATATATAGTTAGATGTTTATTCCAAATAAATAAACAATATAAACATAATAAACAATTTATAAATTACCTTTCTATTGTATTTTATTTAAACTTTATTTATTTCTAAATAATAAATAAAAACCTTAAATAAAAAATATATAAATTCCGAAAAAGAAATTATATATATTTGTTTTAACTTTATTTTAAATCATTTTAAAATAAAATAGAAAACTAAACACTTTCTATCAAATTAAAACAAATCATTAGAAAAATAATTTAAACCTAAAAAACTTAAATTATATTTATAAATTACATATAAATTATTTTAATTTTTATTATAAATACTAAACATATTTTAATCTAAATTATCTTAATTTATATAATTATGCTTATATATTAAACAATAAAAATATAGACTTAGAATGCTCTATGTGTAAAAATCTTTTTAAAAAGACTACCTAGATGTTGATCTTAGTAGTCTTTTTTTTGTTTGAAAAAAAACATATTATTGCTATACTACACAAACGAGATTTTAGAAAACATTAAAACTATGAAATTCCATATACTCACATTCGGTTGCCAAATGAATTACGCAGATCATGCTAGAATAAAATCAATTCTATTGAATTGCTGATTTTCCTATACAGAAGAACAAAACGATGCTGATATCATCATATTGATTACATGTTCTGTCAGACAAAAAGCAGAAGATAAAATAACATGATTATTGAAAGACTTCAAAAAAACTCAAAAAATCTGGATTACTTGATGCATGATCCAACACAATATTAGAAATAGCAAACTTACAAAAAAGAAATTACCTCAAAATTTGAGAATAGGAAATTTTTTGTGAACAATAAATATGGAAAATTATGAAATAATGTGATTAAGTACAGAAGAAATAAATAATGCACAATCTCAGACGATCGATAAATCGTCTGGAATTGTGCCCATCAACAATGCATTCAATCCACAATTTTTTAATCTAAAAAAAACCTTTGAAAACATAGAGTTGTTTCGAAGAATCGATGATACTTGATTCCTACCAAAAATATTAGAAAAAATTTGATATAAAATAAAATACAATAGTGATTTATTGAACGAATACGAAAAAATAATCCCAGAAAATCAAAATACTTCTATGAATATAAGACACAAAAAAACAGCTTATGTTCCAATTTCCACCTGATGTAATCAGTTTTGCTCATACTGTATTGTCCCTTATGCTAGAGGACTAGAAAGAAATTTTGAAGTAGAACATATCGTAAATGAGTGTAAAGTTCATCTACAAAACTGAGCTGAAGAAATAGTATTACTATGACAAATAGTAAATAAACATCCAAAGTTTGTAGAAATAATAAAAGAAGTTTTGAAATTAGATTGATTGAAACGGCTTAGATATACCTCTCCATATCCGACTTATTACAGCAATGAATTGTTGGAACTACATGAAAAAGAAGAAAAACTTTGTCCACATATCCATATCCCATTTCAATCGTGATCAGATCAAATATTGAAAGCTATGAATAGATGATATAATAATCAAAAAGCAAAAGAATTTATAGATAAAATACAAAAACTTAATAGAAAAATCAGTATTACAACCGATATTATAATTGGATTTCCAAATGAAACTGAAGATGATTTTCAAAAAACATTAAATTTAGTGGAGTACTGAAATTTTGATATGATTTATATAGGAATTTATTCACCTAGACCATGAACTTACGCAAACCAAAATATTCCAGACAATATTCCATATAAAATAAAACATAAAAGATGGCAAAAACTAAATGAATTACTAAACAAAATTTCACTTTCAAATAACCAAAAAGAGATTTGAAATATTAGAACATCTTTAATCAATGATTTTTTAGCACAGGATGAGAAGTGAAATTATCAATATGAATGATATACAGATAATATGAAACAAATCATCATTTCTTCCAAAAAACCATTACAAATTGGAGATTTTACTGAAACTAAAATTACCAATGGAGTAGTATTCAAGCTATTTTGAGAATGCTAATTGCATATAATAAGTTGTTTCTTTTTCTAAAAAAGAATTTGACATTTTACATAATTTCACTATAATAGATACACAAATAATTTATTTAATAATTATCTACTATGGGAAAAATAGAAAAACCAAACATACCTGTTGAACAAGACTCACAAATCGAAAAAAGTACAAACATTACTAAAGAAGAAATAATAAAAGTTCAAGAAACTCCTGAACTTGTTTGATTAAATAATCATTTCTTACAAAAATTAGGCAATGAAAATATAACAGAAAAAGATAGGGAACTTTACACAGATATAATTATACGTATTATAAATGATATTCGTTTAGGATTAGAAACCAAAGATTTTAATATTAGATTAAACGAATTAGATAAAATTTTTAAAAATAAATTTCTTTTAAATAGTGTAAAACTATGAGACACCATAGAATTGGCTTATGCAGATTTACTAAAACAAATTGACAATTTAATTACAAACAAAAGGACAGAGTTAAACATCTTAACAGAAATTAATAGAATTGCTACAGCAGAAAAAGTACAAAAAGAAATTGATAATTTAATTTCAAAAAAACGCCATATTGAAAAGAAATTAAGTCAGATAGAGAAATAAACCTAGATTATAATATGTGAAATTTTATTATTTATCACTCCAAAAAATGCCCAATAGGGCATTTTTTGTTGTATTTTAGATAAAAAATCGTTATAGTATTATCAGATTAATTAATTCATAATTTCTTCTTTTGTTGTTTTTAATATTTAAAATTTATGATAATGAAAAAAATCTGACTTTTCTTTTCTCTATTATTATGTTGTTTCTTCATAACTTGATGTTTCAATAAAATTGAAAACACAAATGAAACTCAAACAATATCAAACCAAAATACAGATCAGATAATCTCTGATGCAATTCATCAGTATGAAGACTGTAATAAGGATAGTGAAAAGACCTTTATCTCCTATGCGCTACTTTGAACTTGATTGAATTCCCAATGACATACAGAATATTATTTGGTGGTAGACGGGCAATGATATTTCTTAGACCAAAGATGAAATATAGCTAGTTCATGTGGATTTGGTTGAATCCCTACAACAATTTCAGTATCACAAGATGAAAATTGACCAGTATTACAAGAGTATAAAATAGCAAGAGATGGAAGTGAATACGACAGCTCCACAAAAGAAATGTTTTCCAAACAAGCTTACAATATACGAAGAAATTGAAAATATACTTTCAACAACACTGAAAAAACTTTTTTGGAACAGGCCGAAGAATATTTTGGCACAACAATCATTCCAGAGTCAGAAAATAATTTTGATTGTCCATTCTGTGATAAGCTACGATATTATGATTGGAATCCAGAAGATGATGAAAGACTACAAGACAGCAATGATTTAATATTCAATTATGTGTCAAACGACAACGGAAAAAACACAATATATTTTGGCAGTGATTGAAGTTTTGAAGCAAAATGAAGTTGGGATGAGTGAATTTGAATTCGAGTTTTTGGAAAAGATGAAAACACTGTCATAGTATCATCAAACAAGGCCAACCATATTTATGATAGATATATTATCACCAATCAAGATGAAAATAATCTGAACACGATATTAGAGATTATACAAAGATAAAATTAGTAATTTCATAGATCCTTCATCACAACAAACAAACACATAGTAATCAAAAACACATTGACTTCATGTATAAAAAAACTATACTATATTACAGTAAATAAAAATAGTAATAACCAGACTGCTAAACAGTCACAAAAATTTTAATAAAAATGGGAAAAGAACTAATAAAAATTATCCTTCCTATTGGACAGGATAGCAAAGAATTAATTCATGCTTTACAAAAAGCAAACTTTAAAAATTTTGTCGTCTTAAGAACTCTTTACCAAGGACCATCTGATCATTGTATATTTCAGAATAATCAGCTCATGATAAGGATTGAGAATAAGTTAATTAAAGTATTTGAAAACGGAACTACCAAAACTCTTTACTCAGGAAAATGGGATGATTATCTATTTGATAATGGTCAGCTAGTAATCATTGTTTATAGTGATAGGTTGTTTATTGATGATAAGTTAATTAAAGTATTTGAAAACGGAACTACCAAAACTCTTTACTCAGGAAAATGGGATGACTGTATATTTGATAATGGTCAATTAATGATCAGAATTAAAAACAAGTTCCTACAAGTATTTGATAATGGAGAAACTAAACTTTTATATGAAGGACCATGGCATAGTTACTTATTTAACAATGGTCAACTAGTGATCCAAATTGTTACTAAGCTTATTAAAGTAGTAGATGGAGAAACTAAACTTTTATATGAAGGACCATGGGATAGTTATATATTTAGTAATGGTCAATTAATGATCAGAATTAAAAACAAGTTCCTACAAGTATTTGATAATGAAGAAACTAAACTTTTATACGAAGGACCATGGCATAGTTACTTATTTAACAATGGTCAACTAGTGATCCAAATTGTTACTAAGCTTATTAAAGTAGTAGATGGAGAAACTAAACTTTTATACGAAGGACCATGGAGTAATTACTTATTTGATAATGGTCAACTAATAATCAATATTGGTAACTCATTCTATACAGTAGATTTTTCATGCATAGAGCAAACAGATTGACGACATATTAAAAAAAGCTGCAAATATCATTGTAGCTTTTTTTGTTAAATCTAATTTGATGGTCTCAAATCACAAAAATCTTGAAAAATATTGCAAATAATGTTTAAAAAATTTTTCACTTGAATTTTCAATGTTTTTGTTTAACCATATAATATGTAACGATTATTTAATTTCCTAATTTTTTCCAAATGAAAATCACAATAAACACAGCTAAATTAAATGATATCGTGGATATCAGTAGTAGATTTGTAGCCAAAAACGCGACATTACCAATTTTACAAAACATCTATCTAAAAGCATCTATAGACAATCTGATTGTAAGAGCTACTGATATGGAAAAATATATTGAAATAGAAACACCTTGTGACATAAAATTGGAATGAGCTATTACGATAAATGCTAAGATGTTTTCTGATATTATCAAAACTATAGAAGATGAGCAAATAGAAATTAGCACTGATCCACAAACAAATACTATGATCATCAAAACAAGAAAAGATAATTTTGAAATAAATGGAATATCAGCAAACGAATATGTTGCTTTACCAGATGTTCCACAAGAAAACACAATTACATTGGATACTCAATCACTTTCTGATGGTATAGAAAAAGTAGAGTATTCTGTAACAGAAAAAAACTTCAGCCCAGTACTTACTTGAGTCCTAATGAAATCAAAAGAAGAAAACTGAAGCAAAAAACTAGTTTTTGTAGGTACAGATTCATTTAGACTAACTGAGTACAAAACCAATAGTTCTATCCAATGAGATGACTTTTCTTTGATCATTCCAAAGATGTCCATCATTGATATCAAAAAAATATCTGATTTTGCAAAAGAAAAAGAATCAGAAAATGTAATCGTAAAATATTCAAACAACTTAGTTGCTTTTGAATTTGAAATAAACGATATGAAAATATTAGCAACATCATTACTAATTCAATGAAATTTTCCAGACTACGAAAAAGAGGAAATTATGCCAACAAATTTCAACACAAAACTAATTATCAATAAAGACGACTGTGAAAAAGCTATCAAAAAGATATGAATTTTGACCAGAGACATAAACAACTACATTGAATTAGCAATAGACAACGGAGAAGCTATAGTATCTTCAGGTAAAACTGATAAATGAATGTGAAAAACCAATATTCCAATACTTATGGAATGAGAATCTGTTAGCTTTGGAGTAAATGGTAGATATATCACAGATTTCATCAGAACAATGGAAAGCGATGAAATCGTGTTCAACATAGTGGACAACCAAAGACCAATAATATTACAAAATAAAAACAATACAAATTACAATTGTGTAATTAGACCATTATTAAACGGATAAAAATCTAAAATTAAATTATGATTACAATATTAATTATTTTATTCGTACTCGCTATGATCAATTGTAGGCAAAGGCAATGAACAAAAAATGAGCCAAAGGAAGATAATCTTACCTTGGCTTTTTTTGATTGAATTAAATATACTTTTGTATATATTCAAAATGGAATTTATGATAAAATAATAAAAAATGAAAAAAGCATTTACCCTAATAGAAATTATAGTAATAGTAGGGATACTAGCGATATTATTATGAACTTCTTCTTTTTTAAGAAATAGAAATGAAGATGAAAAAATAAAATATTGAAAAGAATGTTCAAATTATATTTTTCAAGAAGTCCTAAACCAAGATAACAATATTAAAAAAAATAAAACAATTAACTCCTGAGATGAAATCTTACTAATAACATGAATACAAATAAAAAAAGAAAATAAAGATAGTTACTTAGTAAATATGAATACATTCAATGAAAAATCAGAACTTAATTCTCAAAACACACTAATAAATGATAAGTGATCATGTGCAGCTGACCACATATCAAATAAAAATAATTATATTATAAATACAGATGATGACTTTATAATAAGAATACAAAAAAATAATAACTTTGCCTACAAAACTACAATATCAGTTTGCGATTTTGGATGAAATAATTGTATTGAAATTTCAAAAATAGAATACAATCAAGCCAGTAATAAATTTGATTTAAAATCTTGTTCTTTAATAAATAATGAATGACTTTGTGAAGAATGGAAAAAATAGAAAAAGAATTAATTTTTTATAAAATCATGGATTATCCAATCCCAAAAGATAAAGAACTTTTTTATTTTGAGAAAAAAATAGAGCAAAAGAAAAATCCAAGTAGTTGATTTTCACGGGATGAGAAAAATAAATATATGGATACATATATAAAAAGAATAAACAAATTTTGATTTTTGTATAAATCCTTACCATTTGTAAAAGAAATTTTTTTATGTAATTCAATATCTTTCAACTCACTCAAACGAGATTCAGATATAGATCTATTTATAGTAACAAAATCCAATAGTATACGAAGAGCCAGATTCTTCTCAGCCCTACTTTTTAAGATTCTGGGTGTCAAAAGATCTATGAAAAATAAAAAACAAAAATTCTGTCTTAGTTTCTATGTTACAGAGGATCATAGAAATTTATACCCAATAATGTTAGAAAAAACAGATATATATTTAGCATATCGATTAGCACACTTAGTACCATTATACCAAGAAGAAGTAAACAATGATCTTTTTTACCAAAAAAATAAACGACTAGAAGCACTGATACCAAACCATCCACAAAAATATTCTATAAATATTTGAAACACACTTTTTACATGAAACACAAAATTTAAAAAAATAACAGAATTTCTATTTGGCTGAATATTTTGAAATATAATAGAATTTTTAATAAAAATTATACGAAAACCTATTTTGTCAAGAAAAATAAATCAACTTTGACCTAAGTGAAAACATATAGTTATCGGCGATAAAATGTTAAAATTTCATGATGATATTAGAGAAGAAATTCATCTATTATACAAGTTATCTACAAGAAACTAAAGACCATTTCTAGTATGTTAACGAAGTGAATACACAGAGACAAGAAATCCTTCCCTCGCGAAGCGAAGCGAAGTCCCGACTTGTCGGGAGAGGGAAGTTGTAGCTCCCCGCCCCGCCAAGTCCTGTAAGCCCCGTAAAACTACGG
>Ga0116190_1003255_pt1 | contig 12168 bp, 11 predicted proteins | sample AD_JPNTR4_MetaG_FD_89808 | JGI IMG/M metagenome (GOLD analysis project Ga0116190, IMG submission 89808) | Active sludge microbial communities of municipal wastewater-treating anaerobic digesters from Japan - AD_JPNTR4_MetaG | ecosystem: Engineered > Bioreactor > Anaerobic > Digestate | place... | reverse complement strand
TCTACGTGCGCGATGGTGTTCGTCCTAATAACCAGGAAAATGTCGCCGGCATTCAAAGCCAAACCCTGCTTACCTGTCCAGGTATTACCCAGCTTTATCAAAACAACAGCGTTAGCATTTGGAAACTGGATTAACGACGAGATAAATAAACCTGATTATTTGCTTACAGGCTGGTCTGCCTGCTTAGTGCGCAAACCATCCCGAATGCCTTGCCAATAGGCTTTTAAGGCTTCGGGTTTTCTTTTTACAAGCAAGCGTAAAGTCCACAAGCCGATGCTTATTAGCCTATGCGCCCAAAGTGGAACAGCGTTCCACCATCTTGTGGCGCGTTTGCTATAGCGCATCAATGAGCGAGCCGACCAATAGCGTTCAGTCGGGTTCAAATAGCCCCCACTGCTTTGGGCTTCCTTGTGCAATAATTTCGCGCTGGGCACGACACCCACACAAGTTTTCGCCTTCAGTGCGCGCGCCATGAGATCCAGATCCTCATAATACATGAAATAAGCCTCGTCGAAAAGACCCAGGCTTTCCAAAGCGTGCCGGCTAAACAAAAGGCAACAACCCGTCAAAAACGTCCTTTTGACAGCTTCTGCAGGTGGATCTTTGCGATGATGCGCATCAAGTGGCAAGCCTATTAGTTTGCAAATATTGCCCCCTGCCGACCACACTTCATCAGGTTCTGCATAGTAATAAATCAACGGCGCTGAGATTTCAAAACCGGCTTTTTGACTTCCTGCTATGAGTGCTTCCAAAAAATGGGCGTCCGCCACCGTATCGTTATTGATGACCAGAACATAATCCGCGCCCAATTCCAGCGCGCGTCGAATACCCACATTTGCACCCGCCCCAAAGCCCAAGTTAGCTCCAGTATCGATTATCTCAATATCGTTGTACGGATTCTGAGAAATAAAAGATGGCTCTTCGTCAGAGCCATTTTCTACAACGATAATTTGATTTAAAACAAGTGTTTGCTTTTTTAGAGACTGCAGGCAAGCGATAGTATCCCCGGAACGGTTCCAATTAACCGTTACCGCGATAACAACTGGCGCTTTCACCTCAAAACCAATGCCCTGCTTTTGGGCTAGGGGACGACAATCGTTCCCATATCCAGCGTTTCATTTGCCACAGCATTCACCCACAGATAATCCATTGTGTCATCGGTCTTGCCATTATCAATGAATATAGGATTCCCGCCCGGCACAAAAAGCAAAATGACATACTGACCTTCCGGGACATTTTGGAAGTAGAAGAAGCCATTGTCATCAACCTTTGCCTGTGGGCTGGATAAGTGAGAAAATGAAAAATAGACAGGAAGCTCCGGTTGATCTGCAGTAATATTCGATGCCAAAAAAATACTGTTCTCGGGGGCTTTATTGGTGTCTTCTTTGATTATCCGACCATGTACCACAGCAAATTCAGCACTTGGAGACGGTATTTCTAAGGATGAAACCGGCTCAACGGTTGGTTCATTTTCAAGCCCATTGCCATTCTCACCCAATGAGTTTTTATTACAAGCACTCAGTATTGTCATGGAAACCAAAACAAAAATGAGTAATACATTTAGATATTTTATTCTCTTCATATGCGCTATTATAATCTATAGAACATTTTCGTGAAAGAAAATGTCCATAAGAGTCCATATTATTAAAAGTGCATCACATCAATTTTTTTGACCGAGCCCTTTCATTATTGCTCTCTAGATTCCCCAACCCAGGCAAATAATTTGATTTTATTATTATTCATCCATGCCAAATTAAATGAGAAGATTAACAATTTTCTTTGAAAGCAGATTTACACACCAGCAATAATGTTTACATTTTTACTATCTAATAATGGCTTCTCGCCAGGATTCCTTTATTAAAGAAATTATCGTAAAGATATTCATATTTGCACTTAAAAAAAAGAGACTGCCCTCTTCAGACAGTCTCTTATAAAATGTAGCTTTAAGTCTTAGTCAACAAGGAATGCTTCGGAAACGAGCAAGCTGTCAACACCAACGCCAGAACCAAGTTGGTTGAGAACACCGATAACGGTACCTGCGGTTGTACAGGTTGCGCCACCAACGAATTTGTCAGCAATGATGCCATTGTGGATCATAGTCCATGCGCCATTGACAGGAATTGCGGGGCTTTCGATTGTCTTTACAACAACACCACCTTGCTGAATTTCACATACGACGCCACCAGCAGGAATTTCAGCGCCACCAACGTTGACAATGCTCCAGCCAGTAAAGTAGCCATAGTTGCGGTCCATGATCAAGGGGAAGATAACTTTACCCTTGCCAGCCAAAGGATCGAAGGCATTGTAGGAACCACCCTTGACAGCTCCGCTGTTGAGTTGGTTGACAACTGCCACGAGGGGTTGTGATTGAGAGTTGACGGTCACTGCAGCGGAACCAACAAATTGTTCTTTCACACAATTTGAATCTCCAGAAGTGCCTGCGAAAGCAGTCAAACCGAAGGTGCGGGACTCGCCTGCAGGAATGGTTTGGGTTTCTGTACAAGCAGTTCCAGCAGCACCAGGGGTGTAGCTGAGTGTAACATCAGTAGCCATGCCACCAGCATTTTGGATTTGAACACCGGTAACGTAACCGTAGTTGTTTGCCTGGAAGAGTGGCATGATGGGATAAACTGTGCCCATACCAAAGCCATTGTAGGTCAAGAGAGTGGGGCCAGTTTGAGCAACAGTCACAGCAATATTTTGGTCTGCGGTCAGGGTTGCGGAGAAAACTTTACCAGCATGTTCTTCAGCGGTTTGTTTGACAGCCTTGGAAGCGCCAGGTTGGATACCGGTCAATTGAACGTTAAGACCGTCGCTGTAGGCAATGTCAACAGTCGCAGCAGCTTCGCCAAGGTTCTGGACATAGAAGAAAGTGTCATAGCCCCAGTTGTCTTTCATCAAAGTGGGCAGGTAAACACTTGTTGAACCTTCGTTGAAAGCACTAAACGCACCGTAGGTCATAGGCGTATTGCCAGCTTTCAAACCAACCAAGTTTGAGAGACCAGCGGTAGGAACGTTTGAAGCCACAACAACACTACCATCAAATCCAGAATAGATGGGCATGGAAGCTTGGTAGAAGTTCAATGATTCATTGGCACCGATAGCGTGATCAGCAGTACCAACCATTAAGCCTTGAAGGTTAAAGAAGGTCAAAGTAATAAGACCATCTGTATCAGCAAGGTTTTGGATCTGGATACCAGATTCGTAACCAACTGGTGCTTGGGCTTGCGCACCGGAAACTGGCAGGATAACCAGTACGAGTGCGATTGCCATTAAGATTGAGAAAAATTTTTTCATTTGAGTTAACTCCTTTTTGTAGTTTATGCCAAGAGTATAGCCTCATCATCCCCCACTTTCAATAATACCTTGGGCTTATTTCCCCGAAACATGCCAATTTTGCATTAACCCAAAAGGACTATTTCCGATTTTCATCGAGTAAAAAACGCCGTGGATGACCTCCACGGCGTTTTCTAAACAAAACTTCCGCTAAAGTTTATACTCTGCGCCACGGCGCATTGCTTCAATGTTTAAGGGAACAAATTTTTTGAGTTTTCCGCCAGTATTGACTTCCAGCGATTTCTCAATCGCGCCTTCTGGTAATATCTGCAGGTTCGCTTCAAGCGCGCCTAAAAGCACCATATTCGCCGCGCGTTCGTTTCCAATCTCGCGCGCGATGGTATTGGCAGGCACCATCACGATATTGATGTCTGCACGGGCAGGAACTCTGTTTACAAGGTCTTCATTGACAATTAACCAACCACCGCTTTTGACCATAGGTTCGTATTTATCCAATGAAGGTAAGTTCATGGCGATAACAGCTGTTGGATGAAGTGAGGTTGGCGAGCCAATTTCATCATCTGAAATTACAACGGTGCAGTTTGCTGTGCCACCACGCATTTCGGGTCCGTAAGAGGGCAACCAGGTTACATGTCTGCCTTCGTCCATGCCACCGTATGCCAATACTTGTCCAGCATACAATGTACCTTGACCACCAAATCCAGCAATGATTACTTCATATTGCATCTTACCTGACCTCCTTCATGACACGTTCGGCTTCTTCTGAAACCTTGAAATCACCCACTGGGTAATAAGGCAACATATGATCTTTGAGCCATTCGCGCGATTTTGGCGCGTTCAAACCCCAGTTTGTCGGGCAAATAGAAAGAAATTCGACCATCGAGAACCCTAATCCAGCTTTTTGAATTTCAAAGGCTGTTCGGATGGCTCTTTTAGCATTGCGAATGCTGCGGGCATCGTGCAAACTACGACGCACGACATAGCTGGCACCATCAAGTGTTGCCAACATCTCAGCGGTACGGATAGGATAACCCTGAGTTTCCACATCACGGCCTAAAGGTGATGAGCTTGTCTTTTGTCCGGGCAGTGTCGTGGGTGCCATCTGACCACCAGTCATACCGTAGTTGGTATTGTTGATGAAGAAGATTGTAATCTGTTCACCACGTGCGGCAGCTGCCACGGTTTCGCCCATACCCATTGAAGCCAGGTCACCGTCACCTTGATAGGTGAAAACCAAGCGATCGGGCAGAGTACGCTTGATGCCAGTTGCCATCGCAGGTGCACGGCCATGTGCAGCTTCTACAAAATCAAAATCAAAATAATTGTAGGCAAACACCGCACACCCAACCGGTGCCACACCAATTGTGTTGCGTAATTCGCCCATTTCTTCAAGCACTTCAGCGATTAAGCGATGTGCCACGCCATGAGTACAACCAGGGCAATAGTGTGTTGTAACGTCGGTTAGACCTATCGGGCGTTGATAAACAACTTTTACATCAGTATCAGTCATCTTATGCTCCTTGTCCTATTGTTTCACGCATGTGTTTAAGCCATTTGGCACGGCCATCCAACTCGGGTCCAGCGTCGCTGTTAACCATTTCATCAATAGCTTGGCTAATCTCATCGGGATAAGGCACCATACCACCCATACGGCCATAAAAATGCACGGGCGCACGTCTGGCAACAATCGAGACAACATCATCTAACATTTGGCCATTGTTCATTTCGACAACCAAAAAGCCTTTGGCGCGTTCAGCCAGTTTATCAAGCACTTCTGTCGGGTAAGGCGAAAGGCTTACTGGGCGCAACAAACCAATCTTGATGCCTTTTTCACGGGCCTCACGCACAGCAGTTAGCGCGATACGTCCACAAGTACCAAAACCAACCACAACGTACTCCGCGTCATCCAGGTAATAGCCTTGGTAGCGGACTTCATTGCGGGTAATTTCCTCCCATTTGCTCATCTGGCGAATGTTCAGCCGTTCTTGCGTGGGTGCATCAATATTGATGGACGTCAGGAAGCGCTTCTCGCGTCCTTCTTTGGGAGCGACCGCATAATCTGGCGATTCCATATTGACTGGTTTGAAGGGTGGCAGCACTGCGGGCTCCATCATCTGGCCCAGGAAACCATCCATCAAAATGACAACCACGGTGCGATATTTCTCTGCTAAATCAAATGCTTCGCCGGTTAGGTCAATCGCTTCCTGTACTGAAGCGGGTGCCAAAACGATGAGATGATACTCACCATGACCGCCACCATGCACAACTTGCGTGTAATCGGCTTGGCTGGGTGAAATATTTCCCAAGCCAGGGCCACCGCGCATGACGTCCACCAATACAGCGGGAACCTCTGTACCATAAATATATGAAATACCTTCGCACATCAGGCTAACACCAGGACTTGAACTTGAACTCATGGTGCGCAGTCCGGTACAAGCCGCGCCATAAACCATATTGATTGCGCCGAGTTCGCTTTCAGCTTGCACAAAAGCGCGACCAAGTTCGGGCATTCGCGCGGAAAGATACTCTAAAAGTTCAGTTTGGGGGGTGATAGGATAGCCAAAGTAAGAAACCAGTCCAGCTCTTACCGCAGCTTCAGCAACCGCCACATTCCCTTTAATCATTTCTTTTGCCATGATTATTCTGTTCCTTTCTCTTCATATCCGGGCGGTGTGCCACGATAGACAGTTATCGCTGCGTCTGGACAGACAGTGGCACAAATACCACAAGCGATACACTTTTCCGGGTGAGCCATATAAGCTGGATGATAGCCTTTAATGCTCAGGCGGCTCATGTCGAGTGCTAAGACCTTTTGCGGGCAATCAGCGATACACGTTTCACAAGCCTTACAATACAAATCATTTATCTCAACCCATCCCTTTGGGGGCATGCGTTACCTCCTAAAATACTAAAATTATTTTTCAGGATCTTTCCAAGTAGGTAATAATAAGTATAACAGACCTTTAACGCTTTTAGGGCTTATTAAGAAAGGACAAAACCTGATTTTTTTGGGAAGGTTTTGTCCTGGTTAATTGTGTATTCTATTGTCCGTGTTTGCTCAATATTTAAGCAAAACAGTTTGCAATCTATTTCGCTGTCTTGGTAAATACCATTGTCATATTTGCGCTTCGATTGAGTCTATCAGAAACAAAATAGAACGGGTAACTCAAAATGCGGAAGAAATACGAGTTGAAAAACTTTTGGAAGCGGTCTCGCTGAGCCTTTGTTTTGCCTTGAATTTTATGGCGATAATTAAACGAAAGTGCCGCAGAACCATGCCTTCCGGTGAAACTTCGCAATATCTTCTTTTTGAAACCATGCCTTTCAACCAGGCGTTGCAGCAGATTAGGATTATAAGCATAGTAATGTCTGGGCACATCCCAACCACACCAGGCTTCTTTAAAATAGGCTCGGTCCCATGAATTTGAATTGGGCAATGACAACAACAAAGTACCACCTGGCTTTATGATTTTATACATAACATCCAGTGTTTTTTCCGGGTCTTCTAAATGTTCAAAGACATCCCACAACATTACCAAGTCAAAGAAATCATCTTCGAACAAGCCATCCACCAAATAGCCATGTTTAACCTCAAGTCCAAGCACTTCATTGGCATATTTAGAGGCATAAGCAGATGGTTCTACGCCAAAAGCTTGCCAGCCACGGTCTTTCATACCTTTCAAAAAGTTCCCGCTTGCGCATCCGACGTCTAGAACCTTCCCGGTCGTTTGTCCGGTAGATTTAATCGCGAAATCACAACGTCGGGCAACACCATGTTCACGATCCCATTTCGCAATAGCATTACCTTCTTTGGAAACGTCCTCGCTATAGGCAACATAATCTTCCGGGTAATAAAACTCTATTGCTTCACCTACGAGCTGTGGCATCGTATGCACAAAGCCACACCCGCCACATTCCCACAAAGAAAAATCGCCTTCGAGGTCGTGTAAATAATCCTTTGCAGAATAAAGAAAATGCCAATCCTGGCTCCCACAAATCAAACAAGGTTTTTGGGGTTTTTGATGATCATAATTCATATCTTAATCCTTTTCATTAGAGCCTGACTCAAATGCAACAGGCACTCATTTTATCCAAAGCACCCATATTGAGAACAAGACTGTGCAATATTATTAGTTTTTGTAACATAGGAAGCTTCATTATTACAGTATGCACATTATTCCTGCAGCTTCCTAAGAAATGAGTATAACACTACTCTAAACTATTTTTCCAGTTCAGCTGTGTTTCTCAATTTTTTATAAAAGAAAGTTTGGCATAAAGATTGCAACATATATGACGAATGTTATCTTTATTTAATGGATAAAACTATGAACACGATACCAGAGACCGATAGAAACCAGCAAAAAGGGCGCACTTGGTTATACATTTTTCCTATTCTTGCCTTATTGCTTTTAACACTCATTCTAGTACTGAACGAAAGCCCCGCATTACGGGAGCCAAAAGAAATAGTCATCCCAACAGATTTACCCCGTCCATCTGGACCTCTTGAAGTACTGCTTTTTGAGCAACTGCCAGAACTAGTAAGCGAGCGTTTCACAGCAGACTGGCGCCTTATTGATGTCCAATTCAATGAAGATAGCACCCAAGCTATATTGTGGATGGTAGAAACTGATGAGAATGGCGATATTTATGAGCGGGAACCCTTATTAATTCTCGCCACATTAAACGCCAGCAAAAATCAATGGTCTATGCATACCGCCCTTGATGAAGATTTTGGAGACTGTCTCATGGCATCCGACTTTGGTGAAACCGAGTTGGCTGACAGCATTTATATCGGCACACAAGCAAAATCGCCCACAGGCATTGTTTATGGTGGGTACTACCTGCCCTGGGAAGCTGAGCAATCAAAGCGGCTAACATGGTCAGTTGGACATACCTCATGCGCGCCTTCGTATTACTGTTACTACGCGTTCGACTTCGCCGATGGCACAATGTTTGATGTGCTTGCCTCAAAAGCAGGCTATGTGTACCACTGGCGCGACACCTGCGAAGACAACAACAAAAGATGTACGAACAGCATCACACTTGAAGATCGTACGACAAGCCCATGGACCTACCAAATCTATCTACACCTTGCCCAAAACAGCATTCCTGAAGAACTAAAAATAAAAGGAACGCATGTTAGTCGTGGGCAATTTATCGGCAAGGCTGATAATACCGGAGCAAGCACAGGGCACCATCTCCATTTTATGGTCGTTGAACAATCAACCCAAAACTCTTGCAAATACTATTGTTTTGGAAAAGCAGTTGATATTACTTTTCGAGATGTATATGTCAACTGGCACAGCCCAACCCAGGGTGGACGTCCTCGCCTACCCAACGAAGCTGATTACTATGGTGGACAAGGGAAAGTAAACTACACCAGCCAAAATGAGTTTCATGAAAAGAAACCATCTTATAGAATTATCATATTCCCGGTCTTTAAATAAATGACACTGAAACTGTGATCATAGTGTGAAGACATACCTTATTAATATCAACAATTTTCTTAACGCGTCAAAAGCGCGTTGTTTTTTTAAAATGACATAAATCGCTTATAATCATAAGCACAGGTAAAATATGACAGACACCACACCACTAAGCACTCGGGAACTCGAGATTTTGGAACTCCTGGCACAAGGCAAAAGCAATAAAGAGATTGCTGCTGACTTGGTTATCAGCGTTAATACAGTCAAAGTTCATATTTCAAATATTTTTCAAAAAACAAACTCTTCTTCCAGATCCGAAGCGATTGTTTACGCAGTCGAGCACGGACTTGTTGAAAGCTTGCGCCAGGAAATGCCAGAGCCACAAATCATCACCGAATTTATTGAAGCAGAAGAGCCCAAATGGCTCATTTGGTTGCGCAAGTTTTGGTGGTTGGTTGTCATTGGGTTTATCGTGTTGGTGATTGCGCTGTCTGTCATTCTTTCACGATCATCCCTGCTGGCAGACCCCACGCCTGAACCTGGTCCATTACAAAACATCATCACTCAAAATCGCTGGGAGACCTTAGTAGCTCTCAATCCTGCCCGTTCCGGTATAGCCAGTGCTGCCTGGCGCGGACAAATCTTCGCAATAGGTGGAAAAAGCCTTGAAGGTATCAGTGCATTAAATCAGAGTTTCAGTATCCGCACCAACCGTTGGGCTCAACATACACCTAAAACTACCCCCGTAATGAATGCCAGCGCAGTTGAATACAATGGAAAGATTTATGTTTTTGGCGGTGAATGTGCCGATGGCACCGTTTTCAGCGGACTGGAAGTTTACGATATTTCAAAAGACAGCTGGGAGACAAAAGCCAGCGCGCCATTGGGACTAAGCCGTTATGCCGCTACCCTATTTGAAGGCAAGATTTACATACTCGGGGGTTATGACGGCAAATCACTAAGTGCCAAGACCCTCGTTTATGATATCAATTCGGATAAATGGACCATCGGAACGCCAAGCCCAAAAGCCTTCGCCGATGCTTTCGCGGTCACCACAACGGACCACATTATGCTTACCGGCGGTGTGCAATCAGATGGCAATTTACTCCAGGATATAACCAGCTTGCAAATTCTAAGCCCTTCGGCTGATGAACCCGAAAACATTGCATGGTCTGAGCCTTTGGATGCCTTTGAAGCTAAAAAGATATTGACAATGCAAGATTTGGGAGATTCCATTGTTGTATTTTCTGTGCTTGATGATGAAAGCATACTCATCAGTTATTATTCATCACAAAATGAAACCTGGATCCACGCAGTTGAAAACTCGAAGTTTTCATTATCCGATCAGTGCGCTTTCGCAAGCCAAAGTGGAGCAGTTTACTTTATCGGGGGTCAGGATAAAACAGGCCAACTAAGTGGGCAATTCGCGCGTTATCAGGCTTTGTTTACCATCATGCTCCCCGCAATAAACAATTAGAACAGACATTTATGAGTTCATTCCGGTTGCAAGCAAGCCTATTTCCAGCTTGGATGAAGCGTTTTCTGTCAGTCATTGATATAATTTTCGCTATAGAGCCTAACAACATTTACTGTTAGCGCTCAGCGATGAGGAAAAATTGCAATCAACACAGCGACAAGCCAGTTTTTTTAAGAAGCTTTTACAAGCCTTAATGGCAGTAGGAAGCACGGCCACGCTTTCCCAAATTTTGGTAATGCTTCAAACGCTCGTCTTAGCGCGTTGGATTGGACCTGAACTCAACGCTTACGTGCTGGCCGCTTTCAACGTTGCTGGTCTGGGCTTTATTCTCATCAACTGGGGCTTTGACAACTGGCTTTTGCAACGCACCGCGCTTGACCAGGAAAGCAGCCATAAAAACCTGGCTATGGTGTTATCCGTAAAACTGCTGTTTGGCACCGTGCTAGGCCTCATCTTCCTCATCCTTTTGCCGATTGTTCGCCCGGAAATTTACATTCCCATTATTCTTGCCCTGGCACTACTCGATGTGCTCACCGATTCGCTTTGCGCGAGTTCCTACACCTATCTCTATGCCAGCGATCAGTACAAGCGCGCCTCAATCACCCTTAGCATTTCACGAATCCTGCGTCTGCTTTCCACCATAGCCCTGATATTTCTGAAAGTACGCACATTACCTTGGTTTTTAGGTTTAAGATTGCTGATTGACCTTGGCACACTAGCTTATCTTTGGCTCATCATCAAGCCGAAAATCAAACTGGTTAAATTTCATCACATTCAATCTCTCATTAAACAAACCTGGTCCTTTGGCCTGGCGGAAATTCTCAACTTTGCCTATGACCGCATTGACCTCACTTTGCTGGCGTTTCTAAGTCTCATCAACGTTGAAATAAGCTATTATGGCACAGCAAACAACATTCTTTACGCTGGATTGTCCATTCTCATTCCTCTGCAATACGTCTTGGTCCCTTATATCATCAACCAGAATAAATCAACTGAAAATAGCAACGCCCTGCCTAGCAAAAACACCCTCTATGTGCAACCGCTCTTACTCCTGCTGGGCGTGGGCTTGCTTGGTTCATTGTTCCTGTACTTTTTTGCCGAGCCTGCCATCAACCTGGTGATGGGAAAAGCCTATGCCCCCGCCGGTCCCCTTTTGCGTTTGGCAAGCCCTATCGTTTTGCTCCGGGCCGGCACCGTCGCGCTTTCATCATTTCTCATCGCCCGGCAGCGACAGGAACTTAAACTGCTGCCTCTGGGCATCGTAACACTGTTAAAGATTATTCTCATCTCCGTGCTCTACAAAACATATGGCCTGGAAGGCATGATTCTTATCTTCATCTTTTGCGAGCTGGTTTTGCTCATACTTTACGCCATCCAGCTCTTGCGCACACGTGGACAAACAACACACGAAACACATCAAAGCGATGAGGCGCCATCAGCATGAAAATTCTCTTCACCACGTTCAATCAGGAAGGCAAGGGAAGCTTTTTACGCGCCCTTGCTCTCGCGAAAGAACTTACCAAACTTGGACACCAGCTAACCGTCCTGTGTGCCTCAGCACAAAACACGTTTGAAGACAAACACATTGACGATGTGCGCCTGGTATGCTTTCCCTGGGGCAAACGCTTTTTGCATGGCTATAACTCCAGCGAAGTCCGCGCCCGAAAACGCTGGCTCGGCAAGCAAGCTTTTGATATCGTTCACGCCTTTGACATGCGCCCAAGCTGCGCCAAGCCTGCCTTTCAAGCCAAACGCCATGGCGCTTTGATGCTCTCCGACTGGGCGGATTTATTCGGCAAAGGTGGCTCCGTTGAAGAACGCGCGAACCCTATCGCCCGCGCCATTTTGCGCCCCGTAGAAAGCTACAACGAACGCGTCTTGCGCAAAAAAGCGCATGGGCTTACTTGCATCTGCAGTCATCTTTACAAAATGGCGCAGCAGCTAAACTTTCCTGATGAACAGCTTCTC
>Ga0116190_1003246_pt1 | contig 12181 bp, 9 predicted proteins | sample AD_JPNTR4_MetaG_FD_89808 | JGI IMG/M metagenome (GOLD analysis project Ga0116190, IMG submission 89808) | Active sludge microbial communities of municipal wastewater-treating anaerobic digesters from Japan - AD_JPNTR4_MetaG | ecosystem: Engineered > Bioreactor > Anaerobic > Digestate | place... | reverse complement strand
GTTTCTCCGCAGGCTCGTGGAACACTGGGTGAGTTGATGAGCACGATTAGTGAATCCGTTGTCGAAGACGCCGTCATCGGCTGGTTCGAAGTGCTGGGCTAGACGGTCAGGAACGGACCAGAGATCGCCCCAGGGGAGTCGGGGCGCCGAGCGCTGCGACCTGAAACTCTCGCGAGGTGATCGGTCCATCCTGCCGCTCGTGGCGATCGAACTGAAGAACCCTATAGACGACACGCCGCTATATGGTCGGCCTGGCAGCAGTTGCAGACTTGCCAGGCCCAGATTCTCGTGCTGTTCACGGCGGACGCGGGCTTGGCCCTACTTTTAGTGCCGGACGATGCCGGCCAGTACCGCACCCACCTCACTCCCACTCAATCGTGCTCGGGGGCTTGGAACTGATGTCGTAAACCACGCGATTCACGCCTCGGACTTCGTTGACGATTCGGCTGGATATGGTTGCCAGGACTTCGTAAGGCAGAGAGGCCCAGTCGGCTGTCATGCCGTCAAGGCTATTCACGGCTCGTACGGCAATGACGTTCTCATAAGTGCGGTCATCCCCCATCACGCCCACGCTCCGGACCGGGAGGAGAATGGCGAAAGCCTGCCAGACCTGATCGTAGAGTCCCGCCCGGCGAATTTCCTCCACCACAATCTGGTCGGCTTCTTTCAAGACCGCAAGTCGCTCCGGGGTTACGTCGCCGATGATCCGTACCGCCAAACCGGGGCCTGGAAACGGGTGCCGGCGGACAAAGGTCTCCGGGAGTCCCAATCGGCGGCCGACTTCACGCACCTCATCCTTAAACAGCTCCCGCAAGGGCTCGATCAGGGACAAGTGCATTTTTTCGGGTAATCCGCCGACATTGTGATGGCTTTTGATGACCGCCGACGGGCCTTTGACCGAGACTGACTCTATGACATCCGGATACAAAGTTCCCTGAACCAGGAATCTCACCTCGCCAAGCTTGCGTGCTTCCTCCTCAAACACTCGTATGAACTCTTCACCGATGATCTTTCGCTTGTTTTCGGGGTCACTCACTCCGGCTAAGCGCTCTAGGAACCGAGCGCTCGCGTCGACGCCCACGACCTTCAGATGGAGGCTTTCCCTGAAAGTCTGCAGAACCTCCTCGAACTCGTTCTTGCGAAGCACACCGTTATCGATGAAGACACAGCTGAGCCGATCGCCAATGGCCTGATGCACCAGGAGTGCGGCTACGGCAGAGTCGACGCCTCCCGAAAGGGCGCACAAAGCCTGCTCTTCGCCAACCTGCGCGCGAATGCGCGCCACTGCCTCGTCAATAAATGAGCGGACATTCCAGTCGCCTGAGCAGCCGCAGATGTTGAACAGGAAGTTTTTCAGAATTTCTTTTCCAAGGGGCGTGTGCACCACCTCGGGGTGGAACTGGACACCGTAACGCCGACGGGTGGAATCCTCCATAGCCGCTATCGCGTTCGCGGTTCGCGCGACCACGTCAAATCCCTCGGGAGCGGAATCAATGTGGTCCCCATGACTCATCCAGACCTGCATTTTCTGGGGCAAATTCTGAAACAGGCAGCAGGAGCGTGTCCGGGTCAACTCTGCTTTCCCGTACTCTCTCCGGTCGGCAGGCGCGACCCGGCCCCCCAAGCGAGACGCGAGCAACTGCATACCGTAACAGATCCCGAGCAAAGGACCGTCAAACTCGTAAACCGCCGGATCAGGGTGAGGTGAATCAGGGGCAAACACCGACTGGGGCCCGCCTGAGAGTATCAGTCCCTTGGGGTGGCGGTTGGCGATATCCGCCCAGGGCGTGTTGAAGGGGACGATTTCGGAATACACCCCGGCTTCCCGCACGCGCCGTGCGATCAGCTGGGTATACTGTGATCCAAAGTCAAGAATAAGGATCGTTTCACGTTGTGTCATAGCTTTGGGGTGCGAGAGGGATGAACTTGCTCTCGAGACCGGCCAAGTATAGCATTGTCCGCCATGTCTGAAAGCCCGTTATTGCAGGCCATAGTTCTCGGCGTTCTTCAAGGACTGACGGAGTTTCTCCCGATCAGCAGCTCGGCGCATCTTATTCTGCTTCCCTGGCTGCTGGGCTGGACAGCCATGGGGCTCACATTCGATGTGGCCCTGCACGCCGGAACGCTTCTCTCGGTCCTGGTTTACTTCCGCAAAGACCTGGCGGAGCTGGTCCGAGGCCTGCTAATCTGGGGCCGCGGACAGATCGGCCGGGAAAGGATCGCCAACGCACGCCTGGCGGACCGGTTTTTTCCCCAGGAGGAACCTGCCAGAATCGGCTTGGCCATTATCATTGGCACTATCCCGGCAGTGATACTGGCAGGACTCGCCGGGGATGTCATTGAATATCACCTGCGAAGCCCTATCGTTACCGTCTTTACTCTGACTTTCTTCGGGTTACTGCTCTTGCTGGCTGACATCCGCGGCAAGCAGAACCGCTCTCTTGCCTCGATAGCCATAATCGACGGGCTTCTAGTCGGAGTCGCTCAAATGCTGGCGCTGGTGCCAGGCGTCAGCCGTTCGGGAATCACTATCACCGCCGCATTGCTGCTCGGGTTGAGGCGAGCTGATTCGGCGCGGTTTTCGTTTCTGCTGGGAACGCCGGTGATACTCCTGGCGGCACTCAAAGGCGCATTTGACGTTTGGACGCAGGCGGATCCGGGGTTTTCCGCCGGTCCCTTTGTTCTTGGTATAATGGTGTCATTCCTCAGCGGATTCCTATGTATCAAGTATTTCCTGCAGTTTCTGCAAAGCCGCACATACACGCCATTTGTTGTCTATCGGTGGTTATTGGCGTGCTTTATCTTGGCCTTGCTTCTTCGGGCATAATTCAGGCGGCACCTCCCGACACTCAAGACGGATTTCGAACGGGGAACATCCTGCTGCGCGAATACTTCTTGCAACGCTATCTTGAACTTCACGGTGAGCGGGACCCGATTGGTCCCGTTATAGCTCGCGAACAAGCGAAAAATCCCAAACTCGACCCGATGGCTGAGCGGTTTATAGACAGCCAGGTCAATCAGTTTATCCAGGAACTCGAACAGAAGCTCGAGGCGATGAAGTCGGGCATAGCCCAGCTGGAGTCGGTTCGTCGCGATGCGGGGTCAGCCCAGGGAACGGCCGACTCGACGACCAGGGTTCGCCTTCGGGAATTGGCTAAAGAAGTGGGCAACCAGGCCGGAGACCTTTTCAATATGGTCGCCATAGTTGTTGCAAATCTGGAAGTCAAGAAGCAAGCAGTTCGAGTCCCCGAGCAATCCGAATCTCTCGATGTCGAGGTGGAATTCCTGGAAAAACATGTCAACAAAGCCGAGGAGAAACTGAAAGCCCTCTTTCTGCAGCCCACACATACGGTTGATCTCGAGGAACTGCGCGGAGCGAATGTCCTCACGGAGTTGAAGGCGATCGAGCAGGTCAGCAATCAAATCAGAAAAAAGACCGACAGATAAACCGGCTTTTCAGCCCCACCGCGAATACCCCCAAAAAGTACCCAAGAGATCGTCCTCACTTTGCTATCTTAAGCCGGGGAGGGGAAGAGTATGCCCGGCCAGCTGAAGCCTCAGGCAGCCTATCGAATCGTGCACCTTTCTGATCTGCACCTGACCGCCCACGACACTGATCCCCGTTCAGAACCGAAGCTGCTTGGCCCGCTCATGGGCATGAACAATGCCTTTCGCCGGATTCTGCAGACCCGTGCGGTTCTTGGCTCAGATCTTATTCTCGTCACCGGAGATGTGACGGATCGTGGCGATCCTGCAGCCTGGCGCTTTTTCCGGGACGCAGTTACCCAGGCGGGTGTTGCCGACCGGGTAGTCATCGTCCCCGGCAATCACGACGTCTGCTGTCTAGGCCTGGCCAGGATCCCCACCCGGCCGGGAGATTATGCCAGGCAGGACTTGCAGAAAGCGGTTGAAGGGCTGCGCCTGGCCTGCGCTTCGAGCCGGCTCATGCCCACGGATCACAGGGATTTCGGCCGGTTTCCATGGTCTGTACATCCGATCGAGGAACTCGTGCTTCTCGGCCTTAATTCGAATAATCTCGGAAATCTTAGCGTGGCGACTAACGCCATGGGTGATGTCGGCTACTATCAGCTCGAGAAACTGAGCCGGCTGTTGTGGAAGTACCGTGATGTCCCGGTGAAGATCCTGGCCCTTCACCATAGCCCGAACATTCCAAGTCGCCGCACTTCGGCGAAACGTGGGCTAAAAGGTCTGTCAAGGCTCGAGGTCTGCGGTCACCAGATTCCTGCCCACGACCGGCGGGCGTTACGTCTGTTGTGCCTGGCTCACCGGGTGCGCCTTGTTGTACACGGGCACCTGCATCGGTGCGAGGACCGCCGCGTCGGGGGGATCCGCATCATCGGGGCGCCTGCGAGTACGGAACCTGAAGAAGTAGACAAGGGCGTTATTCGTTACCGGTTCTTCTGTTACACGCTCCGGCGGCCGAGCAACCGCCTGAGTGTCCGCCTGGAATCGGCGTGAAGGGTAAGGTATCCGCGTAATCCGCGTTATCCGTCGTATCCGCGGGAGTGCATGCCCGCGGATAGGACGGATATCACGGATTACGCGGATGGGAACCACCTATCATGGAAACCACGGATAACGCGGATCACGCGGATGAGAACCGCCTATCATGGAAACCGGCGCCAGGGTTTGGTAAAATTCCGCTTTTCCCAAAAAACCGAGGAGGCATAAGAGGAATGGCCAAGATGAATTTCGGTGGTGTCGTTGAAGAAGTTGTCACCAGAGACGAATTCCCGCTCGAAAGGGCGCACGAGGTTCTGAAGGATGAGGTCATTGCGGTTATCGGCTACGGTGTGCAGGGCCCCGCACAGGCGCTCAACATGAGGGATAACGGGTTCAGCGTCATCATCGGACAGAGGCCCGAAGAAGCCCAGTACTGGGACAAGGCTGTCAAGGACGGCTGGAAGCCCGGGGAGACTCTTTTCCCGATAGCGGAGGCGGTTGAGCGGGCGACCATCGTCCAGTACCTGATCTCCGATGCAGGACAGAAGGCCCAGTGGCCCGTGGTGAAGCAGAACCTCAAGAAAGGCGACGCTCTGTATTTTTCTCACGGGTTTTCGATAGTCTATCGCGACCAAACGGGCGTCATTCCTCCTCCGGACATTGATGTGATTCTCGTTGCTCCCAAGGGCTCCGGGACATCGGTGCGACGCAATTTCCTGGCCGGCAGCGGTATCAATAGCAGCTTTGCGGTTTTCCAGGATGCGACCGGACGCGCCATGGATCGCTGCCTGGCTCTTGGAATCGCCATCGGCTCGGGCTTCCTTTTCCCGACGACCTTCGAACATGAAGTCTGGAGTGACCTGACCGGTGAAAGAGGAGTGCTGATGGGGGCGCTTGCCGGCATCATGGAGGCCCAGTACGACTGCCTGCGCCGTAACGGGCATTCTCCCAGCGAAGCCTTCAACGAGACTGTCGAGGAGCTGACCCAGAGCCTGATCCGCCTGGTGGGCGAGAACGGGATGGACTGGATGTACGCCAACTGCAGCACAACCGCCCAGAGAGGGGCGCTGGATTGGCTTCCCAAGTTCAAGAAGGCGGTCGAGCCGGTCTTCGAAGAGCTGTACCAGCGTGTCAAGAACGGAGACGAGACACGAGTCGTCCTTGAAGCGAATAGCCTGCCCGACTATTCAAAGAGGCTTGGGGAAGAGCTTGCGCGGATGCGCAATTCCGAGATGTGGCAGGCCGGAGCGGCCGTTCGCCAGCTCCGCCCCGAGAATTGGAAAAAGTAGAGCCAATTGCAAAAGTCTGCCTGATTCAGGATTTCGGGTCATAAGCGCTAAAATAAGATTTCGGCTTTTTGTCCCGATAGGGACAAAGCAAGATAGCCCAGGGTACCGTTTTCAGGTACCCTGGGTCAGGAAACTGCGTGCGCTATACCTTCCCTGAAGGGGAAGAGCAAAGCGGTACTACCGTGCCATTTGCTCTTCCCCCTCGGGGAAGGGTCCGCGTCACGGCATGTTTTCAGGAAAATCTGCCGCGGATCAGCGCGTCACGGGCAACGCGTTCCGCGACTTGGACTCTCGCGAAAATACATTTTCCGGCAACTCTCGGCACACCTCCGGAGGCGTGCCTTCGATCGGATCTATACCGATCACGACTCCTTTGCCAAAGCCGGACTCTCTCTCCGAAAAACGAGCTTATACACGATACTATCGACAATCGCGTCCCAGCTCGCCTCGATCACGTTATGCGAAACGCCCAGCGTGGTCCAGGACTCCTGTCCGTCAGTTGACTCAATCAGAACCCGCACCTTGGCTGCTGTGCCGCTCCGGGCGTCCAGCACCCGCACCTTGTAGTCAGTCAGATGAATCTTCTCGACTTCAGGAAAGAACCGGGCAAGCGCCTTTTTGATAGCGCGGTCGATAGCGTGTACCGGGCCGTTTCCGTCTGCCGCAGTGTGCTCGTATACACCGTCCACGGAGACTTTGACTGTCGCTTCGCTGATCAGGGACCCGTCAGGCTCGCGGTCAAGGAGGACACGAAATCCCGTGAACTGGAAAAGATCCTTTGAGTTCCCCGTGAATTCGTGAACGAGCAACTTGAAACTGCCTTCCGCTCCTTCGAATTGATAACCGTCGTACTCGAGTTTCTTGATCTTTTCGAGCAGGGCATTCAAATCGACGTTCGCCACATCCACGCCGGTTAATTCCTTGAGCTTGTAAGTCAGATTGCTTTTTCCCGACAGGTCAGAGACCAGCACGCGCCGTGTATTACCCACTGTTTCGGGTTCCAGGTGCTCGTAAGTGCGCGAGTCGCGGAGTATCCCGCTGACGTGCAGCCCTCCTTTATGGGCGAACGCGCTTCTGCCTACAAAGGGCATGTTATTGGGCAACAAAACGTTAGCCGTCTCACTCACGAAATGAGCCAGTTGCGTAAGCCCCTTCATCCGTTCCCGGCCGACTGTTTCACGACCCATCTTTAACTCGAGCACTGCCATGATCGAGCACAGGTTGGCATTGCCGCATCGCTCCCCGTAACCGTTGATTGTGCCTTGGACCATCGTCGCGCCTGCTTCGACTGCCGCCAGGGTGTTGGCGACTCCCAGTTCGGAATCGTTATGGGTATGAATTCCAATCCTCGGGAAGCGCCGAGCAAGCAGCTCGACGGCTGCAGTGATGGTCGAAGGAAGCGCGCCACCATTGGTATCACAAGGAACCAGCCAGTCGGCGCCGGCATTATGAGCCGCTTCAAGCACAGCAAGCGCATAATCCGGATTGGCGCAGTAACCGTCAAAGAAGTGCTCGGCGTCAAAAACGACCTCCTTCCCCAGGCTCTTCAAGTAAGCCACGCTTTCTCGAACGATCTGGAGATTCTGCTCCAGCTCAATACCGAGGGCTCGGAGCACATGGAAATCCCAGCTTTTCCCGACCAGGGTTACCACTGGAGTCTCAGCTTGAACCAGTGCCGCAATATTCGGGTCCTTGTCTACCGGGTTTTTCCAATGCCTGGTCATGCCGAAAGCTGCTATCTTGGCGTTGTTCCATTGATAGCTCTTGGCACGCTCAAAGAAACGGGCATCTTTGTCGTTTGACCCTGGCCAGCCCCCTTCGATGTAATGGACTCCGAATTCGTCGAGCTTCTGCGCAATATGAATCTTGTCATCGACACTTAGCGAAATATTCTCACCCTGGGTTCCGTCCCTCAGGGTGCAGTCATATACCAAGACCTTTTCCTTACGATCCATTTCTAATCCTTCCCTGTTCTTGCATAACGGGTTGCGCGTTTTCTTCCGCGGTGCTCCGTGTGAGGGCCAGCTTGCCGGTTCGATGAACCTCGCTGATCCCGTAAACGCTCATGTTCTGAAGGAAAGCATCAACTTTTTCAGATTGGCCGGTGACCTCGAAAATATAGCTGTGAGGGCTGGCGTCGACGACACGCGCCCGGAACACCTCCGAAAGCGCCAGCACCTCAGCTCGATTCTCCTCTCGTATCCGCACCCGAACGAGCGCCATTTCCCTAACCACGTGTATATGCGGGTCGTAAGGAATCACGCTGATGACGTCGGCCAGCGCGCTCAGCTCGCTGACGATCTGATCCAGTTTCGACTGGTCGGTTTCGATTGCGATCGTGACTCTCGCCCGGTCGTGATTGCTTGTCGACGCCACGTTCAGACTCTCGATGTTGCATCCCTGTCGGCTGAAAAGCGAGACCACCTGGGCCAATACCCCGGCCTTGTTTCTGACCAGCAGGGACAAAATCTGGGCCATTTTCTCCTCCCCTAATCCGCACACGCCGGTCGGCTTTATCTCTCGCTCTGCACAGAACTCTTCGGGTTACTTCTTAACGGGAGGTTCGGGTTCTTTGCAGAGCGTCTGGATCTAACCGATAACGGCTATCTCCCTCCGCAAAGAACCGGAGGTAATGATGATGATAATTGCTGCAATGATGCCTGGAACGACAGACAAAGAGGTGATTGCTTTGATGTTGGTCTTCAGTGTTCTATGACTGTCCATCGCTCCCTGCGTTACCTATAACAGCATAATGCTTTTTCAAAAGAAGTCAAATGCGTTCTACGCGGTCTACCGGTATGAAAACACGAGATGTGCTACCTCCTCACACCCTGCTGTATCATGGATCAATGTTGGCCAGCCTTAACGCTTTAAGGGAAATCTACAGTGAGCGTCGGCGGACTCTACTGGAAGAATTTTGGCGCGCGACCGACGTTAATCTCCTGCTCTCGGGTCTCACCGAGGCGGCCGACGAGCTTGTCCGCCAGCTGGTCGAGATTCGAGAATGTCACGAGCACTTGTGCCTGATCGCAATCGGCGGTTACGGGCGGCGGGAATTGTACCCGTGTTCCGATATTGATCTTCTTCTCATTTACTCTGACGCTCATCGAGAGCGAGCCGAGAAATCAGCGACCGAGGTATTGCATGACTTGTGGGACTCGAAGCTGCTTCTTGGACATCAGGTCTGGTCGGTCGAAGCGTTGCGAGAACTGACACTGCGGGACGTGGAGTTCGTTCTTGCTCTAATGGACGGTCGGATAGTGGCTGGCGACGCAAAGCTGGGCCGCGAGGTCCTGGAGGACATCCTTCCAAGCTTTATTCGAACTCATTCCCGGGCACTGATTGAGAATATCGTTGACATCACGGAGAAAAGACATGCCTCTTTCCGCAACACAATCTATCAGCTCGAGCCGGACGTAAAAGAATCTCCGGGTGGCCTTCGGGACTACCTGGTCGGCAGGTGGCTCTGTGCCCTGTCGTCGAGTGAAACGACCGGACCAGCGATTTCAAAGACTGACGTGGAAAACGCCTGGGGTGTCCTCGCTCGCCTGAGGATTATGTTGCATTTGCTCCGGGGTCGTGAACAGAACCAGCTGACCCATCGCATGCAGGAGGAAATTGCGCGCAAGCGCGGATACAGCGAAGATTCGCTCCGAGACGGCGTGGAATCCCTGATGATGGAGTACTTCCTCCATGCCCGAATCCTTCACTCTGTCTGTCTCAGGGCAATCAGAGATGCCAAGGGCGAGTCGAACAGGGCAGAGGATCTCGATTTTCACCCTGACACAACTCTAAACAGTGTTTCTGACCTGCTTGACGTCTTTCTGCGCTCGCTCGATGAGAAAAGGGGCCTGAGCGACCGGGCACGGGCTCGCATAGCCGAAGCCCTTCCGATAGTTTCGCCGACCGTCTCATTCCCGGACCTCGCAAGCCGCGTCAAGAAGCTTTTCAAGCCCCGTCCAGGCCTGTACCGCACCCTGACCGAGATGTATGAGGTCGGGTTGCTCGAACTGCTTTTCCCCGAGTTCGGAAGCATCAAGGCGCGCGTCGTGCGGGATTTCTACCACAAATACACGGTTGACGAGCATAGCCTGCTGACGATCAGGAACATCGAAAAGCTGTTGACGACGAAGGAACACTCGGACCTGCGGTTCCGGTCTCTGCTACTCGAATCAAGCGATTCCGAACTTTTGAATATCGCGCTTTTGCTTCACGACATAGGGAAGAGAAGCGAAGGTGCGCACGTAAATAGGGGAACCGCCATGGCAGCGAAGGCCCTGCGCCGGTTTCGGCTGTCCACGGACGATTTCGAGACCGTTCTCTTCCTGATCCGCAATCATCTGGCCATGTCCGCCGTCATATTTCGCCGGGACCTGGAGGACCCTCAAGTTATCAGCCGGTTTGCCGATCTGGTTAATGACCCGGCCAGGCTGCGCCTGCTGACTCTCATGACTTATGCCGATATCAAGGCGGTTGCACCCGGAACACTCACCGACTGGAAGAAGGATCTGCTGTGGCAGTTATATGTGTCCACCTACAACAAACTGACCCTCGGCTTTGGCGCGCAGAGGATCGAGGAGGAGGATGTCGGGGAAAAACTCTTGAACCACCTGCCTGGCGATCTTGATCCGGGCGCTTTCGAGCGTTTCCTGGAAGGTTTTCCGCGGCGGTACCTGAGCACCGTTCCACCTGCGGAGATTTACGAGCACTTCAGGCTGGCGACACAGCTGAGCCCGGAGAATCCTGTTCAGCTTCGCCTTATCGATCGGGACGGTTATTACGAGCTTTGTGCCGTGACACCGGATCGCTATTACCTGTTCGCCAAGATCGTTGGCCTGCTTTCCTATTTTGAAATGAATATTCTGCGTGGCTACGGCTTCTCAAATCGGCAAAGCACGGTGCTTGATCTGTTTCAGTTCCACGACACGCGAGAAGTCTTCCGCATCAATCCGGGAGAGAAAACTCGCTTTCTGGAACTGCTGAAACAGGCGATTGCGGACGAAATCTCGGTGGAGAAAGTGTTAGCAGGTAAGGAACAGAGCATTATTTTCCGCCCTGTCGGCCCTTGTTTCCCGCCGACAGTTCGCTTCGAGGAGGAGTTCTCACGCGACTACTCGATACTGGAGATTATTGCTCCCGATTCCATAGGCCTTCTTTATCGCATTGGGCGTGAAATATCCGGGTTGCGATGTAACATTGAGTTGGTGTTGATTTCGACCGAAGGCAACAAAGCTGTTGATGTGTTTTACCTCAGCTACCAGGGCAAGAAACTGCCGGCGGAACTGCGGCAACAACTCAAGGAAGCGATCATTGCTGCCATAGGGTGAGAAGATGAAGCTGATCAAAGCGATAGTGCGACCGAGCAAAGTAGAAGACATCAAAGATGCGCTGGCCCGGCTTAACATTGCGGGAATGACTATCACAGAGGTGCGTGGCCACGGTCGCCAGAAAGGTCATGCAGCCATTTATCGGGGCAAAGAGTATAACGTCACCTTGCTGCCGAAAGCCAAGATAGAGATTGTCCTCCCCGATGAGATGGTGGAGGAGACCATCCGGACCATTATCGAGACCGCCCGGACTGGCGAAATCGGCGACGGACGTGTGTTTGTCCTTCCGGTCGAACAAGGGTACAACATCCGAACGGGAGAAAAGGACGTCACTTAGCACTTAGAAGGTGTGAAGGAAAATCGGCGTGCTTATCCGCGTAATCCGTGCTATCTGTGCTATCCGCGGGCCCGGGCCCACGGATGGCGCGGATTACACGGATTGCGCGGGTTGTCTTCACATGTTCTCACTCATTGCGGCTTTGGTCCGGAACTCTGGTTGGTGCCTCCGCTCTGGAACAGTTCCAAGGCTGCGGTAACCATCGCCTTAATGCCCGTTGGAATTGCTTTTTCCGCGTCAGGAGCGAGGTCCGATGAATGCAGCGAGGGGAGAGACTTTCCCTGTGCTTTATGTTCCTTCATCATGGCCTCAGGAATGGCTCCCAGCCAGAAAATGCAACCGCGCACGCCAGTGTCTTTTGAGTAGCGTGAAAAATCCTCAGCGCCCATAACTGGATCTACCTGGACCACCCGGTCATCACCGATCTCTCGCTTCCAGACCTGGGCCAGGCGTTCGGTGAGTTCTCGATCGTTATAGGTCGCGGGGACGGGTTCTTCTCCATATTTGACGATCGGGAACCTGTCTTCGTTCAGACCGGCCGCAAGGGCAAGCCCCTTGGCTATCCGTTCAATGGACGACAGGATTAGTTGCTGGACCTCAGGCTTGTAGTAGCGTACTGTCAGTTGCAGTTGGACCTCGTCCGGGATAATGTTGTGTTTCGTCCCGCCATGGATTGAGCCGACCGTGACCACTCCCGCATCGATTGGCCGCACTTCACGACTGACGATGGTTTGTATGGCCTGGATGAATTGCGCAGCCAGGAC
>Ga0116190_1003245_pt1 | contig 12182 bp, 10 predicted proteins | sample AD_JPNTR4_MetaG_FD_89808 | JGI IMG/M metagenome (GOLD analysis project Ga0116190, IMG submission 89808) | Active sludge microbial communities of municipal wastewater-treating anaerobic digesters from Japan - AD_JPNTR4_MetaG | ecosystem: Engineered > Bioreactor > Anaerobic > Digestate | place... | reverse complement strand
TCTGAACAGGCTGCTGTTGTTGTCATGGTGTTTTACTCCTTTCAAAAAAACTCCACCTTACAACGGCAGCCTTGCTCCTGTCTCCCAAATGTTCCGCCTTCCCTCCTGCATAGCATCTACGTTTGCTGAAGCAGCAGTTCATCAAAGGGGGCGGAATGCGCGAACGGATGACGCGGGCGCGACTGGCCGAGAGGCAAGATCGCCCATTTCCACCGTCACGAAAAGCAAAGCAGGCACCGACAACAGCTTGATGCTGTCGTATACTGAGCGGCCATGGGTCGCTCCGTTTTTGCCACTGCTGTTCTCTCTCGACGCCAAGCGATAGCCCTGCTGCTGGTCACGGCGATACTCTGGAGCCTAGGGGGACTCTTGATCAAGTCTGTGCATTGGAACCCTCTTGCCATTGCAGGTGCCCGGAGTGCCATTGCCAGTGTACTGATAGCACTAGTCGTTGGCCGCCCTCGCTTTCATTGGTCGGCTGCACAGGTCGGCGCCGCCTTCGCGTATGCCGGAACCGTGATCCTCTTCGTGCTGGCCACCCGGCTGACAACGGCAGCCAATGCGATTCTTCTTCAATACACGGCGCCTGTTTACGTCGCGCTTCTCTCTTACTGGTTTCTGGGCGAGAAGATACGGTGGATCGACTGGGCAACCATTGGAGCAGCATTTACCGGGATGGGCCTTTTCTTCCTTGACAGCTTGTCTCCTGCGGGGTTCTGGGGCAATGCCGCGGCCATTGCCAGCGGCGTATGCTTCGCCTGGCTGACCCTGCTGATGAGGAAACAGAAAGAAGGTTCGACCATTGAATCGGTTCTGCTCGGCAATGTGCTGGCGGCAGTGCTTTGTATTCCCTTTTACTTCTCAGGTTTTCCCACTGCGCTTTCCGACTGGTCTGTGCTCCTGGTTTTGGGACTGGTCCAGATCGGCCTTTCTTATGTCTGCTACTCCATTGCGATCAAGTTTGTTACCGCCATTGAGGCGATTCTCATTCCGGTAATCGAACCGATCCTCAACCCGCTCTGGGTATTCCTTTTTCTGGGCGAGCAACCAGGGAGTTGGGCAATCGCGGGCGGTGCGATCGTGCTCGGCGCCGTTACCATGCGCAGTCTGGCATTGACCATTCATGAACGATGAATGATCATGTTCGTGACGTTAGGCATTAGTGACCTTCTAACTTAAAACCTTTCAAGATGAGGAACATGGCAATGAGACTCGTCCGGTTATTCTTCTTTGTTGGTGTTTTAGGACTCGTTCTGCAGTGCACTGATTTCGATGCCGACGCCCAGGCGCCGGCCGGCTTCGTTTCTCTTTTCGACGGAAAGACCTTCACAGGTTGGAAGGTCCCCGAAGGAGACAACGGTCATTGGAAGATCATTGACGGGGTCATCGACTACGACGCGGAAAGCGAGGCCACGGGGAGCAAGGACCTCTGGACCACGAAAGAATACGGCGACTTCATCTTACGGGTTGACTGGCGCATCAAAGAGACTCCCTACAAGAACCCAAACGTCCCGATCATACTGCCGACGGGCGAGCACAAACTTGACGCGGATGGAAAGGAAATCCGCATGGTGGTACCGGATTCCGATTCCGGGATCCTGCTGCGTGGCGAGCCGAAGTCACAAGTGAATATCTGGTGCTGGCCGACCGGATCAGGGGAAGTCTACGGCTATCGAATGGACAAGAAGATGCCTGCTGAAGTGCGGGCGGGTGTCACTCCCAAATTGATCGCGGACAAGAACATCGGCGAATGGAACACTTTTGAGATCACGATGCGAGGCGACCGGCTGACAGTGGTGCTTAACGGGAAGACAGTGATCGAGAATGCACAATTGCCCGGGGTTCCAGCCCGCGGCCCGATCGGACTTCAGCACCATGGCAGCAAGGGTCCAGACGGCCAATGGAACAGCCCTCCATCCCTGGTGCAGTTCAGGAACATCTATATAAAGGAACTGTAGGATTTGGAAAGGCTGGTGTTGCTCAGGCGGCGACTGACTCATTCAGTCGCCGCTGGTTTTACCACCTGATATTCATTGACCGGAGGAATTCCTGGTCAGATTGGCTCAGGACTTTGGTTCGCGAGTTGCGCCTGATCACGCCCAATTCCACCGAAATACCGAAGGACTGCAAGACCTTCGCCTCATCATCACTGCCTGGAGCCGTGGCAGCGATCGCATGAGCTAGATTAAGAAAATTCTCCATCTCCGGCAGAAGATACTCCTGAATGAAAAAGCGGCAGCGTCTTTGAACGAGTTCAGGCAGATCGGCCTTTTCGATGGCTTCCAGGACTTTTAGAACAACTTCAATCTGGTTGAGCAGTTCAGGCGCCGGAAAAACGTATCGCGGTGCCTGCAACCCACTTCTTCTACAAACCTCACCAACGAGTTCCCTTTCGATGGCGAACTCTGGAAAATGTAAACAAATCGGCACAATTCCCCCCGTTAGCCGCGCAAAAGAGTAGTGAGCAGGCAACTCGAGTTCAGTGATTTCCATCACAGGCGCGAATGACGGCTTGATTGAGCCGAGAGAACCGAGACATTTCCCTTAGCCTTCTAATTCAGTTAAGCTCTGTTTCCATGGTGAACAGGAAAAACTGCGCAAGAAGGGCAGTCCTACTGCTCATACTTAGCACCCTCCTTATCCCCTATCCTTTCGCTCAGACTCACAAGCCCGTCCTTCACGGGAAGCACTGGGTGGCCATAACTGGCAAGCCTTTGGGCGCTACGGCTGGGGCCAGGATTTTCGAGCGAGGCGGCAATGCGATTGACGCTGCCTGCGCGATGCTGGCGGTGGTCTGTACCATGCACGACACCCTCGGATGGGGCGGTGAAACCCAAGCCTTGATCTTTAACCCGGTCACAAAGAAGGTAATTGGAATCAACGGGTTGGGTGTCGCTCCGAGCGGCGCGACCCCGGAGTTTTTCAAACAGAAGGGCCTTCAATATCCACCTGCTGAAGGCCCACTGGCCGCCGTGACACCGGGCAATCCAGGGAGCCTGATGGTTATGTTGGCCGAATTTGGAACCATGTCGCTCGCACAAGTCCTGGCACCTGCAATTGAGATGGCCGAACAGGGATATCCCATTGAGGCAGAACTGGTGCGAAGCATCAGGAAAAACAAGGCGAAGCTCAAGGAGTGGCCCTACTCCCGAAAAGTGTTTCTGTCTTACGGACCGACAGGCACCGAACCACCCGAGCCGGGACAGATCTGGCGTCAGCCGGATCTGGCCGATACTCTAAAGAAACTCGTTGCCACCGAGGCTGCAGCGCTAGCAGCCGGTAAGAATCGCAAACAGGCGATCTACGCTGCCTTTGATCGCTTCTACAAAGGAGATATCGCCCAGGAATTCTGCCGTGCATCGCAGGAAATGGGTGGCCTTCACACTCCGGCCGACCTCGCCGCCTGGAAGGTCAAGATCGAAGAACCGGTCGTGACCACCTACAAAGGGATTGAGGTCTACAAGCTTACACACTGGACCCAGGGGCCTGCCTTGCTCCAGGCGTTGAACCTGCTCGAACCTCTCGACCTTGCCGGCATGGGATACAACAGCGCCCGATATATCCATACCCTTTATCAGGTTATGAACCTGGCCTTTGCTGACAGGGATTTTTACTATGGGGACCCGGACTTTCCCCCTGAGGAACCGATCAAGGGTCTGCTTTCGAAGAAGTATGCAGAGGAGCGCCGGAAGACGATCGACTGGGAAAAGAACAATCCAGACGTCCGCCCGGGCGATCCTTATCCCTACCAGGGTGGAACAAATCCGTTTCTTCACTATCTCACTGACTGGTCAAACCTGACGGAAGAACCCGGAGCGGATTCCGAAGAGCTCAATCCACATCGGATGATCGGGTCAGTACCAACGCTGCTTTTTACGCAGGCACCACCTCCATACAGGCGGCCGATGAAAGAGGATGGGTGATTTCTGTAACACCGAGCGGCGGGTGGATGCCCGCGTGTATCGCCGGGAAGACCGGCATGGGCATGAGCCAGCGGATGCAGAGTTTTGTCCTGGACGAGGCCGAGAATCCGTTTAACGTGGTCGCACCGGGAAAGCGGCCGAGAGTGACCCTCACCCCGACAATAGCTCTGAAGGCCGGCAAGCCGTTTCTCTGTTTCTCGGTCCAGGGCGGAGACACCCAGGAACAGAATCTGCTCCAGTTTTTCCTGAATGTCGTCGAATTCGGTATGACTGTCCAGGAGGCGTGCGAAGCCGCCAACATCACCAGTTACCAGATGCGGGCCTCCTTCGAAGATCACAAGGTGGAGCCAGGGCGCCTGACACTGAACCGGCGCGTTCCACCGTGGGTTCGAAGAGAGCTGACCAGGATGGGGTACAAGCTTGATTTCTCAGAACGCACCTCAGGTCCTATAACCGCCATATACTTCGACGCGAAGCACGGAACGTTGTGGGGAGGCGCAAGCGATCACGGTGAAGATTACGGGATTGCCTGGTAGTCGTGAATACCACCTGGCAGCTTGGGAAAGCTGGTAGCCCCGACGGGATTCGAACCCGTGTTACCGGCGTGAGAGGCCAGCGTCCTAGTCCACTAGACGACAGGGCCGCCAGAAGACACCCTATTTTCGCCGACAAGCTCGCCGCTTGTCAAACCCTTCTAGCCCTAGGCGCGCCTTTACGACCGCCGGTGGCGGGTCAGGTAATCAAGCATGAAGGCCTCAAACCGGTTGGGGTCGGCGAGCAACTCGCCCACTTCATTCCAGGAGAGCGTGAACTCAAAGGGGACCACTCGTGAATGAGCCACTGAGACGACTAAAGCGGTCTCCGACTCCGTCATGCGGACCTCGGCATCCGAACCCAGGTGGAAAAAAGTAAAAAGGCCTAAACGCTCCCGAAAGGTCTCTGTAAATGATTGACGTTTTTCCATTTTGGAAAAAAGTAAAAAAATTTCTCCCGCTGATCAATTTTTGAAAACTTTTCGCATCTGCTAGCATCATAACTAGTGACTCAGCAATGAGCGCCAAAGGGCCTTGGATTGGATACCCTCCCCCCCACCAAGGCCCTTTTTCTGTTTCGCGTAGGGCATAGCTTCCTTGACGCACTATATCGACCCCTAGGCTCGCGACAGCAAAAGCATTTTCCATTTTCCATCGTTCAGTTGCCATTTTCCATTTGGTGGGATCTCCCGGTGCGAGCGTGATCGAACAGATGGGTGAAATGAAAAATCGAAAATGAACGATGGAAAATGGAAAATGCTTTTGTCGCTGCTCGGAATGAGTCTTGGACCTTTAAACCGCGTCGAGGAACGGGAATCCCTTTACTCCTGAAGTCCGCCCTTTGCCGTTCGACCAGACCAGCGAGGTCCCTTGCGAGCTGGCGGTCCGCACTTGTATCTTTAGGGGATGCGTCCCACGGTGTTGCTCGGCCCGGTGTTACTGCTTCTCACCGGCGTTCTACGCGCGCAAGATCGAGTGACCGTTGAGATGCCCTATGGCGGCGGCAACATCCAGATTGTCGCCGATCTTGTCACCCGGGAGGCGGGCGACATATGGACGGCCGAAGGCGATGTCATTGTGACTTTTCAGGACAGTGTCCTGCGGGCCCGAAAACTTGTTTACAACAGCGCCACAGAGAAGCTTGTTGCCGAAGGCCCCATTGATTTAAGGCGTGGCATCCAGTGGCTGAGAGGAACTCGCGCCGAACTGGACCTGAAAACCGACACAGGTACGATTTACGACGCGGACGGCTTTACCGACCAGGAGCTCTTCGTCAAGGCCCGAATCCTGGTTAAGACCGGTCCCAATACGTATCGGGCGAAAGATGGGTTCCTGACGGCTTGCGGAGAGGAGGTTCCGAAATGGAGCTTCACGGTCAGGGACGCGAAGATCCCGCTCGGGGGAAACGCCCGGTTTGCACACACCCTTTTCCGCATCAAGAACATTCCAGTTTTTTACCTTCCGGTGATGCTTTTTCCCACCGGAAAGAAGGAACGATCGAGCGGCTTCCTGATGCCCACGACCGGAACATCGAGCAACAAAGGCCGCAGAATCACACAGTCGTTCTACCTCGTTCTCGGCCGGAGCGCCGACCTGGTGATCAGCGAAACTTACTTCTCGCAACGCGGCTTCGGGCACGGCTTCACTTTTCGAACCCGGCCTAACGCGAGTTCGCGCCTCAGCCTGGACGGGTTCATGATCGATGACAGGAGGGACCAGGGAGGCGCCAGTCTCAACGGGCTGGGCGAAACGCATTTCGGCAACGGTTACCGCGCAGTTGCCGATTTCAACCTGGTGTCCAATTTCCTCTTCCGCCAGATCTTTTCTGAGGACTTTTACACCGCCACCCGTCCAACGGAGAATTCCAGGATCTTCGTCACCAAAAACTTTTCGATTGGGTCGGCGAACGTTCTGATCTCTCGTGATGAAACAGTTTTCCCGGATCGCAGTCGCAACATCGTGATCCGCAGCACTCCTGCTCTGATTTTTCGGACGACGGGGCGACCTCTTTTGGGCGGTTCCCTCTACCTGGACTTTGACGCATCCGCTCGTGGACTCAGTCGAACCGACCATCTGATCGCCGACACCGGGATGACTCAGCGGATAGATATTTACCCTCGCGCTTACACATCGATCCCTCTTTTCCAGGGATTGCGCATAACCCCGCTTCTGGGTGTCCGCGAGACCTTTTACTCAGACAGCGTGCTCGAGGACGAAGCAGGCGGCTTGACGCTCTCCGACGACAGCCTGCACCGAAATTACGTGGAGATGGGGGTAAATCTTGAAGGATGGGGCCTCTCCAAGGTGTACGGGCGAGAATCAGGCCAACCGGGCTGGAAACATACGATTGAACCGACCATGCGCTATCGCTATCTGCATGGAATTGATGAATTCGATCGCATCATCCGATTCGATGAAAACGATGCGATCGTCAACACGCACGAGGTGGAGTACAACCTGATCAACCGTTTTTTTGTGAAGCGAAGAGTGGACGGGGTGCAGACCAATCACGAATGGCTTTCAATTCGGATTGGGCAAAAGCACTATTTTGACCCTGACTTCTCCGGCAGTTTCGAAGCCGACCGAATCAATCAATTTGCACCTTTCGCTTCGTTGACCGGTTTTCATTTCGGAGGCATCCGGCGCAGCTTTTCGCCGGTTATCACCCAGGTTCGTTTCTCGCCTGCCCCGAGGACCAGCTTTGATGTCCGGGGAGATTATGACCCGATGTTCGGCCAGTACCGGAACTTCTCCCTCACTGGCTATCTTATCCGCCCCAAATTCACCGTCGGGACCAGCTACTTCGTGACCCAGAGGCTGGAACCGGGGACCTTCGAAAGCAATCAGCTCCAGGGGACAGTGTCAATCGGGAGCCTGCAGCGCGGCCTCTCTTTTTCCACCTCTTTCAGTTACGATGCCGCTACCTCGCGCTTTCTCAGTTCACTGTCCCGCGCCAACTATTTCTGGGATTGTTGCGGCGTTTCACTGGAAATGCAGGCGTTCAACTTCGGAGTGCGCCAGGAAAGACAGGTTCGCTTTACCTTCTTCCTGAAAGGAATAGGCGCCTTCGGGACGATCCGGAGACCACCCGATGTCTTTTAATCAGACCCCTGATGGTCCGGGGGGCATTTATCTCTCCCTGGGCTCTAATCTGGGGAACCGATTGGAACAGCTGCAGCGGGCCGTGCAACTCCTTGAAGGAAGAGGTATAACGGTCAGACAATGTTCTTCTGTCTACCGGACAGACCCGCTGTATGTTCTTGATCAGCCAGAATTCCTGAACATGGTCTGCGAGGTCCAGACAGAGATGTCTGCTCCTAAACTACTCGACTCCTGCCTTGATATTGAGAGACAGATGGGCCGGACTCGGACCTCGAACAAGGGACCACGAACAATCGATCTGGATATCCTGTTCTTCCGACAAGCCATCATTGAAAATGAATCACTGGTGGTGCCTCATCCGCTTTTTGCCGAGCGAAACTTCGTTTTGGTTCCGCTGTCAGAAATCGCCCCGGATTTTCACGACCCGCGGACGGGTTTGACAATTGCGCAATTGAGGGCCCGATGTCCAGATCGGTCCCGGGTCGAGGCCATAGGAAGACTGGGGGTTTGCTAAGGCGCCGTAGACTGAGACAAAATGCGATTTCTTTCGAGCCAATTGCAAGAACTCGACGACTGCAGCGTTTTTGGATTTCGACCCCGAAGGGGTCGCGTAGGAAAGACTAACCACCCAGGGTAGGCCGCAAAACGCGCGGCCAACCCTTTGCTACGCAACGCCTTCGGCGTTGAAATCCTGAACCTGAGCGATTTTCGCAATTGGCTTCATTTTCCATATTTGAGCGCCGATGACTTGGCGCCGGCCAGCACGGCGAGACGAGTTCGGGGAAAAAGGAAGCCGTGAAAACGTTACCTCTTGTAGTCCTGGCGTTGTCGGCCCTTGTGGCCTACGCCGACAACCGGCCTGATTCGGCGCGCCCGACCGTCGAATACCGGATTCGAGTGCGGCTGGATACGGCGGCCAAACGACTCCACGGACAGGAGCAAATCACCTGGCGCAATCCTTCCCGCGACTCCGTCGACGACCTCTGGTTCCACTTATACCTGAATGCTTTCAAGAACTTTCGCACGACCTTTTACAAAAACCGAGGGCCGGCCTCGTCTCGGGATTCGACTTGGGGATGGATTGATGTCCTGTCCCTTCGGCTTCCGGACGGAACCGATCTCACCAAGGGTATGAGCTTCGAACAGCCCGACGACGGCAATCTCCACGACCAGACCGTTCTTCGGGTGAGACTGCCGCAGCCGGTGCCTCCAGGCGGAAGCATCACCCTCAGTCTCGCGTTTCTTGCGCAGCTTCCCGACCTGCGCATCAGAACCGGGCATTCGAACGGGACCTTCATGGTCGCCCAATGGTTTCCCAAACTGGGTGTCTATGAGCCGGCAGGAGTCCGCGGACGCGCGACCGGTGGCTGGAATTGCCACCAGTTTCACCGCAACACCGAGTTCTATGCTGACTTCGGGCGCTATTCGGTCGAAATCACCGTTCCTTCGAGTTACCGAATCGGAGCGACGGGGCGCCTGCAATCAAGGAAAACCAATGACCAGGGGGAATCGGTCTACCTTTACGAGGAAGACAACATTCACGACTTTGCGTGGACGGCAGGTCCGCATTACGTTGTCGTCAACAAGCGGTTTTCCGGACGTTCTGACGTGTCCGAGTCTGAGTACCATCAAGTGGCCGCTCTGCTCGACCGATCAGTCGACGATCTTCGTCTTTCGGATGTAGAACTTATCTTTCTCATGCAACCCGGGCATCTCGACCAGCTTTCTCGTTACGAGGAAGCGGTACGCCTGGCTCTTAAATGGTATGGGTTGTGGTACGGACCTTATCCTTACGCCACGCTCACCATAGTTGATCCGGTCGCCCCTGGGGGCGGCGGCATGGAGTATCCCACCCTGATCACGGCCGGAACGCTACGGCTGTTCTCTTACTGGCCGTTTGACCGCATCCGGTTCCCCGAAATTATTACGGTGCACGAAGTCGGCCACCAGTGGTGGTACGGGATGGTTGCCAATAACGAATTCGAGGAAGCCTGGCTGGACGAAGGTATCAACAGCTACTCCACCGGACGAGTGATGGAAGAGCGATACGGAAAGCGGGGGACGCTGGTTTGCTTTCTCGGATTTGAGCTGAGCGAACTGGACCTGGTTCGCATGCAGAACACCCCTTCCCGGATCTATGCGCGCACCCTGCAACCCGCCTGGTCGTATCACTCCGGGTACTCCTTCTACACTTACCGCAAGCCGCAACTGATGCTTCGTACCCTGGAGAATTATCTCGGCCGGCAGACCATGGCGAGGATCATGCGGACCTATCACGAGCGCTGGCGTTTCGGCCACCCTGTCACAGAGGACTTCATCGGCGTGGTCAACGAGATCTCTCGCCGGGATATGAGCTGGTTCCTTAACCAGGCATTAAGAGAAACAAGCGTGTTTGATTACGAGATCGCCGACGTTGTTACCTATCCGATCCCGCGCCCGAGAGGCGTTTTTGATTCTGCCGACGGAAAAGTTGTCGAGCCGGAGGACAATCAAGAAGACACTAAGCAAGAAACAGGATATCGGTCGGAAGTGTTGGTGCGACGAAATGGAGCGGGTCGTTTCCCGGTCGACATTCTGCTGACCTTCGAGGACGGACGCCAGGTCGAGAAACAGTGGGACGGAAACCAGGCATGGACCAGGTTTTGCGTCGACTATAAGAGCCGGCTGGCGAGAGCCGAAGTCGACCCAAAACGTGTTTTGGAACTTGATGTCAACTGGGCGAACAACGGCCGGAAAGTCGATCCAGACTCCAGGCCTGCGGTTAAGATTGCTTCCCACGTTGTCTTCTGGTTCCAGTGCCTGCTGGCGTTGTTCGACTTAATGGGGTGATAAATCAACCTGGGCTAAGAATATCCTATGCACACCGTCGAGGCATTGAGGCGAGGCCTGATAGCAATGCGAGTTCAGAAGAAACTCGTACTGCTGCTCTGGCTGACGAATCTTGCGTTGGCGTTGGCAGTCGCCCTGCCCATGTTTGCGTGGCTCGGGAAATTACATCGCCTCACCGAAGCCGAGGTGCTGCTCGAAAGGTTTTCGCTCCCAGTTCTGGTTGAGGTCGGGTACTCCGACATTTCCTTGCTGCGACGGATCTATTCTCACCTCTTTTTCTGGATGATCCCAAGCGTTCTGGTGCTGCGTAGTTTCATTTCGGGCGGGGTACTTACGGTCCTTACGCGGCCTGAGCGAGTTTTTCTGAGGCCGTTTCTTGTCGGCGGCGCGCGATATCTGGTTCGTTTCCTGAAATTAATGCTCTTAGTGTTTATCTTCGCGACGCCGCTGCTCCTGATCAATATCGCGATCGACATGGACGGCGTCGCAACGCGGGTATCCACGGTCCTCCTGCAGGCAGGGTTAACGCTTCTGATAGTGGCGCTGCTCCTGCTAGTGCTTCATTACGCTCGCATAGAGACGGTCATCTCTGATTCTGGCGGCATGGTCAGAGTTTTCGGCCGCTCGCTCCTGTTTGTATTTCGCAATTTCTTTGGAGCTTTCGGCCTTTTTATTTCCTTCGCGCTGGCGGCGGTACTGGTTTACCTCCTCTACGGGATGCTGACCAGCGCTATCCCGGCACGCAACTGGTTGCTGATCCTTTTGTTGATCGCAATCCAGCAGGTGGTCGTCATCGTTCGTACCATGCTGCAGATCGGGCTGCAAGCCGCGGAAATCGAACTATTCCGGCTGAAGAAGTCTTTCGCGAAACCGCCTAATCAGACAAACCCTTCAACTGGGGATCCAGCAGCGGCTCTGCCTTCTTGATCATCTCGTCCCAAGTAACGGGCCGACGCTCATACGCCGCCGTCCGGCCGAGGATTGTCAGGAGGTTGCTCTGGACACTCGGCTCGGTTGTGAGGTTCTGGTAGTTGGAGTTCGTAATGTCGTTGTGGAAGGTGGCAATGTTGTTGATCGCACCCTCGTCGTAAATTCGATTGGTATCGCCACCCCTATAGAAGTTTTCCCCACGGATGAGAACCTGCCCGCCGTACTCGGTTTCGAGGACTCCTTTGGACCCGAACATGCGGTTTCGGATGCCCCCGGGTCGGGTACCATGGCCCTTGAACTGCCGGGAGCTGAAAGTGATTCCCAGGTTATTCGGATAGAGGAACAGAACCGTGAAGTGATCCCAGCAGGTCCCCAGTTTGCGCCGTCCTTTCAGCCCTCCGGTTCCGACTGCCGACACGGGCGGCTGTCGCATAATCCAGTTCTGCACGTCGAGAGCATGAATGTTCTGTTCGGTGATGATGTCGCCGGACAGGACTCTGTCCAGTCCCCAGGCACGAAGCCGGTTTTCTGGATTGTTCGGATCCGCCTCGAGGTACTGGTACTTGTCCTCGAAAGGATTGTCCGCATGGTAGGTGGATTCGCCAAAAACCAGTTCGCCGAGCGCACCTTCGTGGACGCGTTTCAGCGCCTCCTGGTAGAAGGCGTTTGCGCGCGTTTGAAAATCGACCAGAAAAACCAGCTTTTTAGCGGTTGCCTGCCGGCTGGCCTCGCTTATTGTCTGGCAGCCGGGAACATCGACGGCAACGGGCTTGGCAAGGTACACGTGTTTTCCAGCATCCACAGCAGCAGCGGCCTGTTCCGGGTGAAAATAGGGCGGACTCTCAATGGCGACGGCATCCACTCC
>Ga0116190_1003235_pt1 | contig 12206 bp, 10 predicted proteins | sample AD_JPNTR4_MetaG_FD_89808 | JGI IMG/M metagenome (GOLD analysis project Ga0116190, IMG submission 89808) | Active sludge microbial communities of municipal wastewater-treating anaerobic digesters from Japan - AD_JPNTR4_MetaG | ecosystem: Engineered > Bioreactor > Anaerobic > Digestate | place... | reverse complement strand
TTTGTCTTTTTTTGTCTGAATTTTGACGATCAGCCTTTTGATGTTTGTCTCGATTTCCTTTCCAGCTTCCAGTACTGGATTTTTTTCTGTCATGCGCCATAAGCTAAATTTTTTTGTTTCTCCTCATATGAGGATTACTATTAATAATAAAAAATGTGCTTTCGAAATCAATATGATTTTTGTATAATTTCAAAAATCATTATTGTCTTAATAAGTAACTTTCAACTGTATCGTTTAGAGTGTTTGTAAAACATCAATATTGAATAGTTATTAAAAATTCTTATATATATTGAACGAAAATATTTTTATTTGATAGACAATAATTTTGAGAAAGTTCAATTTTTCTTTTATAAATCTTGGTTGCAATAAAAATCTAGTAGATACTCAATTTTTGTTATGAAATATTTTTTATCTGTCGGGAAACAATCCAAATTACGAAATAAACTACTCTATCGATCCTTATGACCAAGATGTAAAATATGTTTTTTTGAATACCTGTGGCTTCATATCTAGTGCAAGATATGAAATGTTTGAAACCATAGAACTATTATTATCAAAACATAAAATCATATACTTATTGTGATGTGGTTTGTATTATTTTGAAAATCTGGATACTTCTCAGATGGATGAAAAAGAAAAAAAAATATGGAAAAATATTTTGGATAACAAAAATATACATTTTCTTTCACGAAGTGACTGGAACAATATTTCAATAGAAAATTTGATTGATTGATATGATGCTGAAGGGTTGAAAGAAAGTGTTTTATATAGCTGAGTTAGAGCTTATACAAATGCTAAATATAAATTTGAATATTTGAAAATAGCTGAGTGATGTAACAACAAATGTACTTTTTGCATCATCCCAAAAATTAGATGAAAACAAAAATCTTTGCCAATAAAAGAAATTGTACAAGAAGTGCAAAACATGCTAAATGCTGGGATAGAAGAAATTATTTTGATAGCTCAAGACACAAATAGATATGGAGTAGATCTATATGGCAAAGCGATGCTTTTTGAATTATTGGAACAACTGGAAAAAATAGAGTGAGACTGGATGTATAGAATATTGTATCTATATCCAGATATTTTAACTCTAAGACAGTTGGAAAAATTAAAAAAATTTAAAAAATTTATTCCGTATTTTGATATTCCACTACAACATATTGGCGAAAATATTTTGAAAAACATGTGAAGATTTTATGATCAAAAACATATAAAGAATCTATTAAATTTCATCGAAAAAAACTTTGAAACTAAGTTTGTTAGGACAAATATTATTGTATGATTCCCTGGAGAAACTGAGGAAAATTTTCAAGAATTATGCGAATTTTTAGAAAAAACCACATTCGACAATGTGGCAATTTTTGAATATCATGATGAGGTTTTAGCCGATTCTAGTAAACTAGAAAATAAAGTTGATGAAAGCACTATCAGAAAAAGATTTCAAAAATTAAAAAAGATTTTGAAAGCGAAAAATGTTTCGATAAAGAATGATAATAATTTCTGATATGTTATGTGATTTAAATGAAGAGAAAAAGATCCTACTATTATTGTTCGTCCATGGCTACATGCACCAGAAATTGATAGCTACGATGAGATAAAGCTGGGAGATATACTGGAAATCCACTGAGATGATGATTGAATCGATATTGGTAGTAAAATTTTGTATAGGAGGGAATAGCTTGTAAAGTTATACACCCCCCTTAATTACGGAGTTCTCCGTAACGAGCAAGGGGGACAACGACTAACTTGTAGCCTGCAACATCGCTTGACTTTTGCTTTCATTTACTTATATATCTAGACAAGTTTTATTTTACTAATTTAATGAAATGGATAACGAAAACTTAAAATGATTTGGAACAAACTTAGAGACTCGTACTACTAAGGGTGTTGACACACAAACAAAAATTAACGAAATTTTAGAAACTTTAAAACAAAACTGATCAAATTTGTCCAAGGTTTCAGAAACAAAAAGAATACTTGAATTATTCAATATTAAAACTTTGAATGAAATTGATAATATTTGAGATTTCAATGAATATTGAGTAGCAATATTCCAGAAAGGAGATAAGTTTGGAATAGTTAATATTAAGGGGGAAATAATATTGGACGCTAATAACAAAAAAATTACATTGATTAATAAATACTTTATAGCAGAATCTACGGAAAATGGTATTGGTCCTGATTTTATTAAATGTTCAGTTTACGATTTAAAATGACAATTAGTAACAAATATGCAAAAACATAAAGAAGGAATTATTAGTAGTAATACTATAAATGATATTAAAAATTAGAAATAAACATGCCTGAGAAAAGACCTTTTTAAAGTTATAAGATTTGAATAGGACATTTTCAACATCAAAAAAAATAATCAACAGTTAAATTATAAAAACAGAAGTTTTAGACTTCTGTTTTTTTAGAAAAAAATATTTATTTAAGCTAAAAACACGAGTCGCCACAGTGATTCCACAAACAAAAACTAAATAAGCGATAAAGTCAATCCATATTTAGAAAAAAGGCATAAGATTTTGAAAAAAAAATTTTTTTATTTATAATAAATATAGTATCATATATTTACATTATAAAGCCAATATGACAACTATTATGGTACAAAAATATATCAAAAAAATAATGAAAAAAATATGCTTAATGTTTATGTTTTTTGTGTTTTTATGAATTTCATCAGGAAATTATGAAATGTTTTTGAATGATTTAAGAACTGCAGGAGTAGAGGTAGATAAAATATTAGAAAGCGATCAAATAAGTAGATATGAGCTGTCCAGACTTTTGAATACCGTTTCCTGTCAAGACTGTGTAAACACACCAAATTGGATGATAGAAAAATATACAAACAATTGGTGGTTGGATTTTATTGAAACACCAGGAAAAGATTTTGATGATATTATTTTTGGTTCATCATATTACAATTGAAAACCGTATTATTACTGTGTAGCATATGTTGGTGATAACAATTGGATGAGATGATATCCTCAATGAGTTAGTCCTGTGTGTGATTGAAAATTTTGTGGATATAGAAATACAACGGTTTGAGAATTTTTGCAAGTAGTTTTGAATATTAGTGATCAATATGTATTTAACAGATACTTAGTTGATTGGTGACAGATAAAAAAATGGATGGACTGATTAACTAAATGAACTTATCCTTATGAATATTTGAATAAAAACGACAGAGATATAATAAATACACATGCTCAAAATTGACTATCTTGAACATTGCCAAATGAAGAATCTTTACAAGCATATATCAAATATTGTATGTTTAATCTGAACAAATGTGGAATGCAAAACTTTGGTGCTATCAAACAATGATATTGGCCAGTATGAGAATTAAATATTTTGTATGATCATAATATTGTAGAATATGAAAAATTTAAGGATGGACAAGTACATGAATTAGTGTCTTGAGAGTATGTTCTAAAAACTTTGTATAATGTTTTTGAGATCGTGGATTGTGATTTTGATGACGATTATGATTGTGATGGCATACCAAATGCTGAAGACAATTGTCCAAACCACTATAACCCAAGTCAAAAAGATACAGATGGAAATGGTATTTGAGATGTGTGTGATCCAGACATAGATTGAGATGGAATACCAAATCCTATAGGGATTGTAGATGATTTATGAAAAGTTGTTGTATCAAAACGAGAAAGATGAATGGACAATTGTTTGTTAGTAAAAAATCCAGACCAAAAAGACACAGATAGTAAATGAATATGAGATGCTTGTACAGAAAATCAAAGTAATTTATGAATGTACATAAACACAAACTTTACCCCTTCTACTGCTCCTGTTACAGTAAACTTTGAAGCAATAACCAAAGGACATGTAATCGGAGAAATTGAACGGGATTTTGGAGATTGAAATCGTGCTTTCGGAAAAAAAGTAAGTAACACTTTTTTGAAAAAGGGAATATATAAGGTTCAAGCAAGTGCTACTTGAATAAACAATAATGCGAATGCTACCACTACTGTGGTAGTTTGAGGAAGCGAATCAAACAACAATGGTATTCAAATATCCGTAAACAAATTGTGATGAACATTGCCTACAGAGATAAAGTTTACGGCAGACACAAGATGATTTTTTGATGAGATTGAACGAGATTTTGGAGATAGTAAAATTAGGGAATCCAATATTAGTAAAACTATTACAAAAATATTCAAGACTCAATGAACTCATATGGTGACACTAAAGTGAATGAAAAATGACAAAATAATTTCTACAGCAAATGTAATTATATCAGCAGGTAGTGGATGAGAGTTTTGAAGTAAATTAAAAACAAATAACATTACACCTAAAATATGACAGAAGATATTGTTACAAACTGATGTGTTTTGATTTAACAAAAATGATATAGAGTCGATAGAACGGAATATGTGAAACTGAGAAAATATTAAAAATAGATTGTTAGATATAGATTATACTTATAGAAAAGCAGGAACTCATGTTATAGTACAAACCATTTTATTGAAAAACTGAAAAAAATTACAAAACTTTATAACCATAAATATTAGAGATGAATTTATAGAAAATACATATGCTATTAATACTAGTGTTAATAAGTTGATATTTCCTATTTTTGACACAATTGAATTCAGTTTAAACAAAATTTGAGTTTTGCCTGAAATTGCTTTAATCACAAACAAATATTGAGATTTAAATAGTAGCAGACATACAAATTGATTAAGGGGACATCAAATCTTTGAACATAAATATATCAAAGAATGAATATATTTTCCAAAAAACACGGTTTTTTTAAACTGAAATATATCTTTGGATAATACATCTACCATTGCAGTAACAAAAAATGATGTATGTATGAATGCCAAATTAAATGGGACATTGAATCAATTTAAATGTGATATGGATGGTGACTGAATCCCAGACATTTGTGATGACGATATAGATGGTGATGGTTTACCAAACTTGATATGATTAATTGATTTTGAATTAGAAGACTGTAGCATTACATCAAAAAACATAAACAAAGAAGTTCTATTGTTACATAACGATATTTGTAGTATAGACAATTGTCCGTTTCATATTAATCCTGATCAAATGGATCTTAACAAAAACTGACGATGAGATGCGTGTGATGACTTTATAAGAAAACTATTGAATGATATTGAAATTGGGATTGGAGATGAAGATTGAGATGGAGATTGAGATTGAGACTGAGATGGAGACTGAGATGGAGATGTAGATTCTGACTGAGATGTAGATTCTGACTGAGATGGAATACCAGACCATTTAGATGCTTGTCCTACAATACCAGAAAATTGGAATGGAGCAACTGATTCTGATTGATGTCCTGAAGTTGATATAGATGGAATTGTTGACGAAGATGCTGGTGTAAGTGTAAAAGAATGTTTGTCGTGTCCTTGTGATTTTTCCGATTTTGCTAATAATTTGAATATAAAAGATTCTATAAAAGCAATCCTTTGGGATTTTGATATGACAACAATATATAGTGAAACAATACCAGAAAGTATAAAACACTTTTTGAAGTAAATTTTTGAAAAATTTCAACATGTCCGAAGTTTTTATTTTATTCGAGCTTTTACTATTCTGATATTAAAATGGAAAGTTTTTACTTCTTCAAATTCTATTTTTTCTCAAAATTCTTTGCGCAAAACATCTACCTGCCGTGTCATCATTTCTAAAAACATTGTAGGCTTGATTCAAAAATCAAAAATTTGCTGAAACATTTCACGATAGTAATCTAGTCAATCTTCTCATCACACAAATGCCGGCTTTGGTTCTCGATTTTTTACATTTTCTCAAACATTTTGATCAAAAGTATTTTCAGGGATATAAGGAAGATTTGCAACTAGAATTAAATTGGAGTCTGATAACGAAATGTCTTTCACGAAATTTAACAGATTTGATTGTACTAAATTTACTTTTGTTTTACCAAGTCTAGGTTTAAATATTTCCAAATTTTCTTGAGCTAGAGAAAGCGTATAATCTACATATTCACTTAAATATGCTTCAATAAAAAAACTTGGATTATGCAACAAAACAGACAATCATAAGACACCACAACCCGTTCCGATATCGAATAATATGTTATTTCAAGGTTTTAATGTGGAAACATGTTCATTTACTGCTTGTATCATGTACTCTGTTTCTGGGCGAGGAATTAAGGCTCTATGGTCTATTTTGAATTTATTTCTCATAAATTCTACATATCATAAAATATACTCTAAAGGTTTTTTTTGAACAACAAAATCATCATAAGCTTGTGTTATTTTGTTTATAACACTTTCTTCTATATCTTGATCTAAAGAAATCCGTAAATTTTCTCTACTAATATCCAAAAAATAACATATCAAATTTTCCAAAACCCTTTTCTGTGTATATTCTTGATTTTGTAATAGTTCTTGAATTTTCATATAATTTAGTTGAATGTTATAGATTTAAAATTATAAGTTTATTAGTTTGTAAAGTTAATGAAGTTTGTAAAGTTTGTAAAGTTTGTAATTAGGATTCCTCCCTTGGGGGAGGCTGCTCTCCCCGATTCATCGGGGTAGGTGGGGGTTTTACCCCAACAACCCCCAACTACACTAGAACAACTTCCCCCGAGGGAAGAACCTTTAATTTGTTACTTTATAAGCCCATCCTACCCGTAGAATTACGGAGCAATACTACAGGACAGGCAGGCTTGTAACTTTCAACTTTATAAACTTGTAACTTTTAACTTGTACTTTATTTAATCATATTTTCAATATGAGAGTTAAATTTCAAAAAGTAAAAACAGAACATAATATCTTATCTGAGTTTACTAAATTTTTGCTTGAAGTTGAAAAAGACCCAAATATAGATAGAATAATTCCAGGTAGAATTTCTAGACAGCAAAAAGGAAGCAGTCAGCTTATGTTTAGGATAACAATACCTACAAATAGTGGTTTCAAATGCATTATGAGTAAAGGATCTACTGCACAAGAATTGTTTGTAATCTGTACACCAGAAAATATAGAAAAAGTTAAAAAAAACATCTTATTGAATGTTGAAAAGTACTTGATAAAAAGTTAGTTGTAGGGATTTATATCACACAAAGTTTATTATGAAAATTTATTATGTATCTATATTCCCAGAGATTTTTGATAGTTTTTTGGAAACTTCATTGATCAAAAAAGCTCAAGAAAAAAATATTTTGGATTTTGAAATAATCAATCCAAGAGATTTTTGTGCAGATAAACACAAACAAATAGATGATGAAATTTATGGGTGAGGGACGGGGATGTTAATGATGGCACAACCTGTTATAGATTCAATAAATTCAATAATTAAGAAATTAAAGAGTAAGAAAAATTTCCAAATTATTTTTCCAAATCCTAGCAATATATTTCGAAATCAAAAATCAGCTCATTCTTTTTCAAAAACGGAAAACTTAATCTTTGTATGTGCTAGGTATGAAGGGATAGATCATCGTTTTGTACAATATTTTCAAGACAAATATCCTGACAATTTTCATCAAATATCTATTTGAAAGTTTGTGACTCTTGGGTGAGAGATGCCAGCGATGACAATGACAGAGTCTGTAGTTCGCTTAATCCCTGGAGTAATCAAAGAAGAAAGTAGTCGACAAGAAGAAAGCTATTCCATCTCCCAAAATATGGAAAATATAGAACATCCACAATATACCAGACCTCAAGAGGTAGAATGATATTCTGTACCAGAAGTATTGTTAAATTGAAATCATAAGGAAATTGAAAAATGGAAACAAGAGAATAGTCGTTAGTCAATAGTCTTATAGTCGCTAGTCTTTAGTCACTAGTCAATAGTCGCTAGTCTTTAGTCGCTAGTCAATGATCGAAAATATTTTATTTGGTATACACTTGAAATGCTAAGTATTGAAGATTTAAAAGTTTGTAATAGCATTTGGAGTTAAAATTAGAATTATTTACAGTTTTTTATCTTATAAGCATCATGCGTAAAATTATACTTGCTTCCAATAATCAACATAAAATAAAAGAATTTAAAGAAATATTTTTTGATGCTGAAATTTTATCTTTGAATGATATTTGATATTGTGATGATATCGTTGAAGATGGAGAAACTTTTTTAGAAAATGCGCTAATAAAGGGCAATGCAGTTCATGAATTCTTGAAAGAGAAATGAATTGAAGCGGACGTTATTGCTGATGATAGTGGCTTATGTGTAAATGCGTTAAACTGAGAACCTTGAGTTTATAGTGCTAGATATGCTTGATGACACGGCAATAATGCAGACAATAGAGCTAAATTATTAAAAAAATTGGAATGAAAAAATGATAGATCTGCTTATTTTGTTTGCTGTCTAGTAAAAATGTTTCCAAGTTGAGAATATATCTATAGTGAATGAAAAACATATTGAACTATATTGAAGGAAGAAATATGAGATAAATCTTTCGGTTATGATTGTATTTTTTTATCCGACGATTTACATAAATCTTTCTGAGAAGCAAGTGATGAAGAAAAAAACAAAGTTTCACATAGATGAAGAGCTATTGCTAATTTAATTGAAAAAATGAAAATAAGAGAATAGTCGTTAGTCAATAGTCGCTAGTCTTATAGTCGTTAGTCTATAGTCAATGATTGAAAATACTTTATTTGGTACAATAACTAAAATGTGAAATGTTGAAGATTTAAAAGTTTGGGATAGTTCTATAAAATTAGCTAAAAATATATATTTTTTAATAAAAGATAATCCTAATATACAAAGAGACTTTTGACTTAAAGAACAATTACAAAAAAGTGCGATCAGTGTTGCGAGCAATATTGCAGAATGATGTAATAGGTGAACAGACAAAGAGTTTATAAGATTTTTATACATTGCTAGATGAAGCTGTTCTGAGCTAAAAACGCAACTGATCATATCTAAAGAAATAGCTTATATTGAAAGAACAATTTGTGATAAATTATGTGCTGATATAGATAATATAAACAAAATGATTAACGGACTAATTCAAAAATTAAGTAAGCACTAATTGAACTATTAACTACTAATACTCTATTAACGAACGACTAGTGACTATTGACAAACGACTAGTGACTAATGACTTTAAATACTTAAAAAACACCTATGCAAGACAAAAAATTATGAATATTGTTTTTTGGTAGACTAGATGATGAAAAATGATTTTGACTAATTTTGGATATGCTAAAAGCTTTTATACAAAAACACGGAACTATTCCTTTTTCTTTTTATGTTTTTGGGAAATGAAAGTATGTGAATGACCTGATAGAATTAGCCTCTGATCATAGTTCTATACACTTTTTTTGATGGCAAACTTTGTCTACAATTCAAAGATATCAAGAAAACTGCGATTTTTGTCTGATGCCATCTACTTTTTTGGAAACTTTTGGGCTGACTGCGGTAAATTCACTATCTATGTGAATACCTGTTATTGGATTTGCCAAATGATGATTGACTCAATTTATCCAAAGTAAATACGATATTTCCAAAGCAGAATGACAAACAGATGCAGAAAAACTTTATAATAAAATGTCAGAGATTATAGATCAGTACAATAAAGGTGGAATCAACATAGAAGCTGAAAAAAAAAAAGCTAAAACATTAGCGAACAAATATACTGTAGAAAAATGGCTTGAAAACATAACGCCAATCATCTGAAAGCCAAAAAGAATACTAATGGTTTCAGATTTTAGAAACAAACTATGATGAATAGAAACATATATACATGATGTAAAAGATATTTTGGAATCAAAAGGATATGAAATCAAAATCTACTGAGCCAAGATCCCAAGCTGAAAGTTGGGACAATTATGTAAATATTTTGGATTATTTTTTGCAATATTCAACTTTATAGATGCTATTCGCATAAAAATTGTATCCAAAAAATTCAAACCAAAAATAATTTGGTATCATAGCACTTTGAGATTTTTAGGACGATTACCGATAAAAAAGTTAAGTACTCATGATTCCAAAAAAATTATGATGTACCATGATTTGTGATATTTCCACCCATATCCAAGTCTAGTAACACAAGAAAACATGGTAAAAACTCCTTTGAATTTGAAAAATTTCGTGAAATCTGCTAACACAAAAAATCCATTCAAAATTTTAGCAATTTGTTTTAAATATTGTTCTGTTAGATTACTTAGCAAGAATTTGAAAGAATCGATAGATTTTCATTTAGTGCCATCCAGTTTTCTAGAAAAAATAGTATCTGATTCTTATCAAATAAATCCACAAAAAGTACAAACACTGTCTCACTTTATTCAAAAATAATTATGTAAAAGATTTTTTTATTAATCAATTATCTTTTTTATTTCCTCTCGAATTAGTTCTCCAATTTCCTCTATTGAAAGTAAATTTCCTTCTGGAGCACTATCTATGATTGTCCAATTATATTTTTTTGCAACATATTTATATGCTTCAGCTGCATCTTTTAGATGTTGTAAATCAGCCTCATGAATATCCCTTTTTTGTCATCAAACATAATTTCTATGTCACTTTTTATCTACTAATTGTTGTCATATTTCTGTTGGCATATATAACAAAATATTTTTATCTGGTCTTGGTATATCGAATAAACCATATTCTAAGTCATCTAATCGTGCTAAAAATTTATCTCTCTCTGCTAGATCCTTTATTTTACCAGCTTGGTGTCACATATTGGATGAAACATATCTATTTGAAATAACAATTTTTCATTCATCTAATCGCTTTTTGATTTTAAAAGATGCTGCATATCTGTCTACAGCATATAAAATAGAGGCCCTGTAAGGTCAAACCTCTTGTGCAGTTCAAAACTCTCAATTCAAATAATCTTCTACCATCATAGCACTTCTTTTTCCATATTGAGGGAAGTCTGCTATTTCTACATTATATCATAAATCCTTTAATCTTTGGACTAAAAGTCTCGTCTGAGTTCATTTTCAACTTCAATCAGTTCCATCTATAACGATAAATTGACCTTTTTTCATCTGAAAAGGGAAAAAAGTAAAATATTCAATACTGAATTTATGAATATAATTATATAAATCAACCCCGAAGTTTTATGCAGCACGACTATATTCCTCTATTTGATTTGAGTAAGTCACTCCCTCATCAGAACTAGGTACGCTCGGTTGACCAGAGATATTTTTTTGTCTCAAATATTTACTAATTACATTTATATTCCAATTTATGTAGTTTTCTTGATTTCTTCAATGCTTCTTTTGATAATCGCTTCTTGGTTTTCAACCACCGATTCCCTCAAAAGCCATAAAATTATTATAAAATTCATTCCAACTAAGCATCCCATACGGATTGTTAAAGGCAATTTCTGCCTCTGTTCCAAAAGTATTTCTGGTCATTTTTCCATCTATTAAATCTACATTATTGTAAAAGAAATCATAAAATTTATCTATTACAACTCCAAATTCACTAGGGAATGTTCAAAGTTTTTGATGCAAATTTCATTTTATTAGATACCATAAATTATATTTAGCTTCTTTATGCTTACCTTCTAATTTAAGCTGTTTTACTAGAGATAGTCATCTCATTAAAAAGTTTACATTTCACTGATCTCGTGCATCAATATCAAATCGATTCCAAAATTTTCATAAATAAAAATCAACTATTCATCTATTACTTTGTTTTCAAGTTTCCAAACTCCTTCAAACAGATTTCCAAAACTCTTCTGCGGCTTCTATTTCAATATTTTCTTTTCATTTGTAATCTCCATTTCTTGGTACCAACTTTTCTACTACTCATTTATTAGCTGTCCATGGAGAATTTACATAATATCAATAATTATAAGAGGTTTTTGGACTTATATCTTCTTTTGTGCCTTCTCTACTTAAATCTATTATACTTTTGTATACATAAGAATCTGCTCATCATTTTGCAGCTAAATTTATTATGCTATTTTCTGATGTCATATCTCTAAACTCCAATATGTCCAATATTTTATTTCAATATTTCTTCCAATAATTTGGTAAATCTTTTGCAAGAAAATCCATGTTTTTTTGTTTTGGATTGAATGTCCCTAACTCAAAATCGGCCTTTTTATATCATGTTTTTTGTGAAAACTTTTCAAATGGTGGTTTTGATGTAATTCCATCTAACAACATAAGTAACTTATCTGCTTGATCTGTATCTCTACACCATATTCATGGTAAAAATCACATAGTTCTAGCAATAGCTCGGAACTCACTCATCATGCCATCTTCTTGACCATTTTTAATTAATCA
>Ga0116190_1003232_pt1 | contig 12208 bp, 14 predicted proteins | sample AD_JPNTR4_MetaG_FD_89808 | JGI IMG/M metagenome (GOLD analysis project Ga0116190, IMG submission 89808) | Active sludge microbial communities of municipal wastewater-treating anaerobic digesters from Japan - AD_JPNTR4_MetaG | ecosystem: Engineered > Bioreactor > Anaerobic > Digestate | place... | reverse complement strand
GTCAAGCAAAAAATGATAAAAAATGATGGTTACGTGTTTCAATCCTTGTTTTAATGGAATTGCCATATCAACCCGTATATCCGTTATTCCATGTATCCGTAAACCCATGTTTCAATCCTTGTTTTAATGGAATTGCCATATCAACATTCCATTAACCCATTGTTACATGAACCCATTAACCCGGTTTCAATCCTTGTTTTAATGGAATTGCCATATCAACTTATCATTTTTTCCTTGACATCTTCGGCGGGATTTCGGTTTCAATCCTTGTTTTAATGGAATTGCCATATCAACACGGACTCACGGAATAACGGAATAACGGAATCAAGGGGTTTCAATCCTTGTTTTAATGGAATTGCCATATCAACAACAATTTATATAAGGCCGAAGTGTGATGAGCTCGGTTTCAATCCTTGTTTTAATGGAATTGCCATATCAACAAAAATCATCTGAAATTCAATCCGATTGAAAATGAAAAGTTTCAATCCTTGTTTTAATGGAATTGCCATATCAACAAAGTTTTGCATTGTCCTATCTGTGGCAAGCTCAGTTTCAATCCTTGTTTTAATGGAATTGCCATATCAACCGCTCCAGTCTGAATAACGCCTGAAATATCTGATAAAAGTTTCAATCCTTGTTTTAATGGAATTGCCATATCAACTTATTCCATTGTTACATTCACCCGTTATCCCGTTAGTCCGGTTTCAATCCTTGTTTTAATGGAATTGCCATATCAACACTCATAGATGGATGACGGAAAAAACGAAAAGGCAGAGTTTCAATCCTTGTTTTAATGGAATTGCCATATCAACAGTTAAAAAAGTAATGGATTTATGGCAGGTGTTTTGGTTTCAATCCTTGTTTTAATGGAATTGCCATATCAACCCCGTTTATCCATTATTCCATTGTTACATTCACCCGTGTTTCAATCCTTGTTTTAATGGAATTGCCATATCAACGTTCACGGTCTACATCCAGAGAGTAGTTTTTAATGGGTTTCAATCCTTGTTTTAATGGAATTGCCATATCAACGGATAACGGCTACACGGAATCACGGAATAACGGGTGTTTCAATCCTTGTTTTAATGGAATTGCCATATCAACGGCAAGGAACAGCAGGCATTGGAACTTATCAGATTGTGTTTCAATCCTTGTTTTAATGGAATTGCCATATCAACTATCATTAGTCAAACCATAGTAGTCAAACCATAGTGTTTCAATCCTTGTTTTAATGGAATTGCCATATCAACACCGATTTTTTTCGTTACCTACGAAATTATATTTATATGTTTCAATCCTTGTTTTAATGGAATTGCCATATCAACATTTTTGGTAGTCTGATTATAAGATATGTCATTGTGTTTCAATCCTTGTTTTAATGGAATTGCCATATCAACAATAAAGGAGGGGTAATATATGACTATATATGAAAGTTTCAATCCTTGTTTTAATGGAATTGCCATATCAACGCTGTCAAACTCATCAATAGACCTATTTAGTTTTTCGTTTCAATCCTTGTTTTAATGGAATTGCCATATCAACTCCGTTCTTGAAGATGTAAGCACCATCACCATTTTCTGTTTCAATCCTTGTTTTAATGGAATTGCCATATCAACATTAAATCTATTCAGCGATGTGATGGATGAACTAAGTTTCAATCCTTGTTTTAATGGAATTGCCATATCAACAAAATCGCTTATAAGTGAAATATGGCGATTCTAAGCGTTTCAATCCTTGTTTTAATGGAATTGCCATATCAACTCCCACCGTATTTTTTGCCCCGATGGATGGGTAGAAGTTTCAATCCTTGTTTTAATGGAATTGCCATATCAACCATAGTTGTTTTAGCTGGCTCTAAAAATGTCATTGTGTTTCAATCCTTGTTTTAATGGAATTGCCATATCAACGTTTGCTATGGTTTGGGCTATTTATCGTTTATGTGCGTTTCAATCCTTGTTTTAATGGAATTGCCATATCAACGTCTGTTTGGATTGTTTACAAAGAAAAACAGGAGGGTGTTTCAATCCTTGTTTTAATGGAATTGCCATATCAACGAAAGCTGAACAGGAGGCCCGAGCCCTTTCATCCTCGTTTCAATCCTTGTTTTAATGGAATTGCCATATCAACGCAAGTATAGAGGAGACCCGGGAGGGTCAAAACCATGTTTCAATCCTTGTTTTAATGGAATTGCCATATCAACACTCTGCAGGAGGTGGGAAAGATTCTCGGAATAAGGTTTCAATCCTTGTTTTAATGGAATTGCCATATCAACCGTTCTTCCTTAAAAAACCCTTGAAAATAGCCGCTTTATTGCTATCTCTGAATTGCCTATTTTGTAAAAAAATCAACACTTCTAACCCCTAAATAACCTGTTTTTTCATTTCTTTTACATAAAATCATATACTGTATCACATTAATTTCAAAATACTTTTTCAATTTATAGTATTTTTTCTATATAAATTCATATCATGCAGGGATCAAAAATTTATTTAATTGTCAAAGAACGGGTCAAACACAAATATTTCTATAACAGCAATCAATACAAGCTGTATTAAACCTTGTCCCCTTCGGATAGTATCCTCTCTGGGTTATGTTAATGATTTCTTCAATCATTTTAACCAATTCATCAATATCTTTGTCAGTAATAGGGACTTCTTTCAACAAGTTCTTGCTTCTTGTATAGCATATGAACCCCCTTTTTACATCCCTATTGTAGTTCTCTCGAATCAGCAACCCATAAAATACAGACTGGTATCGTTGCGTCCTGAAAATAGTATCATGATATTCAGCAAACTTATAATCGAGAGGTGCCATGGTTCCGTCATTTAGACTTAAAACCTCATCAACAATACCGTGTATTCTATACCTATCAGAGGACATATATACGCCTATTTCTTTATCAATACAGCCTATTCTTTTTCTCAGATAATCTATATTTGTCCTTTCTTTTCCTTCGTGAACCTCCCTGCCTTTCAGCACTTTCCATCGTTTATCTTCATTCTGGTCAATACAGAGGCAATTCATATAAAAGATAAATCTCGGACAGAACAGATACTCAAGCAATACAGAGGCGGTAACATAAACCTCATTGGAAATATCTAAAAAATTATCACTTTCTACTGTCAATGTAAACTGATCCCCATTCATACAAAAAGTGCCTTCACTTCATCTGATATCAAATCTTTATCGAATGCCTTTCCAATCATCTTAACCTTTTTAAAATCATCATCGCACATGGGAAAGACATAAACTGAATCAGTCTCTTCGTCTGTTATCTCTTTGCATTTAAGTATTAGCTCATCCTTTGTGTTCTTATTTAAGTCACCCAGAAAGGCGCTTTTCTGGACACGATAAAGTCCATAATCTTTACAGAATTTTGCTATTTTATTACGAACTTTATCGTTCGATACATCATATATAACCCAGGTAATCATTTTAATCCCCTTTGATAAGACTGTTGGCAACCGTATGGCATTCAAACTGGATGACATTCCGTTTCTGGATATTTCTCCCCCTATAACGAATTGTCTCATCGAGTGTCTTATTGAAAGCATCAATCAATACGGCCTTACCATCCTTATTAAGCGTAAATCCACCCTTTACTTCGTCGAAATACTCAACCTTCACCTTTCTACCACTGAATAGATATGTAACTGTCTCCTCTGCAAATATCCTGAACATCTCAATCAAATCAAATACGAGTGACTTTTTGTTGTAGTTATCAGTATGTAAAAATCCAATATAAGGGTCAAGCCCTGCAATGATGCATGCCTTTTCTACCATAGAGTACAAAATCCCATATCCGTAATTCAGCATGGCGTTAAATTCATCCTTCGCTGGGTTTCTGCTTCTTCCTTCGAATTTGAACCTTTCTGGCATGCAGTAACTCAATGCATCAAAATATATTTTTCCGGCAGCGCCTTCCAGCGCCATTATTGTCCCACGCCTCTCATCAATTGTTCCCGTTAGATTTGCAATCTTTTCTTTTACTTCCTTCAATCCTTCTGACATTCCTTTGAGTCTTTCAGCCTTATCCTCTCTTGGCCTGGCAAGCCTTTCTACAAAATCTATCTGATTTTCAATCTTTTTTAAAACCCAGCTCTTTGCAAGCTCAAAGCCTTCTTTTGTGGAGCTTATCTCAAGCTGTTTTCTCCTGATGAGCACCGTGCTTCCAAGCTTTGAATGCCATACCCTGCCATAGGGGTCACCATATTCATCAAGGAAAATAACATCGATATTGTTTTCTATGGCCATCTTCAAGGCATCTGTCGAAAGGTAAGCACTTGTTGTAATCATGATGCTGTCAACCTTCCTGACAGAGACCTCGAATACTTTGTCCTCGTTTTTTACGAGGAAGCAGTCACCGTTTTTTCTTAAATAGGAACCATATGTATTTATTACAAGTTGCATAGATAGACCCTGCAATGGTAAAAAAATCAGGCATTGCCATTATGTAGAATAATCCATCGAAGCCTCTACCATTCTTATCTATTTTCTGTTTTCTAACTCCTGTCATCTATTTTCAGTTTTATAACTGTTCCAAAACCCCTCGACACAGATTTTCCTATGCCCCAGTAATCGGGTATCTCAAAATTCACTGAAAATGTGCCCAGAAAACCAAGCATGGGATTGCTAAATAATCATACTTGAAATGTCTCTGTCTTTAGTAAATATTACTCCAATATTAGTGTTGTAATCCATATCACAGAAAGTAATTCCTCCTATCTCTTCTTTATGTCTGCGCGCATACCATGCTGGAATTTTCACCTCAAACCATTGTCTTTCTGATGGCTTCAGACTTAAAACTTCATCCTTAAAACACTTCGGTATTACAGAAACTGTTTCATATTTGCTTTGACGGGTAACTTCTTGGTTATCTTCTCTGAGACGGCTATCGAAAATTATGTTTCTCTTAGATTGAGACAATTTATATTGTTGAACAGCTTCTTTAAAAGCTTCAGAATGGTCTATTTGATAATCTTTATACACGGTCTCTACTATATTAATAATATCATTTTCGCTCATCTCTTGTGGTGCATTTTTAAAAGCCTCAAAGGAACGAGAAAGAAAATTTGGAAAGTTTATTTGATTGTAAATCTTTTCACCTTTTTCTGACGCCTTAAATATATACACCCTGCTGTCTCTTTGTTTATCTCTGTGTCTATTTACTCTTCCTGCTCTCTGTGCAATGGCATCAGGAGGGGCGCATTCTGTAAAAAGCCAGTCATAGTCAATATCAAGAGACACCTCAATTACCTGAGTAGCAATAACTAAATGTGCATCGGTAATCTTCTTTTCAATTATTTTACGGTCTTTTAATATGAACTGCGAGTGGTAGCAGACTGGATTAAGACGTGATAAGTTTTGAGCCAACTCCTGGCATAGCTTAACTGTATTGACAACGACCAAGACCCTTTTACCATCTGATAAAGCACTCTGGATATCCTTGATGGCATACTCTATATAGCTGTCTACAACAAAATATCTACTCCTTTTGGCATTTAGGAGGGTATCTTCTTTGACAATTGTTGCCTCTTCAAGCTCACTATACAATAATTGCTGTAACTGTTTTGGCATTGTAGCGCTCATTAACATGAATCGAGCACCGAGCGAAGAAAAATGCCTAATTGATGAAACAATAAGTCCCATCGTCCATCCATCGTATGCATGAATCTCATCAATAATAATAACAGAATTAGAAGCGTTTGTTTCTTTTAAAGTCCACCTGCCTGCATTAAATCCAACTGTCAACAACTGATCAATAGTGCCCACTGTTACTGGTTTTATAAAGGACTGGTTGAAAAGAACATCGCGCCTGTTTTCCCATTTATCTTCTTCTGACTCCAAAGAAGTGTCATTTTCTAAAAACAAATTTGCTGTTGAATGGGTTAGTCCTACATTTTCTCTGCCAAAAAAACCAGATAGCCTTTCGTAGATATTATTTGCTGTTACCATTGTAGGCAGAAAATAGAGTATCTTGGCACCTTTCATTTCTTGTATATTTTTCAATGCCCAGAAGATAGATGCCTCAGTTTTGCCGCTACCTGTCGGAGCTACTGCAATCAAATGCCCTGACTGTTGAGCACAAATTTTCTGAAATGGTCTTAGTCCAGTAAAGATTATGTTCTTCCTGTTACATCGTTCCTTAAGTTGATTAATGACAGATGGAATGTCTTTGTTAATACTATATGTAATACTTATTTTTCCTGAGCCATACCAGTCGGCGTAATGGAGAACTCCTTTTAAAAGGAAATATATAGCTCTACATTTTTCAGTGCCGTCTATTTCGATTCCCTTGCTTAAGAAACCGCTTGAAATCAAGTTTGCCAATGATGTGAAGGGGTCTTCGCACGCATCGATTTGTTTAATTGAAGGCAAAACATAGCCTTCTCTTTTGAATAATCCTTCAGCAATTGTCAGAGCAATATTGATCCCGTCAGGAATAATCTGGGGTGTGCTTTGTAAGCTTTCTCTGATAAATGATGTCAAGTCAGAATCAAGATTTTTGTGGTGACCGACAACCGATAAAGCTTCTAACGGGATAGCGGAGAGATACTTCTCTTTGTTTATGAAACTCCAATATTTTGAAGTAAATATAAACGAGACCAATTCATGACGATAATTTTTTTTTGTATCAAAGGGTCTGCTGCACATTATAGCCTGCATCATTTCCTGAAATGGGACAATCATCTTTCCAATGTCATGAAATGCAATTGTTAGGAGTGAGCCCTTAAGAAATCTTTTAACTGAAAAATTATATGTTTTTGCTACTCGCTCAATTAAAGGATATTTGGCAGTTACAATCTTTTTCCATGCAGTATAAACTGCCTCCAGGTGCTCTTCGTAAGTTTGGTCTGGTTTTGCATAAAAAGTCATAACAGATAAAATGTAGTATCTTCAATTTTATAGACTGGTAAAGGATTTTTTAGTTTTATTGGAGAGCCGACAAACGTAAATTGTTTTCTTTTGCTTACTCGTCGTTCCTCTCCTTTAAAACTAAAGGCAGTTGGAAGAAGAAAAACCTGTGGAGCTCTTACCCTGTAAGTTATTGGAGTATTCTTTAAATCAATAGCAGATTCATATTCTAATGTCTTATCGCCGGCAAGAACCGTATTTTCGAAAGTTGAGCATTTAACGCTTTCTGCTTTGACAACAGGACTTACAGATATAATCTTAAAAAGATCATCGCTGTTGCCGAGGGTTAAAGCATATTTAGGGTTACAAAAACCATCCCTTATTTCTGATAAAACAGTCTGATCTTCTGAAGCAATAGCAATAATTAATGAAAAATCAGTTAAAAACTCTCTTATTAAAACATCTTTTAAAGACTCGTTAGATTTTACTTTATTGTATTTCCAGAGGTCTTTCATCTCACCATGGTTTGAGCCTATTACACCGAAAAGGATGCCTTTGTCCTCCCTAAAAGACATAACATCCTTAAAACTTAATCCAATTGCTGCCCCCATTAATCCAGTTAAAGTTGTAACTGGAGGAAAAGGGAGAGTTTGTTGAAAGGTATGACTTTCAGGAACTCTAAAAGAAGCTGTCGCCGAAAAACCTTTTACAACGAAGGCAAACACAATGCCCTCCTTTACTTATAGTATTCATCGATCCACTTAAACATTTCCTCAAAAGCCTCACCAATTGAAACAGTCCCTTCTGGCAAGTTAGAAAACAATCCTTTTCTTGCACCGAATACTTTTGCTTTTATTTCTTCGTTGTAGTCCTCGACTGTTTCATTAATCAATTCAACATTAACTCCACCATTTGCTGGAACTATTGATTCAAGAAATATAGGATTTTTAGTTTTAAGCATAGCGGCAGCAATAAATTTGGGTGAAATGTCAGCAAGAAATCTTGTTTGTCTGCCAGATGTCCATAAGTTTTTAAATGCAGTTAGAAAATCTTTTACCCTTGCTGCCTTTTCAGTATTTGGCAAATCTTTTTTAAATCCTTCTCCACATCCTATTCTGTCCAGTTCAATGAGTATTGTTCCCCTATAAAGCCCTGAATGTATTTCTGTCTCGAATATATTAGGGTCTCCACCTGCTTCTACTCCCATAAAGTTTGTTGCAAAGTCCAAATCTCCTTCATATTTATGCAAAGATACAAGAGGAGAAACTCTAACTGGTGATGTGCGTTTTGTTGATTTACCTTTTTTACCTTCTTTTGCCTCTTCTGTCCCCATATACCCAAACAGATCGTCATCTATGTATTTTTCAGGATCTTGTTGAGTAGTAGCTGCCCCTTTTTTAATGGTTGCAGTAACACCTTCGGAGAGAGTCTTTCCTATAACAGCTAACTGATCTCTCAATGCTCTTCTTACTGCCTGTGCAGAAACGTAAGGAAACTGTTCTGTCTCCCGAGTAATCTTTTTGATATTTGAGATATTATCTGCCTCTTTATCAGAGCCGTTAAGGCTCGCAAATGATACAGGTGTTAAATAGGTTATTGTTAATGCTTTTGCGTTTTTCATATCTTTCCTCCTCATTTTGATTGCGTCTTTGCATAAAAGCTATTTAATGCCACTATCATGCAAAATTGTTTAAATTCTATAAAGTTTGAATCTGTAAGCTTTCCCTCATATATGTCCGGAGGCACGACTAGTCCACATTTAAACTGGAGCCTGTTTAATTCATTTAAGAAATCAGTCTTTCGCCTTGCCTTCCTTAAAGCAAAAAGGTCGCCTTTTTTACCATTCTCGGCAACCGTCATTCCAATTCTTTTGCCAAGAGTTACGGCTGCCTCCTGTGCATCAATTGTCATAAAACTACCCTCCTTTCTAATTATGGGTTCGTATTTAATAGTGAAATCAATAATTGGCTTAATATAAGTCATTTCTGTGCGAAAAATATGAGTTTCAATTAAATCAAGTATTGATTGTTGTTTTAGTATTCGTTCACACACCATATTCCTAATAAGTGTTCTGTTGGCATTTTTGTGTGAAAAATCTATAAGCAGTCTCATCACCTCTTTGATATTTATCTCGGATTTTTCAATATTCTCTATCAATCTGAAGAAATAAACAGAATCTCTGAACTGCCAGACCATTCTGCCCATAGATGTCTGTCCCTTTGATTCAGCATGAAGTACTACAAATTCCAGTGGAGCTTTTGAGATTGTAAGATTACACATTTCTTCCCAGTCTAATATGTTCTCATCTTTATCTCCTTTTTGATGGAGCAAAACCTTTCTGTAAAGCGTATAGAGAAATGCAAAGGCCACCTCAAATGGTTTCTGAAAATATCCATCTTCATACTTTTCAAACCCCAACGGATGATTGAAATTCTTAAAGAGATTGGGATCTTCATATTTAGCATCCTGAAGAGGTTTATAAACATCCAGCATTTTTTCAAAAGATACAGAGTAGGGGAAAAAGGCAAAGAGATTATCTCTTTGGGAAAGATAGAAACCATTTACAGGCACAAATTTGCCTATGAAGGCGCATTTCCAACAAACCTTCTCGGGTTTACTGCATAAAGTATTAAAATTTAAAAGGCCGCTTGATCCAGTAATAAAAGGGAATATTGTCTGTCCAGCGTCTTCTAATACAGAACTATCTTCTCCACATAAATAACATTGCCCTTTTGTTGTGGCAGAAAACTTCTTGGGTATGGTTATATTAGGTTGCACTATATTAGGGCCGTCAATAAGCAAACCAGAGGTGGTTATATCTAAACCATGGGAATCCAAGAATTCATCCAGCCTCTTCTGAAGATGCGCATGGGAGGATGGAAGGGTGCCTCGAGTTCTCTTAACTGTTTTATTATTTATAAGCACTTCTCTTTTTTCTTTTTTTTCCCATGTTATTGAACGGTCTGTAGGTCGAGGTGCTTTGTTATATATAAGTTCAGCAATACCAACAGATTTTTTTTTTGGAAAAGCTATAAACTTATCCTCTTTGCTATCGTAATAAAAATTATACGAAATGGCATCGTCTCTTTGTTTCTTTGTTGACAGGTCATAATATCGTTTTACCAGGAGATTATAAGCGTTTTTGAGAGCATTTTGTATTTCAGCTTCTGTTCCCCTTAAGGTTAGGCCTGATTCGTTGATTGTTTTATCTATGCTGCTATTAGCTTCATCAAGTATTACAGCAAGCCCCAACAGCCCTGAATCCAACCAAAAGTGATTTAATTTCGGAAAGGTTATTTCTATTGTTTTCATTGGGTTTCATCTCCATTTTTACGTTTAACTGTTCCATAACCAATCGAAACTTTTCCACCAATGCCCCATAGGTCTGGTATTAAAAAGTTTGTCTCAAATTCACCTTCAAAAGCAGTCAACTGTACATCTTTTTTAATCTCAATGTTGCTTATTTTAGCCAACTTTGATTTTACCAATACTTTATCGTCAACCGTATAACCAACAGATTTGCAGATCGATAAAATATTACCAATAAGAATTTTATTAAAAAAATCAGATAGGTTTGTTTTTTCTTGTTTCAGTTGTAAATAATGCTCGTAATTTTTTTCATTAAAACCAATCCACGGTGTAAGAAATGTATAGGACATCATTTCTTTTGTTAAACCATAGGGAATCATCATGCTAATTGTGTTTTGTTTTACAATAGGGTGTTTCCTAAAATGAAGTTTAAGGTATTCAATCTTTGGAACAGCCTTGAGAAGATATGCACCTTCCTTTAAACCAATAATAAGAATAGAACCGCCAAAAATTTTATATTGAATCAGTGGGTGTCTATAAATCAACCTATCTCCTATGTGCCCATGAAACTCAGGTCTGTTTGTATACATGTTCCCAAAAAATCCTCTGACCGCTTTTACATCGCTTAGCTGTAACGGTTTTTCGCATGTAATCCAGATCTCTGTTTTCTCAATTTTCATGATTTTTTTCTTTTCATCATTCAGATATAAACTGATATTTTTTTACTTTACTCATTCTGGACAATACCTTTTTATCATTCCAGTCAACCAGTTCAGCTTTTGTAACACAATTAATTCTAAGAATACTCCTTCAAATTCCATCCAACACCCATTAAATACAGTGGCTGATGAATAGCAATAAGAAGCGTGAGCTGCAAAAATGGTCGTGATTCGTTACTAGTGATTTGTAAAATGTAAGGAGTGAAGAAGTAAATCAAAAAATTCCTCAATAGTTCGTTTATATATTATAAATAACTCACTCTATTTTTTCTCTGCCTAATTATATAATTTTAATATTATTTCCCCACATTTTTATTTATTACATTATGTTGTAAAAAATTCAATAATATTTTTATCTTTTATTCATACTATCGCATATTGACACCTTTATCTCCGTTGGATTTTCATATTGGTGTCGCCTTTTCAGACATAAGACTTATAGTTGAAGTCACCTTAATTCATATTAAATGGATAGGATAGGTACTGTCAATACATTTGTGTAAATTTTTTATACAGTGGCAAATTAGGACGCACCTTACCTATTTTTGTCTTCATCCAGCTCATCTCCATCTTAATCGATATAAATGCCAGAAGGGAATAACATGAAGTCTCCCCAGCAAGTATCTCCATGGATTTTGTCCTCCGTTTAAACTCTTTATTCAGCCTTTCTATGATATTTGTCGTTCTCAAAGATATCCATTCCTCCTGAGGGAAAGAGAAGAAGGTAAGGCATGAATCAAGGGAACTCATAAGGGATTTAACCGCCGAGGGTATCTCTTTTTCCCATTTCTCTACAAATAACCTTGCAAACTCATCTGCCTTTTTCCTTGATGATGCATAGAATATGGAACGTATATCATCGGCAACAGTTTGTTTTAACTTCTGGGGTACCTTTGAGAGGACATTTCTTGCCACATGGACCTGACAGCGTTGAATCTTTGCATTGGGGAATTCTTCCTTGAATACCTTCTCCAGTCCAGGAAGGCCATCCATTATGCCCAGCTTTACATATGATCCATCAAGTCCTCTTGCCTTTAAGTCTCTTAAGGATTCCCTCCAGACCGAGGCAGATTCCTTATCCCCTGCCTGGATGAGAAGGACAGTCCTTGTATTGTCTTCCCTTACGCCTATAATTATGAGTATGGGGACTATTTTGATGCTACCTGCTATACGCATACGGAAATTGACACCATCTATTATGTGATATTTTATCTTCTCCTGGGAGAGGTCACGGTTACGCCATCTCTCAACTCATGCTTGAGTTCAGTTGTGGCACTTCCACCTCAGAGGGAGAGATTGATCTGCCTATGAGCCTTTTACTTAAT
>Ga0116190_1003225_pt1 | contig 12221 bp, 14 predicted proteins | sample AD_JPNTR4_MetaG_FD_89808 | JGI IMG/M metagenome (GOLD analysis project Ga0116190, IMG submission 89808) | Active sludge microbial communities of municipal wastewater-treating anaerobic digesters from Japan - AD_JPNTR4_MetaG | ecosystem: Engineered > Bioreactor > Anaerobic > Digestate | place... | reverse complement strand
TAAATTGAATTAAAGCCCTATAAAAAGTTCGAACATTTACTTTTCATACATATCTAGTAATCGATCGACAAGGTTTCGTCATTGAAGTATTTTTTCTTTAAATCTTTTCGTAGAAATTATTTAAGAAAAATCCGTAAGTATTTTCATCGACCATATATTAGTTTACTCAAATACTTCTTTGTTAACTCAAATACTTTTTTATTTATACAATTACTTTTTTATCTACTCAAATACTTCTTTGTTAACTCAAATACTTTTTTATTTATACAATTACTTCTTTATTTATTCAACTACTTCTTTATCTACTCAAATACTTCTCTATCTACTTAAATACTTCTTTATTATCTAAAATCTTTTTACTCGTTTACCTTATAAATTTATATTTATATATAGTTTTTGTCATTTTTTTCAGATAAGACATTAAAATAAAAACATCCTAGAACTAATAAGAACTAAACTATAACTAATATCACTAATATCAAAATAATAGTAGTTAAACCCCTTTTACAAACCATATTGTAGATAAGGTTACATCAAATTCTTTATCATAAACTAATCCATAAAATTTACCAAATCCTTCCTAATGTTTACATGACCTCCTTATTAGTATATCTATTAGTACTCTATTAGTTAATTAATACATGTATTAAATGTATCAAAACCTTTAAAAAATTAATTTCCATATGAATATATATATTTAATAATGACTGAATCCCAGTCTTCTTTTTAGGAGATAAAAATGCCTAAATTTCAAATTTATCAGGCTGATGACTTATACTCAATAAAACCATATTCAGAATATCAAAATTCATATGTAAATATTATCGATGATTCTGGTATTAGCAAGATAATGAAATCGACTGATATTATAGAAGCCCCCTCATTAGAAGATGCTTTATCAGTATGGGAACAAGGAATCACAATTGCAAATTATTTAGATCAACAAAGTATTAAAGATAATACGTATAATAGACCACTAGATGGCATTTTAATTGGATTTGGAGGACAATTAGTAGACAGTTCTAATTGGATATCCAAAGAAGATCATTCGCAAAAAACAAATGGCGTGTCATTTTCTCCGACAGAAGTCTGGTTATTTCCAGATAACTCTATGTTAGAAATAACCTGTTCAAATACACGAGTAATGCGGAATTAAATATCTTATAACCCACTATATTAATTTATAGTGGGTTAACTTTATTTATTGACAGTAAGGACTTATTGGACCAACTAAAAAACATGGACATCTATTTTTATCACACTTACCATAAGGACATAATTCATTAGCTTTAATAACTCCATTATTTCCAAAAGATGGTATCTTAGTATCGCATCCTATTTGGCAAACTGTCCATAATTTATAAGCCCATCCACATTCATGACCCGACCAAGCTCCACTTCCACCATCTCCTCCTTTACCATCAGTTCCACAACTTACTTTTATCGTACCTTCTTCATAACAAGCACATAATTTAGTTTTACATTGATAATAAGGACATCTTGTATGAAATCTAACTGGACCTTTATCCGCTTTTTCACATCCAATATTGCAAGTAAAATCATCAGGATTTACATGTTTACATGCTAATGAATATGGACTTGAAGATGGATGATTAGGAGGAGGAAGATTATTTTTCTTTAAATCATATTCACTTTTACATTTATCTTTACAATTTAAATCAAATTTTATAGTAACAACAACATCTGCCATTGAATTTCTCGTTATATTAAGGATTTGGATCAGGAATAGGAGCAATTGGAGCAGGATCAGGTATTGGAATTGTTATCGTTATTCCTGTAGATAATGCTTCTTCTATACAATCTAATCTACATTGTAAATTTTGAAGAACTGCTAATAAAAAAGGAATTGAATTTATTAAATCTGCAGTACCATCATAATCCTTTACTTCTGGATACATATCACTTTTAGAAAAATCTCCACCTTCATCAGAAATAATTCCATATACATCATTAGGTCCAGCTACTCTTGTAGCAATAGATTCGTCTACATATTTTTGAGCATCTTCAAGTGGTAATAATCCGCCCATTTTAATTTCTCCAAAATTGTTTAAACCAATTTAAAATTTTATCAATAATAGATATTTCTTCTTGTATAGATTGTTCACTTTCAAGTATAATTGATTCCTCTTTAGGAGATTCACAAGTATCTAAAGATATATTTACAGTATCATCCATATTACAAAATTCACACATATATCTCGTTGCTAATGGATGTCTCTTTGAATTATTATCTACTCTATAACAATCTATTTCATGAACCCTATCTCCAGGATTTAAAATAATACAACATTCTATACATCGCCTAGATCTAACAGTTTTAAGTGTTGTTACTTCTTTATTTTTAATCATTTCAATTATATGATCATTATTCATTGTTTTATTCCTTAAATAAAAAATTAATGGGCTTTATAGCACCTAATAGAATATCTATATATTAAAAATATTCTTAATTAAAATTTTTACAAAAACAATATGTATATAACTTATTATACTGTCTATGTTTTTTTAAAAATTCAAATTATGGTAGTAAATAAATGCTTAAAAGATATTTAGTATCAACTGCTGGGAAACCATATTATATAACTAAGTTTTATATAAATAAAATAGACAATATATTAAGATTTGGATATGATATACATGTTATAACTAATAGTGGAATAGCATCAATGATTGATAATGTAAATCAATCATTTATTAATAATCCAGAATCTGATAGCATATTTAATAAACTTGCAACTGAGAAGAAATTTTCAAATACAATATCTCAATTAGAAGCATTAGAAGTAATATCAGGAATTGAGAAATCTTTAAAAGAAGAAAGTTTTAAAGACTATATAAAAGTTAACTTACCTAGAGCTAGTTTATATTTTGAATTAAATAAAGTTAAATTGTTATATAATTTTATTAAATATTTTTATGATAATTATGAAAATATTAAAGTTGATATAGATAAACAAAATTCTCCTTCTACAACGGCGGATGTTAAATCTACCGATAATGTTGAGATAAAAGATATTAGTCCTACAATTTTTAATGAATTGCGTAATATTAGTCCTAACAATATTATTACTTTCTTTATTCTAAAGCAAATTAGTAATATGTATACTGGACAAACTCTCAATTTTAAACTTGAAGAAGAATCAAATCTTATTATTGAAGTAGAATCATTCACTTCAAATATAATGTTGTTATATAATGATTTAAATATATTAATTAACTTCATTCCCAAGACTATCTCCGATGAAGAATATAAAAATATTATTAAATCAAAGATATCAGTATTAATTAAATTGATATTGGCTCTTTATGAAAATGAAGACAAATTAAATAGTAATGATAAATACTTATATATTAATTTTATCATTATATTACTTTATATATACGGATTCTGGTTAAATGGTTCTGATTTTAATATCAATATTAATCTTTATACTTTTGTTAATAAAGTAATTTTTAATCTTAAAGGTAGTATGGGCAAGATTAAAAATATTAAATTTATACCTCTATCAATGGCATCTAAAACAGACACATCTCAAGTAGATATTTCTAAAATTAATATGTTAGCAGCAAAATATAAATATCTAATTGATTTTGATCGTGAACGATTTATTAAAAACATTATTACTGACATTGAATCTAATCCAACAGATACTGAAAGTAAATTTAAACAGCAAAATATTACATTATCTAAAGCTAAATTATTAGATTTATCTGGAGATGAACTTCCATTAAATTATACCTTAATTTCTGATAATAATTTAAAAAACCATAGAATCATTAGCAAAGCTTATCATAGTTTATTAATATTAGAAAATTCAATTAATATTTTTAGTATTGATAATATTGATGAACAACTTCCAAAATTAATTGATATAATCAATTCAAAAATTATACCATCAATTAGAAAAAAATCAGAAATGGTAATATTAAATCCTTCTGTAATATTAATATATAATATTATTGAACCAAATATTATAAATATTGATTTAAGTATTAAAGAAAAAATGTATTTAATATTCGAAATATGTATACCATTTATTCATGATAACTTTAAAGTTGATAAATTTGTTGATTATTTTCATTAATTTAAAATTAAATATATAGATATATAATTAAGCCAATTATTTTTAAAATTAGAGTATTTTCATGTTTAATTTAATGATGTTAAAAATTGTTTGCGGGGATGTCGTTATTTGTCCTGTTCCAGCAAATTATGGTGGTATTGAAGAAGAATATTTTATTAAAAACCCATTTCAGTTGATTACAAATTTAGATGAAAATTCAGAAATAAAATTAATACCTTGGATGTATGATGTAACTTGTCTTAAAAAAATTCATATAGTAGCTCATTCTTCAGTACCTAAAAATGTAGCTGTAGAATATAATAAAAAAATACACGAACTCTCTTAAATTAGCCATGTATTGTGATTATATCACTCAAGCTATTTGAGCCTTGGAGTTCGATTATATCATTGTTGTTATTTGAATTAAAAGTCCAGATTGTATTTATTTCAAAGTCACAAAAAAAGATAATATCATTCTGCTAAAACGAGCCACGAAAACAAATAATATCATTCGATGAGCCATTTGATCAAATTATATCTTGATAACTGTTTGAACCATTTGATCAGATTATATCTTCCGCTCAAATTGAACCAAACTACACGATTATATCATTGACCAGATTTGAGCCACAGAAGCAGAACATATCATCCTTTAAAAGTGAGCCGTCGGTATCGATAATATCATAAATTATGATTGAACCGAACAATAAGATTTTATCAATGACTTGGATTGAATCACTTGTTAGAATTATATCTTATGTCTAGATTTGAACCATTATTTTGAATTATATCATTTCCTCCGATTGAATCAAACAAAAAGATTTTATCACAAACCCTGTTTGAATCAAACTAGATTAATAAAAATGCCTAAATATTATGTAACTGTGTGCAATGAATACAAATATATTAAACATCCATTAGGATTACATCCAGATTATTTTTATTCAATTAAAGCTCCAGATATTCATATTGCCAAGCGATTAGTTATGGAACAAATCGGTAATAAATGGGCAGTTCTTTATACTAAAAAAGATTTAAAGACTAAATCGTTTAAAGGTGGCGAATTACCTTTCCCACTTAATTTGAAAACCGCAATCCTAAATTATATCACCATAAATAATTTAGATTAGCCATCAAACCAGATTATATTATTGCGAACAATTGAGCCAAAAATATTGATTATATCATGGTGCCCAATTGAGTCAGTACGCAGAATTATATCACCTATCTAAAGCGAATCACTCTCTACGATAGTATCACTGAATAAAATTGAACCACAGTCTCGGTTAATATCACTAAGGTAAATTGAACCGCGGTCCAGGTTAATATCATTAAGACGAATTGAACCATTGAAAAAAATTATATTAGAAAATAAGATTGAGCCAACAGTAAAGATTATATCAATTATTCAGATTGAGCCAACGGAGAAAATTATATCAGATCGTAAGATTGAGCCAAAATTTTAGATAATATCTTGTATTCAGATTGTAAATTAGACGATAGTAATTAGTTATTATCGTCTAATTTCTTTATTTATTCCCCAGTAGTTCAGCCGGTAGAACAAATGACTGTTAATCATTGGGTCCGTGGTTCGAGTCCACGCTGGGGAGCCATTTATTAAAAAGGTTATTATTTTTATGATTGAAAAAAGTGTAAATTTAACTTTAAAAGAAATGTCTATTAGTTTTGATGTAGAAGATGGAACCAATAGAATAGTTTCTTCTGGAGCAATTCCAATTAGTAAAGATAGTGATAGTTCTTTACGACCATCACTAACTAAAGCAATATGTGAAAAATGTGAAGATGGGGAATTAGTTTTCAATCCAAATAAAGAATATACTGATAACTCATTCACTCATACTTGTTTAAATTGTGAAAATACTGAAGTTTTTGATAAAATTTATCCTGCTATCAGTTTCATTGATGATAACACATTAGATGATCTCAAAGAATTTATAATCAATTTTAGTCCAGTTTTTAAAGATAAAAATAATTCAGAATCAAATATGTAGATATAATAATACCCATCAATTGCCCTAAAGGAGGGGCATATGTGTGTATTACTATTAATTAGGAAAGGTTAGGGTTCCTAACCTGAACTTGAAAAATTAGTATGCCCCCAATGATTTTGTCATTGGGGGATTTTATTTAAGGATAAAATTAATGAGACGAGCAAGAACACAAACTTTAACAGTTAATGATTCAGTTGATATTAATCATAATGTTGTAACTGAATCAGATAATCAAATTAATTTAGAAAATGAGAATATTAGTAATATAGCTGATACTTCAGTTGCATTAAATAACGAAATCAGTTATAATATTGAAACAATTAACATAATTCCAGTTACTGAAACTGAAACTAAAGAGGAAACTAAAATGGAACAACCTACAAGAAATATTTTAGAGATAGTATTAAACGATTCTCCTATTGATGTTGTTAACTTAACTACTGGGTATACTAATTTTGTAGTTCCTAAAGTTAGTGGAAAAGTTAAATTATCTAACTTAAATTTATATAGAATTAATATTAAAGACACTTCATTAAATGCAGATAATTTTTATATGATTAAACATTATTCAAAATATTCTGATTATTTTAGAATAGTGTCTGTTGCAAACGGCAAGGCGTCAATTGTGCCAATTATTTCGGGACTTGAATTGAAGTCTGGTGATGTAATTGGTGAGTTGATTTAAACTATTATTTTTGGATTTAAAAATGATTGACAAATCAATCCTTCCTGAAATAACTACCGACAAACTATATACTTCTAGTTCAAACCTTAAAGTTGATCAGAATGGATTACTAAGTGAAGTAATCTTTGGACCAATTAGAAAATATAGATGTTCTTGTGGAGAATTAAGTTCAAAATCAATTCATAATGGAGAGACTTGTCCAAAATGTGGTGTTAAATGTGAAAATAATATTATTCGATATAGCAAATTTGCAAAAATAATTTTACCATTTCATATTATAAATACCATTAATAAAAATAAATTCAATAGAATTACCAAACGTGAATTTAAATCATTTTTAAATCCAAATACTTATGATTTAATATCATCATTAAATATTTATTTAGAATATAATTTAACAACTGGCAGTATTCAATTAACTAGTAATTTTAATCCTAATTGTTTACCATTAAAATTAACAGGAATATATAGTTTATATTTAGCATTAACAGCATTAGCAATTGTTTATAATTCTGAATCTGCAAAAGAATATTTAAGTTATTTTTATAATGACTTATTAGTATTACCTCCAGAATGTAGGTTAGTTCTTAATACAACAGAGAAAAGTCGTAATATTATCAAACATAAAGTCGTTGACGTATATCTTAATATTTTACGTATTAAACAATATGTATTAAAAGATAATACAACGATTGATGATGATTTTACAGAACATTTAAATGGACTTTTATCTAAAATGCAGTCTGGCGATTATGATATCCTTGAAGATAGTAAAATAACAATGTATGATTCATTAGCTGGTAAATTTCAATACTATGCTGATGTCTTATATGAAGAAGTATTAATTCTATTAAGTGGTAAAAACGGAATTATTCGATCTGATTTTCTTGGAAAAAACATAGATTTTTCTTCTAGAGCAGTCGTAATTAATGACCCTTCATTAGCAGCACATCAAATAAAAGTACCAAAAGATACATTCTTCAAATTATGGTTTGTTGAATATTATAGATATTATTCTAAACATTATAAAAGCTCTAATAGTAGATTTTATGATCAACATATTACGAGATTAATGAAACCTATTGAGAATTCATTATTACATATTGATTATAGTAAGGAATATCCAGAATTTGATAATTTTGTGGAATGGTTTTTAAATAATTCTTCAATAGAACAAAGACTAATTTATATAAATAGACAACCTACATTATGGAGATATGGATTACTTGGAGTTGAGATTGTTGGAATTAATAATGAAAATATTATTTCAGTATCTCCTTTAATAATTCCTTCCCTTGCAATGGATTTTGATGGAGATACCGCAGGATTATATAAAGTTCATGATAATAGAAGTATGAATGAATTATATAACAATTCATTTGTAATGAATTTAATAACATATGATCATAATGATTCGTTATTATTAGAATTATCCAATGAATCTAGATATATTTATGAAGTTCTTAGATCTTCTATAATTGATGAACAATTAGAAAAAATATCAATAGATAAAATAAATCATTTACAATATGATTATAAAATACATTTAAATAGTCCTACTCATATAAGATCTACAAATACAACAATTCCATATGGAATTGCTATATTAAATAAATTTGCAGGTTTTAAAGATATAGTTATTACTAATAGTACTGATTCAAATGAAGCATTAAAATCTATATTTAAAAATTCATTATCAAATGAACGATTTCAATTATCAGTAAAGGCATTTCTTCAGAATTTATATTGGGTTTTAACTACACATCAATCAGAAACATTAACTTTACCATTTATTGAAAGTGGAGAATTTGTTAATAAAGTTAAACATAATAAACTTATTAGTAAATTACCTCAAAACCCATATTTAGGTTCTTACATTTATAATGGTATTGTAGATAACATATATGATAATATTCCTAAAAGCTATCAATTATATAAGTTAACTAAAAGTAAATTCAAGAAAACTCAATTTTCCAGAAGTTTAATCTCGATTGGATATATAGCTGATAATCATAATATGATTAGTCCATATCCAGTTAAAAATAATATTATAACTGGATTAACAGAAGATGAATTTTTTGAAACTAGTTTTGGTACTCGTAAAGGAATTGTAGATAAAGATGAAAATGTTCCCGATGCAGGATATATGCAACGGAGTATGGTTATTAATTTATCTACATTAGAAATTGTAGAAGATGATTGTAAAACAGATTATGGATTTTTAATAACAATTCAAAATAAAACACATAACAAAAGCATGATCAATCGATACTTTATTGATGATCATGATAATAATCTTTTACATTTATATGATGAATCTTATGCTTTAAACGATAATAATATTGGAAAAACATTTAGATTTCGTTCTCCAATGAGTTGTCAAACTGATAATTTTAAAGTATGCAGTAAGTGTGTTGGTAAGCAAAAATTTAAGTCCCCTTTCATTGGACTTATGGCTGGACAATATATTGAAGAAAGGTTAACACAACTTACAATGTCATCTTTTCATACATCTGGTAGTGCTACTATTATATTAGATCCAGAGTTAAAAGAATATTTTCAATATAATATTACAGATGTCAATGAACATGATGAATTTATTATAGTTAAATTTAAATCCTCTGTTGATCAAGATAAATTAAAAAAGATTATTAATATTCCAGAATTTAAATTTGTAAAACAATTAACAGATTGTGAATTAATGTTTGAAAAATATAAATATAAATTAGAAAATGAAGATGTTGGTAAAATAATTAAGAAAGTCAATTCAATTTTAGCAACCCAATTGAAAAATACATTAATTCCAATAGAAACAGCATATTATGAAACTTTAGATGCTTTACATCAAGTAAGTAGTATTTATAGCGTATTTGTCGAATTATTATTTGCTAATTCATATGTTAATAAAGATAATAAAATAATTAGATATGCTCTTAGAGATAAAGAGAGTCCAATTATTTGTAAAAAATATAATACTAAGCAATTACATAAATTGCAAAGTAATACCTTGTCGTTAATATATGAACCAAATAAACAATCTATATTAAATTATTATAATAATTCTGGATTAGATAAATCATCTTCTGATTTATCAATATTTGAAAAGATCTGGAAAGGTCAAATTTAAAAAATAAATTAAGCCAGAGAAATCTGGCTTAATTTTTTATTTATCTATTACTTTATAGTACATATTTAAAAATTAAATAAAAGACACATCCATGTGTCTAATTCCCCCCTAAACTTCAACCTTGATATTGAAGTAGGAGCTACCATCCTCTAATACCACTTCCATGTGGTATTTTTCCAACTGTTCCTGAATAAATTCTTCAGGATTAATTATCACGATGGAGGAAAACCATTTTTCCTCCATCGTATAAAAATTGAATGTCCACTCATCGTTTGATGAGGAATCGGCGGTCCACATTTCTGTGGACTTATTTACGAGCCATACTCGATGGCTCCGATCCTCGAAGAAACTGCAGAGAATCCACTCTGCCGTCTCTTTAATAATCTCAACCTGTCCGTCTTTGTCACCAAAGAGACGTTCGTTTAATTTTTTTAATGTTTTGTTCATTGTCCCCTCCGTAAGGGGATTATTAAAGATACTTGTTAATCTATATATACATAGCTTAAAAACAAAGTGCTCATTATATGGATACATATTCAAAAATTAAATATACATATAATTGAAAGGCCGTGTTTGTCACGGTCCTTTTTTAACCAATTCCCACTATTCCCAAAATTACAAATAAATTACGAAAATGGAACAGAAAAAACCAGAAAGAGTTATCACAATTGTACATACTGGTACAGGAAATAATGGTAAAACTAATATAGGAAAAGATAAATTAAATAAATTTGATCTGAGAGTTCAATATGTAGGAGCTTTAGATTCTTGTCAATCTTATTGTTATAAAGACTATGTATTTGAAGAAAAATATTCTGAAGTATTAGAATCAATGCAAAATATATTTTTTATTTTAGGTGCATTAGTTAATAATTCAAAACATGAAAAATATGTAAATCAAATTCAAGAAGATTATGAACTAATGAAATTTAATCTAGATAATTTATTAAATTCTTCACCTTTAAAACCATTAGAAGGATTTATTAAAACTAATCGACATAATGCTAGTCTGATGCAATTAAGATGTGAAATTAGACGTGCTGAACGAATTGCTTGTTCTTTAACGGCGAAAAATAAATTAGATAATATTCATGTAGAAACTCTAAATTTATTATCTGATGTAGTATTTGCTCTTATTTGGAGAATATGTGTTAAGAATAATTGTTTAGAAGTTTGGACTGGTTAAAATAAAAAACTAAGTATAAATTTTAGTTTAATTAATATGTATATATATAATTATGCATTTTTAATTTGGGCATTATATGTATTTAACTCAATATCAAAGTGAACGTTATATTTATGTTGTTGCGCCTGAATTTGAATTAAAACAATTACCAACTCCTAATTGGTCAATGGATTTGCAAGATGGTCGATTTCTAGTTGAATTAATTCGTAATATTGAAAATATAGTTATATTACGATTATGTGGATTATATATTCCTTTTGTATAAATTCTTTAATTTTGAAAGTTAATTATCCAAGAGAGGGTTCTAATTTAACGTTAGATGAAATATTAAGTAGTCTGACTTGTTTGCAACTTAAACTATTGTAATACCAGTACATTAATTAATAATTTGGAGTATATCACTATACTCCAAATTTATTTTATTTATTATTAAATTATTAAATATATAAATATAATAATGATAGTTGAAAAAATGTTATTTTTTATATACAGATAATCATACGCTAGGAGTCGCTATCTCGTTGAAAACCTTATATAAATTCAAAGCTTGCGATACAAAAAGCATTGCATCTGCTATTATTTCCCTTAAAAATTGTGAGTTTATAATAAATAATGATTTGAATCATGCAAAAATTATATTACACAATTCAAATGATGAACTATTAGTTGAAGCTTTTAATCAAATAACTACAGTAGAATCTAATTTAAATAATCAAGTGTTTGCAACAAATTATTCTCGATATTTGTGGAAACTAAATCCAGAATTTAAAGAGAATAAAATTAGATTAATGCTATTAAGAATATTAAAACCAATTGGGTTATTCTTTCTAGTAAGAAATACTAATTCTAAGATTTTTCTCACATTAAATGATATTGAATTTAAAACATTCCAAATCAAATGGAATAGTATATATCCAAACCTGCCGTTTGCCTCAAGAAATAAATTAAATTATCATGAAATATTATTTAATGAAAGTTTTCATACTATAATCAATGAAGCAGCAGATAAACATATTATTGATGTTGATCCTTTTAGAAAAACAAATAAACAAATAATAATCTATAAAACCATTGAAAAATTAAATAGTTTAATTAATTAAAAATTATGATTAAAATTTATTCTGAT
>Ga0116190_1003222_pt1 | contig 12226 bp, 12 predicted proteins | sample AD_JPNTR4_MetaG_FD_89808 | JGI IMG/M metagenome (GOLD analysis project Ga0116190, IMG submission 89808) | Active sludge microbial communities of municipal wastewater-treating anaerobic digesters from Japan - AD_JPNTR4_MetaG | ecosystem: Engineered > Bioreactor > Anaerobic > Digestate | place... | reverse complement strand
TATACAATTTTATTTACAAAAAAATAATGCTTTACATAGAATTAAACATATTGAATATTCATACATTCCGAAAACTATATATGATTCGGTATACAAAGCAAACATAGCTTTATTTGTAGGAGAATTTTTACATTCATTATGTATTCACAATGAATCTAATCCGGAACTTTATAAATATATCTATTCATATATTACATTTCTTGATTCAGAAAATATTTCATTTCATCAAAGTCATTTAATATTTTTAACCCATTTACTTAAATATTGGGGTATAATTCCTCAAAATAATCATAGAGCAGACATGTATTTTATTCCTCAAAAAGGAATATTTGAAAAAACATTTTCTGAAGGAGCTTTATCACTAAAAATAAGTAACTATTTAAATGAAATACTTCAAAGCAATTCATTTAGTAACGTAATTGAAATATCGAAAACTGAAAAAATAGAATTACTTGAAGCTATAATCCAATACTTTCAATTCCATACTCATTCTACAAAAACACTTAAAACATTAGATATTTTAAAATCAATATTTTCATAATAAAAAAAGGCCCTCAAAATATGAGAGCCTTTTTTTATATAAATATTTTCTTATTAATAATTTCCGAAAGTATTTTGGAATTCACGAGCCATTTCTTCCATTTCTTTATTTACATCATCAAATCCTTTTTCAAAATATGCTTCTACACTAGTTTTAGAACCATCTTTGAATACAAATTGAATATTTGGTTGTTTTCTTGTTTCAGTTACAGGAACATAATCATACATTTCTGTTTGATCATTCCATTGCATATCATAATACGTATTTTCATAAACATCTACAAAGAATTGAGCATCAGCAATTTTTCTAAAATCTTCAACATACATTAAATACAAATTTACATTTGAATTTAATGCAGGAACGATTTTTTCTACCATTTGGTCTTCAGTGTATTCTCCATTATTAACTTTTACCATTATTGGGTCTATTGCTTTTAACAAATCTTTTGTATTAGCTGTTTCTACCATTTTAATATCAACAACTTGGAAATACATTTTTACATTTTGAATATAAGAACCACCTTTTGCTATTGTTCCTGCTTCATATTCTTCCATATCTAGACTTTCTGCATATGCTTTAATATCATCGTAATTAAGGTTTCCACCAACTTGACCACCATAATTAACTAATGTTTTTGAACCATTTGCATATAAGAAATCCATTGAAATACTGCTATTGCTTCTACTTACAGTATATTGCCATTTATATGTACCTATTTTTAAAGTAGATTGTAAATCAGTAGGAAGCCCTTTAGCATCATATTTTCCTGTTAAAAGAAAAGAAGCCTCTTCTTTTCCTTGGATTTTTAAACTACAAGTAACTTTAGATGGTAATTCATCCACACCTGTTATTTCTGCACTCACAGCTGCAACTTCAAGATTCATAGTCATTTCACAATCATTTGTAGTACTTGAAGAGCTGTATGGAAATTTAACAACAAAATTATTTGACTCTTCAAAATCAAATTCTTCTGCAGTTGAATTCCAAGTATATATTCCTTTTATTTGATCAAATCCATCTTGAATTTCACCTTTTTGATTTTTAAGAGATTTATCTAAATATAATCCTTTATTACCATCGTTAACAGATGCAACCATTTGAATAAAAAGATTTTTAGTGATTTCTTTTTTAAATACACTACCACCGGAAATCGCCATCATATTATCAGCAGCTTTAGCAGCTTTAACATCTAATAACCCTTGAGTTTCATTGATTAGTGTAATAGCTGAAGATTCAAGATTTTTCTTATGTTCTTCAGGACTTAGTTTTGAGAATTTAGGATCTTTTTTAGGAAATCCATCTTCTTCTTTTTTACAGCTTGTAAAAATTAGACCGGCACTTAATAGCACCATTAAAAGTTTTGTTAGTGTTTTCATACGAGTAAAGTTTTAAATTTAAATCAAAATTAAATTATATATTATTAATAAACAAGTTTTTTATTTTATTTTTTTAAGTATTATCACTCACAATCACACTAATCCGGCAAATCCCATGAATGCTAATGCCAGTAATCCTGCTGTTAATAGCGTTATAGGAACTCCTTGCATTTGTTTAGGCACTTTTACTAATTGTAATTGTTCGCGGATTCCGGCAAACAAAATTAATGCCAAACCAAATGCTAAAGAATTTGCTATTGCAAACACTACAGCATACATAAGTGTATTTTCATGAACAAATGAATACTTTACAGGTAAATCAAGTGCCAACATTGCTACACCTAAAACAGCACAATTTGTAGTAATAAGAGGCAGAAAAACTCCTAATGCTTCATATAATGAATATGATACTTTTTTAATAATTATTTCTACCATTTGCACTAATGAGGCTATAATAACAATAAATGTAATGGTATTTAAAAATTGCAGTTGTAATGGCTTAAGTATATAAAAAAACAACATATATGTTACCATAGTTGCAAGTACCATAACAAATAAAACCGCAGCAGACATACCAATTGCTGTTTTTACTTTATTTGAAACACCTATAAACGGACAAATTCCAAGAAATTGACTTAATACAATATTATTTACAAATACTGCTGATATAATGATTAAAATGTATGTCATATAATATTATTTATTTTTTTGAACCATTCTGTTTAATGAAACCAAATATGCCAATACAATAAAAGCTCCCGGTGGTAATATAAAAACCAGCATCATTTTAGGATGCTGCATTCCGGTTATATTAATACCAAATAAAGTACCGGCACCTAATAACTCTCGAACTAAACCTAATATTGTTAATCCAAATGTAAATCCTAATCCCATACCTAAACCATCTAAAAATGAATGAAACATATTATTTTTTGATGCAAAGGCTTCTGCTCTTCCTAAAATAAGACAATTAACAACTATTAAGGGAATAAATAATCCTAATTGTTTATGCAGTGAGGGAGTATATGCTTCCATTAGGAGTTGGACTATAGTAACAAAAGTTGCTATTACAACAATATATGCTGGAATTCTAACTTTTGAAGGAATAGTAGATTTAATTCCTGATATTACAATATTTGATAATATTAACACAAACATTGTGGCTGCCCCCATAGCAAAACCATTAATACCGGAACCTGTTACAGCTAACGTAGGACACATACCAAGCAATAAGACAAAAACCGGATTTTCTTTAATTATTCCTTTTGTAATGAGTGATACATTTGTCATAATTTTTAATTTATTTAGTAGCCCCCGTTTGTGAATCGGCAGACCATTGTTGATTTATTTTCTGAAATATACTATATGCATTCTGTAAGGCATTACAATATGCTCGAGAACTAATTGTTGCTGCTGTTATTGCATCAATATCACCACCATTTTTTTTCACGGTATTTATTTTTTCATGAAAATTAAATTGTTCAAATTGCTTATAAAATTCTGGTTGTTCCATTTTATCACCTAAACCAGGAGTTTCATGATGTTCAATAACTTTAGTTTTATAAATTACACCACTTGGTAAAAAACCTACCATTATTTTTATTTCTCCGGCAAATCCCGAATTTGTTTTTGAAGCTATTGCAATTCCTATTAATGTATCATTTTTACGAGCAGGATATACCTCTAAACTATCATTCTCGAATAACGGCATTTTATACATTTCCTTAAGGGGATTGTTGGTAAAAGGTGGCAATACTTGAGTTATAGCTTCTATTTTTTTTTGCTGACGTGATTGTTCAATTCCCTTTGCTGTAATTTTATAAATATATGATAATGATGCACCTGAAATAGTTGTAATGATAAATAGTGAAAGAATCATATTTCTCAGTGAAGATGCTGCTTGCTTTGCCATAAGATTTATTTTTTAATACTCAAACTACTACCATAGCGTGATGGCGAAATTTTATTTAACAACGGAACAACTGCATTCATTAATAAAATTGCAAATGATATTCCTTCAGGATAAGCTCCAAACATTCGAATTATCATTGTAATAATACCTATTCCAACAGCAAAAATAATTTGTCCTTTAATAGTCATAGGTGATGTTGCCATATCGGTTGCCATAAACCATGCACCAAGCATTGCTCCTCCAGATAACAAATGAAACAAAGGATTAATATACATATAAGGATTTAGAAGATAAAATATACCTGAAAATACAAACATACTTAACAATACAAATACCGGTATATGCCATGTAATTACCTTGCGAAACAACAAATAAATTCCACCTATAATAATTGCTAATGCTGATATTTCTCCCAAACTTCCTCCTATATTACCTAAAAACATATCTTGATAGTTTGGTAACCCTTTTATTTGCATAATATTTTTACCACTCACAATTCCCTCTTTAAGCAACGCCAATGGAGTTGGTCCGGTTAATCCATCAACACTTTGATTTAATGTGGTTTTTGGCCAAAGAGTCATATCAACCGGGAATGAAATCAACAAAAAGACCCTTCCAACCAAAGCCGGATTAAATATATTATTACCTAAACCTCCGAAAGACATTTTTGCAATACCTATAGCAACAAAACTTCCAATAATAATTATCCACCAAGGTATACTTGAAGGCACATTAAATGCTAACAACATTCCTGTAATTACAGCAGATCCATCTTTAATAGAAAAATCTTGCTTTTTAAATAAAAATTTATGAATTAAAAACTCTATTACAATACAAGATAAAATAGCTATTAGTGTTGTATATAATGCAGACATTCCAAAAAACAGAATTGACACACCAAACGCAGGTAGCAAGGCTATAATTACATCATACATTATGCGATTCACATTTTGTTTTGCATGAATATGAGGTGAAGCTGAAACTGTATACATACTATTTTTGTTTACGTTTTCTAATAATTTGTGAAACTTTATTTTTCCCTAATCTTATATAATCCAGAAGCGGCCGAGATGAAGGACAAATATAACTACAAGAACCACATTCTATGCAATCTAACACAAAATTTGTTTCTAATTGCTCATACATTCTTTGCTCTGAATACAATTGTAACAAATATGGTTGTAAACCCATAGGGCACACTTGCACACAGCGTGCGCATCGAATACAATTGAAAGGTTCATCGCGATGAGCTAAATTATAAGGAACAGCTATTACTCCCGAAGTCCCTTTTGAAACGGGCATGTGAGAATGAATTAAAGCCTTACCCATCATTGGCCCGCCTGAAATTATTTTTTCTGTATTTTGAGGTATTCCTCCTACTGCTTCAAAAAGGGTATGAATAGAAGTTCCTATTCGTACTAAAAAATTTGATGGTTTAGGAATTTCTATACCTGTTACTGTAACCACTCTATCTATTAATGGTTTATTTTTTTGTACAGCTTCATATACAGCAAATGCAGTTGCTACATTTACAACAACCGCTCCAACTACTATTGGTAACTGACCAGAAGGTACTTCTTTATGTAATAAAGCTTCTATTAATTGTTTTTCACCTCCTTGCGGATATTTAATTTGCAATGGAACTATTCCAATGCCATTGTATTTGTGAGCAATATCTTGCATTAATGCAATAGCATCAGGTTTATTATTTTCAATACCTACCAAAGCCGAATCAACTCCCAAAACTTTTTTTATTAATGATATACCAATACATATTTCTTCCGCTTTTTCTAACATTAAACTATGATCGGCTGTTAAAAATGGTTCGCATTCTACTGCATTTATTATTAAAACCTCTGGTTTAGTGGTATCTGGCGGACTTAATTTTACATGTAAAGGAAATGTTGCTCCTCCCATACCAACAATACCTGCTTGCGATATTTTATCAAGAATATATTGAGGAGTATAATCAATTTTCGAAACTATATCTGAAGTTCTATCTATATTACTTTCCCACTCATCACCATGAACTTGTATATATATTGCATTTCTATATAAACCTGAAGTATCAATTATACTTTCTATCTTTTCTACTGTACCTGATACCGATGAATGTACTCGCGCAGAAATAAATCCTGCTGACTCACCTATACATGTACCTACTTTAACCGAATCTCCAACTTTTACTATTGGTGTAGCAGCTACACCAATATGTTGAGATAATGATATTTGAACAAATTCGGGAATAGGCAACATTTCAATAGGTTGCTTACTGGAAAGTTTATGCTCTAAAGGATGAATTCCTCCTTTAGTAAATGTTTGCATTGCATATTTCTTTCTTAATTTCATCTATAGTTTTTTATTTATTCTTCATTAATTATAAATAATACGAATTACTCAATATCTGAACTATTTTCTTGAACTTGTTTCTTTTTTTCAGGAAAATTGGTTTCAATTATTGCATGAGTTGGACATTCATCAACACATTTTCTACACAATTTACATAATTCATCATCTATATAAGCTAAAGAGTTTTGTAATGTAATAGCGGAATGTGGACATACTTTAACACATTTTCCACATCCTATACAAGCAACATCGCATGCCTTTTTAGCAACTACACCTTTATCTTTATTTACACAAGAAACATATATTTTTAAATCTTTTTTATTCGTTTTTCTTAATTCAATTATTTGCTTAGGACACGCATCAACACATGCTCCACAAGCCGTACATTTATCCGTTATTACCTCAGGTAATCCGGTAATTACATTTACATGAATAGCATCAAAAGCACATACTAATTCACAATCTCCTAACCCTAAGCATCCAAATGAACATGCTGTTTCACCCGCATATAGTTGTGCAGCAAATGCACAAGAGGAAATCCCCTCATATTCATTTGTTACAGGCCGTACGTCGCAACTACCATTACAACGAACTACAGCTACTTGCATAGCCTTTTTTGAAACCGATTTTCCTAAATGTTCTGCAATTTTTTCCATTTGTTCTTGTCCTGCCGGACTACAAAACAAACCTTCAATAGATTCAGAATTTACCAAAACATCAGCAAATTTTCTACATCCGGGAAATCCACAACCACCACAATTAGCTCCGGGTAACATAGCCTCAACCTCATCTATCAAGGGATTTTCAATTACATTAAATTTTTTGGCTACAAAAAATAATGATACTCCTGCTATAATACCTAATAATGAAAGTACAAGTATTGAATATAAAATTGTCATATGGTATGAGCTATGTGAAACTGAATATTTTTGTGGATTGATGCTTTGTTTCGTGATAAAATTATATAATACAATGCTAAACATGAAAATGTAATAGCAACTGCAATTGGTTCACTAAAAAAATAATTTGTAATAAGTAAAATAAAAAATATTATACCAAATGGTACTATATAAGCAAGTAAAACAGCATTAAATGCAGTTTTTTCTGAAATGTTTACTGTAACATGTTGCCCAATACTATACTTAGTTGGTGTTGTTATTGGAACATGTATTTGTATTTCCTTTTCATCAGACACACCACATGCTCCTTTTGCATGACAACTACTACATGCAGTTTGTGATATAATATTTACAACTATTGAATCATGTAATATTTGTTGAATTATGCCACTATGTGATATGGTCTGATTCATAATCAATATACAATTAGTGTTTTATTATACAAATGTAAGATTATTTTTTAATTACCATGAAAAAAGATGTCAATACTCTCTTAATTTCAAAATGATATATTGTGTTTTTTTATGTAGGTAAATTTATAAATTACATATTTTATGTTTATTCCCCCTCTGTATACCAACTTGCATACATAGAATAATTATTCGCTATTTTAATAATAATTTCACGAGTCTGTTCGGGGTCTATTTCTTTAATTTTTTTTGCAGGCACTCCGGCGTATATGCTATTGGGTTCCAACACTTCGCTATCGCGCACCAATGCACCTGCGGCAATTATGGTATTTTCGTTTACTACCGCATGGTCGAGAATAATTGCCCCCATGCCTACCAAAACATAATCTCTTATGGTAGCTCCATGTATCGTTACATTGTGCCCTATAGACACATTGTTTCCAATATGTATTTTTGATTTTTCATATAATGTATGCAACACTGCACCATCTTGAATATTAACTTTATCTCCTATTGAAATAGAATTTACATCACCACGCAATACAGCGTTAAACCAAATACTACATTCGTCGCCTATTACTACATCGCCTATTATTGTAGCATTTTCTGCTAAATAACAATTTTTTCCTATTTTGGGTGTAAATCCACGAACTGATTTTATAAGTGCCATAATTTATTTTTTTATATATCGTACAAACGCTAATTTTGTTCCATCAGGTGACCACGAATTGACATTTATTGTTCCTTGGCCGCCATAAAATTCATCGGTAATATCATATATCTCTTTGGTTGAAAGATTCATACAACGTAGTTTTACTTGTTGTCCAAACGGGTGTGCTTGCTGTTGGTCTTGTATATATGACAAAAATACCATATACCTATTATTTGGACAAATATGCGGAAACCAATTAGAATAGTCATCGTTGGTTATTTGTATTTGTTCACTTCCATCGGCACACATACGCCAAATTTCCATACTGCCCGAAACAAACGAATTATAATAAATATACGCACCATCAGGCGAAAATTCAGAACCATCGTCTTGTACCGAAGAATTAGTTAGCTGTACTTCATCTCCTCCATCATCTGAAATTGCATAAATATCCCATTGATTGTTGCGTAATGCTGTATAAATATGTGTATTGCCATCTGGAGAAATGCCATGCCAAAAACATCCATTTTTAGGTGTTACAAGTCGCGGTGTGCCTCCTTGAATAGGTAAAGTGTAAATTTTTGAAGTTTGCCATGCCATGGGATTTGCATCATCAACATCATGCGAACTTATTATAATTCGAGTTCCATCGGGTGTTATGCCATGGTCATTATTACAATTTATAGCAAAACCGGTATCAACCAATTCTTTGCGTTTATTGTCAAAATAAAGTTTATACAATCGGCCTTCAGAATTTACTAACAAAAAACCATCTTTGCTCCAGTTGGGAGCTTCAATTATCTGTGTATCTTGCCAAAAAATTTCTCGTTTTTTATCAGAAATATCAAGGATTTCAAGTACTGATTGTATCATAATTATTTTGCTTGATAAAGTTTTACTGCATCTTCTTTAAGTTGTTTTAATTCCGATTCTACAAAATACATCATATGTCCGCCTTTGTAATATGTCATGGAAATATTTTTTTGTAATTCGGGCGAAAGATTCATATGATTTACAAAATATTGCGTACCGAAATAACTGGTAGCTAAATCATATAAACCATTAGCCATCCACACTTTCATATACGGATTTGTATACATTGCTTGTCGCAATTCTGAAGTAACATTCAAATATTTGCCATCAGAAAATTTCCATGGTTGCACATTGCCAATTACATAAAAGGGCAGATTGTTTTTGTATTGCAAATCGGTTCGCACATATTCGTTGAACGCAGTACCAAATGCTCCCGATATTTGTGTATAACTAGGGTCATCACCCGCATAATCACGATTATTAATAGGATCATCCATAAGCAAACGCACATCATAACGACCTATAATTTTATCATCTGAATCGAGTAAATATTTACGAAATTTATGTGATGGCAATCGTAAATTATGTTGTAAATATATTTCTGCTGAAATTCCGGTATACAACTCCAAAGAATTTGCAATAGACTGTTTTTGAGCACTTGTAAGTTTATCACCTTGCAACAATGCCAAAGCATATTCATTAAGGGCAAATGCTTCTACTTTTGCTATGAGATCTTTATCTTGACTTTGTGCCGGTTTAAGTTTATTATGATATAAAGCAGCATACGTATATACCGGAAGATTACATATAAAAGGCATATCGTTATTTTCAAATTCTCTCAATGTTTGGAAATCCAATGCACACGATATTAAAGAAATTCCATTAAAATACATAGAATATTCTTCCATAAGATATTCAACAACACCGCAAGCTCGAGTTGTTCCATAACTTTCGCCGGCTAAATATTTTGGCGAGCCCCATCGGTTATTATCACTCGTCCACTGACGAATAAAATCACTTACCCATTTCACATCGTTTTCGAAACCATAAAATTGGTCGGCTTTTTCGCCCTCAGCAGGTTTACTAAAACCTGTTCCAACAGGGTCAATAAATACTAGATCTGTAATATCGAGCCATGAATATTCATTATTTACAATAGAATATGGTGGTTTTTGAGCATTTCCATCGACAGTCATAGCTATTCGTTTTGGTCCCAAAGCTCCCATGTGCAACCACACCGAAGCAGCACCCGGGCCACCATTGAATACAAATGTAATTGGTCGAATTTTTAAATTTGTTTCGCCTTGTTTTATATACGATACATAAAACATGTTTGCTTTGTGTACTCCTTCTTTGTCTTGCACTTGCAAATATCCTGTAGTTGCTTTGTAAGCAACCGACTTACCTCCTATTTGAGCTGTACCTTGCGAAGCTACAGTACCTGTTGGAATTTGCGGCGACGATTTCGATGATTTTTCTTGTGCTGCTACAACTATAGTTACTAAGCACAATAATGATATAAGTATTGATTTCATTATTTTATTTGTTTTAAAACTTGAATTACACTATCACGTAAATGTATATATTCAGTCATACGCTTTTTATCTATTGGTTCCGACGGTGGTGATACAACTTTTAGTGGATTTATTGGTTTATTATTTTGATACATTCTAAAATCTAAATGCGGCCCAGACGAAAGTCCTGTACTTCCAACATACCCAATTACTTGCCCTTGACTAACACGAGATCCTTCGCGAATACCATTTGCATATTTTGATAAATGCATATATGAACTGGTATAAGTAGCATTGTGCTTAATTTTTACCATATTACCGGCACCACCTGCATATCCCTTTTTAATAACAGTCCCATTACCTATAGACATAACCGGGGTACCTACAGGAGCAGCATAATCAACTCCATAATGAGGACGAACTATTCGTAGTACAGGATGCATACGAGCATTAGAAAAATAAGAACTAATTCGTGAAAATTTAAGTGGAGCTTTTAAAAATGCTTTTTTAATACCATTTCCATTTTCATCAAAATATCCCATTTTTCCATCTTTTCCTTCAAAAGGGATAGCATAATAGTCCTTTCCTTGATGATTAAACAATGCAAACTTTATTTCTTTAACTCCTACACTTTTTTTATCAATTTGTTCTTCGAGATATACCAATTTAAAATAATCTCCTTTTTGTAATCCAAAAAAATCAACTGTCCATGCATAAATATCAGACATTTCCATTGCAAGCGATGGTGTTAATCCTTTATCAATCATTGCATTCCATAATGATGTCTCTATCACACCTTTTACTCTTCTTTCTACAATTTCTACCGGCTTACTTTCTTTATAAATACGCATATTGGTAGAATCGCGTAAATCAAACACCAAATAATCTGTATTACTTATTTCATAAATAAAATATTGTAACGTTTGTAAAGAATCTTTATTCCCGTACAACATTGTAATTGGATTTCCTGCTTTAAACTTACGTACGTCAAATACAGAATCACATGATTGCGTGAGTTCAAAGGCTTTAGTTTTTGAAATACCAGCTTCTATTAACATTTGAGTAATATGTTTATTTCGCATCAATTTATCTTCAATTACATCAAATATATTTACTTGTATTCCATACTTATATTGAGGTTCTTCTTGCGGTACCGATATTTTTTCTTTGGCATTATTTGATGAAAACCATTCGCACGAATGCATCGTACTCATTACCAAAATTATAAACAAGAATTGTATATATTTTGTAAAATTCACAGTGTTTTTGTAATAATACATACTTCATTTTTTACGAAATTACTAAAAAAAGAAGTATTGCTATAGAAAAACCGCAAGAGATTATTAACAGAGAATTGTTAATTGTAAGTTTTGAATTTTGAGTTCTTAGTTTTAAGTTAGGGTGTAAAGGCTTATGATTTTTTTATTAGAAAGTGAATTGTAGTGGCAATGCCTCATTGTTACCCATAGATGAACCAATATGAGGTAATTTTTAATTTTTATTGATTTTACTCAGTATTACGTTGTAGCAAGGTAAAAGATATAGGGACATTGAGACCTTTAGAATTTAAAACAATCATTCTTTGTTTTATAGCAACCTCGTGGCTCTTTATCAGTGTAATTTGTGGTTCCTCCTTACATTCTACAATGATAACAAAACATTGGAAAAAATATAAAAAAAAGCCGACTGAAACTCAATCGGCTTTTTATTAATTTTATAATTCAAGGAATTACGCCCATTTTGTATTGCGCATATCTCCC
>Ga0116190_1003202_pt1 | contig 12274 bp, 7 predicted proteins | sample AD_JPNTR4_MetaG_FD_89808 | JGI IMG/M metagenome (GOLD analysis project Ga0116190, IMG submission 89808) | Active sludge microbial communities of municipal wastewater-treating anaerobic digesters from Japan - AD_JPNTR4_MetaG | ecosystem: Engineered > Bioreactor > Anaerobic > Digestate | place... | reverse complement strand
TCCGACGGTGAGTCTGAGTTCAAAGAACAGCCTGGTGACGAGCTTTGTGGCGCCGCAGGTGAGTCGGGATACGGAACTGATCCTGCGTCTGGGGATCAAGGACAGCCATGGGGCCGGTGATGACGCGCGGGTGTCGGTGTTGATCGATGTGCCGGAAGCGCTGATGGCCAGTGCCGGAGCGGATCAGCATGTGCTGACAGGGACGACGGTGATTCTGAACGGGTCACGACGGGATCCGGACGATGGGGAAGCGGTGAGCTTCCAGTGGGAACAGATCTCCGGTCCGGCGGTCAGTCTTGAGGGGGCGGATACGCCGACTCCTCGTTTCCGGGCGCCGAGGGAGTCGGGGAGCGCCGAATACGGTTTTCGGCTTCGGATCAGTGACGGTCGAGGGCGGCAGGCGGAGGATGAGTGCCGCGTGAAGGTGGCCCGAGCAGGGGACCTGGTCCTGCCGGCAACGGTGAAGGGAAGCGATCGATCGTTGGAAGACAGCTTTGTGGGATTGGCGTTTTTGAATGCCTCTGAGGAGTCGAACCGGGTCGAGCTGAGCGGGGTGAACGAGCAGAGTGGCGGGGCGGTGCTGTCGCGGCTGGAATTTGGACCGCGCTCGCAGGAGGCGTTTTTGACGGAGAGCTTGAGCGGGGTGGAAGCAACGTCGGCGATCCGGGCGCGTGACGAGCGCCAGAGCCTGCAGGGGTTTTTCCTGGTGGGAGATAGTCGGCCGAAGCGGTTGGACGGTATCGGGGGCCTGATGGCACCCGGCGAGACGCTTTACTTCACGCTGGCGGCCGGGGAGCGCCGCGCGAGGACGCAGCTGTTTGTGAGCAATTCGGGTGAGGAGGCGGCAAAAGTAGGGCTGGAGTTGGTGGAAGCGGGCGGACAGGTGGGAGCGAGGAAAGTGCTCGATCTGCCGGCGCGAGCATCCCGACTGCTGCGGCTGGGAGAACTGGCGGGATCGGTAGCTCCGGACCGGGAATACTATCTGCGGGTGGACTCGAACGTGGCTGTCGCGGGATTCGTGCTGGCAGTGGGGGAGGAGGACGTTTGGACGGCGGCCGGCCAGCAGGGGATTCCTGCAGCGCGGTTATGGCTGCCTCATTTTGTGGTGGGACCGCAGGGTGAAGAGACCGAACTGCGGCTGATCAATGTGGAAGACACGGCGGGAGTGGAGGCCCGTGTGGAGATCTACGACGACGAAGGGAAGCTGCTGGGGACGCGATTTGTGGAGATCCCAGCGGGAGGTCTGTCGGTGACGCGCTTGTCGGAGTGGATCACGGCGGTGCCGGCGAAGGAAGGCTTACTGAGCGGGCATGCGCGTGTGGAAGTGTTCAGCGAGGGCGGGAAGGTGCTGGGCACGGCCACTTTCACGAGCACGGGTGGGCGAGCACGGTCGACCTTGCCTTTGTGGCGGGAGCCGCGAAGCGAGACGGTGTACCTGCAGGTGGCGCAGTCGTCCCGGGAAGGGATATTCACGGGACTGGCGCTACTGAATCCAAACGACCAGGCGGTGACGGTGATCGTGGAGGCCTATGACCGGAGCGGTCGTGTGAGCGGTCGGAAGGAAGTGGAGATCGCGGCAGGGAAGCGACTGGTGGATCTGCTTGACGGGCCGCAGCTGTTCGGGGCGGGCTTTGAGCAGATCCAGGGTCATCTGCGGGTGATCGCCCGCCGGCCGGTGGTCAGCTTCGTGATGTTCGGTGACGGCACGCTCGAATTCCTGAGCGCTGTGGAGGGCCAGCCAACGCTATAGTAACGGAGCTTATGCCAGTCAGGACCTGAGGGCATCGTTCGGGCTGTAAAGGTACACGCGCAGTTTCAAGGTTTTGCCTGTCATGTTCACGTCGAGCACCTCCACGAGCCTGCTGCTTTTCTGAATCCATTTCTCCGCAGGAGTCAGGTCTCTGTCGACTACAAACCACACTCGCCTCCCGCTCCCGTTCAGCGCGGCGTGATTGAAGTTGTCCAGATACTCGATCTTCTCCTGCAGGTAATACCGTCCCACTTCCGGGCGGCTGCAAACAACCAGATCGTCGGGTTGCTTTCGCTGGCGTACTAAGGCAAAGGCACTTTTCCAGTCGGTCCGATTACCGTTCTGGTACTGGAAGTAGAGAAGGCTGTTCCCCAGGGAATCCATAACCAACATAAGTAGAACGCCAGCAACAAAGATCTTCCCTGACTTCTTGACCTGGGCAGACAATTGCTGAACGGCTGTGACTGCCAGGAGAGCCCAGCAAGGCAAGGTAACAAAAACGTAGCGATCGACAGTAAACATGAAGGGAGAGATCAAAGTCAGGAGAATCACGGGAACGAGAGCGCCCAGCACCAGGAAGAGGCCAGTTCGACTCCGGGCCATAATCAGGCAGGCACCGCCGCACAGGGCCAGGACGCAGACTGGAAGCGTCAATCGATAGCAAATAGAGGAAAGCAGCCGGAAGGGACTGTGATTTGACTGGCCGACGAAGAGTGTAAAGATATCTCCGACGTTTGAGCTGTTGCGGACGACTTCCGCTTCAGTTGCGGGCGAAAAAAATACAACTCGAACAAAACCGGCGAGATCGTAGAGTCCGTAAAGGAGGAGCGGCAGCAGGAGAATTACCAGGTTTCTACGGTTTAGGCCAGGAGGTTTGGGAAAAGGTAAAAACCTGACCAATGCCAGATAGGACATTGCGACCGGAACGAAAAACAGAGCAGTCAGGCGTTCTCGGGCGGCAATCCCCAGCAGCAGCATGGCGGCAGCGACATACCAGGATCGATTCTTTTCTATTCCGAAAAAGAACACGAACAAAGCCAGGGTGTACAGGAGCATCAGCAAAGTATAAAAACGGACGTTTTGAGACCAGTAAAGGTGCCAAGGAGAAATCGCCAGCAGCAGACTTGCGAGCAGAGCGGGAACCACCCCCAGGAGCTTCCTGAAAGGAAAATAGAGGATCGGGATCGAGATAACGCCGATCAGGGCCGGCGCCAATCGGGCGCTCCATTCGTTGACGTCAAATACCGCCAATGCAGCACCGATTGAAAGGTGGGAGAGCGTGGTTGTTCCATTTACCTGGTTGAGGGCTGCTAGAGATCGTGTCAGCTCGAATATCTCATCAATCCAGAAGCTCCATTCGCCCAGGTTATAGAACCGCAGAACGGCGGCAAGCAGAGTGATAACGGCCAGACCGAAATACTGAAGGGATAAGCGGTTTTCCAGATTTTCCATATTGGCTGACTGCAGTCGGGCGGGCATAAGATTTGAGTCGGTTGACGGTTACAATCATCATCAGCGACGTCCGAGCTGGAGGAACTCGGGTTTGTCAGTCAAGAGGCGGGCCAGGTGCCGATTAAAAACCTCCACGCCCGCCTGGTTCAGATGGTGTCCGTCGTAAAAATGCATCCTGTCCTGAAGAGCGAGAAGTTGGTTGAAGTTATAGTAGGCGTCACACAAGGACCTTGCGTATAAGGACTGGAAATACGCATCCATGACTTCGTTGTTAGAGTATGAATGGTAGTACGGTGCACTCACGGGAGCCCAGACGAGAATTACGGCTATCTGTCGGTCTGTCAGTCTTCTAAGAACTCGTTCAAAAGCCTCGATCTGGTAGGAGACTGGCTTCCATTCTCGTTGTTTGGGTAGCTCAGGATCTCTATAGTCGCTCGCAACACGCTCCACAAATCCGCCCGGGATGTACTGATCCGTGCCCCTCCTCTCCTTCTCCCTGAAATCATCATCAAGCGACAGGGCATTCCGAAAGAGGCCATACAACAGCGTGTTGAAGATTCTAATGTTCTTCAGTTGCAGCGCCATTTTGATGGTCCGGATGTCGATCTCGTCATTTGCAATCAGATCAAGCCCCGATTCAACGCCATCAGCTTGAAGAATGCCTGGGTGCACTTCAAAAACAACAGTCTTGGGTTTGAGCGAATCGAGGTACCTGTCGACCAGGATTTCCGTCTGAATCGGTGTCTGAGCGCTGGATCCCAATACGAAGGATTTCAGCCCTATCTGACTGAATATCCGCGGATCAAACCCGCGATAAGCGTGTGATGATCCGATAAACAGCACATCCACCGCTCCGTACGACTTAACCTCTCTCAAACGCGTATGTAAATGTCCGGGTGAACCCAGTGCGAAGTTGACGTTTTTCATCAAGGAAGGGAAGAGCAGGGCGCCGAGCACCAGGCCGATGAAATAGAAACAGGCTGTAAAAACGGCGAATCTTGCTGTGGTTCGAATAAACGTCTTCAGTTCTTCTGTCTGAGTGCGTGACAAGGCATCCTCCGGTCAGATAACGCTCGACTTGAGGGAGATAGCGAAATCAGCATCAGAACTGGAAATAAATAAAAGGGGTCTCAGAAGTCGGCATAGCGATTCCAAGAATCAGGATGACCACCGAATAGACAGCCCAGCGCAATGGTCTGGACGGCAGGAATTCACGGATTTCAAGAGCATGTTGTTTGTCTCGTTGTAACCACTCAACCAAGAAGAAAAGCCCGATTCCGAGGATGAGTGCCGCAGGCAACACTTCCGGCACAGATAAGGCGCTTCTGCTCAACATCCGGCTTAAGCTACCCAAAGCCTGTCCCACGCTCTCTGCCCGGAAGAAAACCCAGGCAATGTTGGTCAGCAGAAAGGTTGCGCCTATCTGGAGAACTTCCTTTCCGCGTGGCAGTATTCGTCCCTCAGCAGGAATGTCGGTGTGCTGGTGATTTTTCTCCAGCAGGAGGAGTGGAAGAAAATAGACGGCATTAAGAAAACCCCAGACAACAAATGTCCAGTTGGCGCCATGCCAAAGGCCGCTCAACAGGAAGACGGCGAAGACATTGGCTACTTTTCTTCCGGAGGCCACCCGGCTTCCGCCAAGGGGCACATAAACGTAGTCCCTGAACCAAGTAGACAGAGAAATGTGCCATCTCCGCCAAAACTCGGCGATGTCGCGTGAGAAGTAGGGGTATTCGAAGTTGCGCATCAGGTCAATCCCAAACAGGCGGGCCGACCCGATTGCTATGTCGGAATAGCCAGAGAAATCGCAATAGATCTGAACTGCGAAAAGGAAGGTCCCCAACCAGAGAGTGCTACCGGAATAGTCCGTCCAGTTGGCGTAAATTTCGTTCACATAAATGGCGCAGCTGTCGGCGATGAGGATTTTCTTGAAAAACCCCCAAAGGATCTGCCTCATCCCGTCTACGGCTTTTCGATAGTCGAAGGTTCGGGGGTTGCAAATTTGCGGTAGCAGATTGGTCGCTCGTTCAATGGGCCCGGCGACGAGTTGAGGGAAAAAGCTGACAAAAGCAAGAAAAGCGATCAGGTCTTTAGTTGGCGCGAGCTTCCTTCTATAGACGTCAATTGTATAGCTCAGGGTCTGGAACGTGTAAAAGCTGATCCCGACGGGAAGGATGATGTCCAGTCTGGCATCACCCACAACGTAGCGTAACCCCGGTGAGGCGTGCAGCAGGGAATCAATGAAAAAGTTGTAATACTTGAAGAATCCCAGTATTCCGATATTGGTGACAATACTGAGCCAAAGGAACAACTTGCGATGCAGATCGCGCGTGAATTTGCCAAGTGCAAGCCCTGCTCCATAATCGATCAGCGAACTGAGGATAATCAGCGAAAGGAAGCGCCAGTCCCAACAGGCATAGAAGTAATAGCTGGCGGCGACGAGCCAGAGATTCTGCCACTTAAGGCGCCTGGGGAATACGAGCCAGTAGATAAGGAAGACGAGAGGCAGGAAGACCGCGTATGCAAGGGAGTTGAAAAGCATAACTCCGACTTGTCTTCACAGGCGAGATCGCGGTCTGCCTCAGACGCCGGCCGCGACACGGCTGCGATGGTGAATTCTCTTCGTCCTGCTCGCTTTACGTCAATTAGTGCAGTTTACGGATAAAGGCCGGCTCTGCCGATTGGCCTTTCGGAAATAGTCAAGTGTCAGTTGAAGCCCGTCTTCCAGTGAAACTCGAGGGCTCCAGCCCAGCTGCTCCAAGGCCCGACGCCCATCCAGGCTGATCTTGCTGACCTCGCCCTGTTTTGGCTCACCGTAGCGCGGGGAATATGGATACCCCGCAAACTGGGCAAGCAATTGAAAGATACGGTTCACCGAAGTGCCGACACCGCTCCCGATGTTAAAGATCCCCCCGTCTCCTCGGTTAAGGGCCAGAAGATTGGCCTGCACGACGTCCGAGACGAAAACAAAATCACGCTCCTGCTCGCCGGTTCCGTTAATAGTTGGAGGGGCATCGCCATGTAGTATCTGGTTGGCGAAAATTGCCACCACTCCAGCCTCCCCGAACGGGTTTTGCCGCGGCCCATAAACGTTCGGATAGCGCAGGATCGTGTATTCGAGACCGAAGTTGGCCCGGTAGAGGTAGAGATAGTGCTCCAGAGCATGCTTGCTGGCGCCATAGGGATCCAGAGGGTGCACCGGATGGTCCTCGGTTACCGGCAAGAATTCAGGCTCTCCGTAGACGGCGCCTCCCGTCGACGCGAAAAGCACTTTGCGAGTTCCGAACTTTCGGCAACATTCGAGCAGGTTCAGCGATCCAAGTATGTTTACGTCGGCGTAGAGGACAGGAACCTCCAGTGATTCTCGAACGTTGGCCTTGGCTGCCTGGTGACAGACCACCTCGGGCAGTTCGTTCTTAAAGACCTCGGCCAACGATGCGGCTCGAATGTCAATCTGGTAGAACCGGGCACCCGCCGGGATGTTTTCCCGAAACCCGGATGAAAGGTCGTCAACGATACTGACCTGATGTCCCGCGTCCAACAACGCTTCAGCAATATGTCCACCTATAAATCCGGCCCCGCCCGTTACCAGGACGTTCATTCGAAGATTCCTTTCTCGTGAGATATCTGTTGTCGTGGTGAGCGACGCACCTGGATAAGGCTGCGTCCCTGTCCTTTTTATCGCAAATTCTCTTTTTGCATCCGGGCGAGCGCGATCAATCCCCCGGTGAACAGCCAAAAAAGGATACTGGCTCTGAAACCCATGAGGCCGATGTTGTACAGAAACGGCAGTATCCAGTCTCCCAGCATCCCGCTTGCCAGGCTGGCTGCCAAACCGCCGAGAGTCCCGTACACGTAAGCTCGCTCAAATCCCCCCTTTAGCTTCCGCAGGCGCCAGCCCATCCGGCCAGTCTCGAACGCAAACCAGAGAAAGAACAGAAGCCCCAGGATCCCGGTTTGAGCGAGCACGTCGATATAGTTGTTATGCGAGTTGAAGGGAACGTACCATCCGAGAATCGGGTACTGGGCCGCGTAGAATCGGTAGTTCGCAGGACCTACGCCAAGGAGAGGATTGACCGTGATGATCTGGCCGACGATTTTCCAGCCTTCCAAGCGAGTGAGCAGGCTGTAGTTTTCGGTGCCCTGCACGGCCGTCACCCAAGTCCAGAACCAGGGAGTGACGGCGCCGATGCTCAGAAGGGTTAGAAGTAGAATCCATCTTCTCGAAAGAAGGGCAACAACCGTGCCCATCGCGACGAGTGGCGGAAGCCAGCCGGACACCCAGCTGGGCCTGAGGAAAATGCCCCCGATCACTACCGTGAGAGCCATCAGCAACAGAAGAACTCGAAGGGCTTTCCGCAGATCCCGGTTCAGGAGCGCTTGGCTGAAACTCAGGGCCGCAACCCAGGTCCACAGGAGGCAGCCAGTCGCCCCGATGGGGATCCAGGGGCGCAATGGCGGTATGAACATCGCTGCTACATAGAAGCCCCCGATTGCGAGAAACAGCCAGGTCATCCGCTTCAAGGAGAGAACATCCGGAATGCGGTGGGCGGCCAGAAAGAAAACACCGGCGGACGCAAGAAAAATGGCTGTCTGCGCCACCTGCGCGTCGATAGAAGCGGGAGGAACCGGAAACCAGGGGTATTGCCCGATCAGGAAGGACATGACCGCTACACAACAGAAAGCGATCAGAGCGTAAACAGGCCGGAAAGGAAGCGGGGAAAAGGGCGCTCGCTGTAAAATCCCAACTCCTATCCACAAGGCCACCAATGCGAGCGCGACGAACATTCCCGCGTTGAGTTCCGAACGCCGTGTGAGCATGATCCCCCACGGCGCCAGCAGGCAGGCCAGGATAAGGGCCATAAGACCGAGGTCAGGCCGGCTCTGTCCTATCGAGATCACCGCCAATCCCACCAGGCAGGCCAAGATTGCGAGCACGATCAGCAGGTAAGTCTCGAAAGAGACAACCAGTGACAATACCAGGAGCACGCCTCCGGCGCCCAGGATCGCAGCGTGATGGCGGCTTGGCCTCCAATTGGATAATGTTTTTGTTAGAGCCGTAGACAAGGCATTACTCCACGTAACCGAGAGCTTTTAAACGTCGCAGCACTTCCGGGCTCGTCCGCCAATGCCCAGCCGTCTGTCCCGCCTCACGAGCCACCCGTTCGAGATGGGCTGACAACTCCTTTTCAAATTGGGCTTCTATCCCCGGATACTGCCCCCAGCAGTTGGAGGTTTCTCCAGGATCTTTCTTTAGATTATAGAGAACCTTGGCGTGGGGGTGGCGCTCGTCGTAGATGTATTTGAACTCTGGCGTTCTCATTGATATGGCCCACCAACTGCCCTCGATCATCTCTGTAATCGCCGTTTCAATCGGGAGGGGGTGCATCTCGCAATTCCTGCCGAGAAGGGATCTGCCCTGCATCTGAGGCCCCGCTGGCACACCCAAAACTTGAAGCGCCGTCGGCGCCAAATCAAGAAGGGTCACTTGGTCGGCAATTCGACGGGGCTGGTTCAGTCCGGGCAGATGGATAACCAGGGGAACGCGAATAATCTCCTCGTGAAAATCGAGGTAGGCCCCGTGCTGCCAGCGCCCGTGCTCGTAAAATGCCTCCCCGTGGTCAGCGGTCACCGCGACGACGGTCTGCGAAAGCCGACCGGTGGTATCAAGGTAATCGAGCAGACGGCCCACCTCACGATCCAGCCTGCTGATGCCTGACCTGTACAAAGCTTTGATGCGGGCGACAACTGCATCGCCGGGATACGATTTCCGATTCCGATTCATGATCTGTAAATCGCGCCAGGCTTGCGCGCACGCGCCGCCATGTCTCAGCTCGGCTGGAACGTGATAGGGCCAATGGGCATCCATGTAATGGACCCAGAGGAAGAACCGGCCGTTTTGGTACTGCAGCCACTCGAGAGCGGAATCGGTGATCCGGCTTCCATCGACGTATACGGGATGCGGGCGTGTTTCGACTCCTGCCTGCCGAAGAAGGGAATTCAGCAAGGAAGACCGCAAAACTCGCTGGGCGCCTCGCAGCCTCAACCATCGCCGGGAGTCAGGCGGTGGGACGGGCTCCTCGAAACGGTCGAATCCTGCGTCGTATCCGAGGTGAGCGCCGAGGAGTGGGTTAGCGGTGAACCCGGCCGTTGCAAAGCCATGGTCCTTTAGGACGGAGGCAAGCATGGGGCGCTCTCTCCCGACATCGGCAAAAGGGCCGGAATGACTGCTCGCATAGGTCGAGCTCAGGATCGGGGGAAAAGCCGTTTTCGTATAGGAACCGTTTGTGATCGCCTGATCAAATACGAGGCTCGTCCTGGACAACGCGTCGATATGGGGAGTGGAATTCTCGCTCCCGCCATAGCAGCCGAGATAGTCCCGGCGGACGCTGTCCATGGTAACGAGAAGGAAGTTGGAAGCTGTTTCGGGAGTCGTCATTTACTTATACCGTGAATTGAGTCGTGCGAGTACGCGATCCGGCCAAACAAGCTTCTTCGAGCGCGGCTTCGAGGCGATCGACCACTACTTCCTGCCGGAACATTTGGACAGCCCGCTTTTGAGCGGCGCTGCCGACCGACTGAAGTGTCTTCGGGTCGCGTACGAGCCGGCTGAGGCAGTCCGCCAAGGCGCTGGGATCACCCGGTGGAAAGAGGAAACCTGTCGCTGGCTCGTCGATGATCTCTGTTGGTGCTCCGATCCTGCTCGCAACAACTGTGCATCCGCTGGCCATCCCTTCAAGAACGGAGCGCCCGAACGGTTCTACCCAAAGCGACGGGAAAAGCACGATCGAGTGTTCCTGATAGAGTCCGGGAACCTTCGCGAACGGAATTTCCCCGATGAGGTTCACCCGGTCTGAGATCCCGAGCCGCCGGCCGAGGGAGGCGATCTCTTCCACGTAATCGGTGGGCCCCGTTCCCGCTACCGTCAGCATCCAGTCTTCATGTGGCTCTGTAGCAAGCAGCTTTCCGAGAGCTTCAACGGCGACGTGCACTCCCTTTTCGGGGGCCAACCTCCCGACGTAAAGCAGGCGACGTGCAGAGATGGTGGAGTGTTTGACGCTCAAGTCGGTTTTTGTGAAAGGGGAGAGATCGAAAGCGTTATGGATGATTGTGCCCCCCGAAAACCGGACACCCAGACGTTCGAATTCATCGCGAATTGCCCGACTGGCAAAGACCGTGTGAGGAAGCGATGGTTCAGCGCGACCGGCGGAGTTCTCAATCTTCAGCGCCAGCGGCCGAAGCAGCCGACGGATGACGCGGGTCACCCTGAAACGGCCTGGCTGGCTCCAGTATTCCTCCAACTGCGACGGAAGGGTCGGCCAGTAATCCGCGAACCGGTACAAGACCCTGCCTTCCATCATCTTTTCAGCGTCAATGGCCAGAATACGCGGAAGGTTCCACATGCCCCAGACGAATACAACGTCAGGCGCAAAAGTTTGGATTGTTTCACGCAGCACTTCTCGGTTGCGTTTAACATGAATTGTGTGAAGCAGGAAGGAGTCCAGAGCGGGGCGAAACGAGGTCAATGCCATCTCCAGGTGCAAAAGTCGTTTTACACCGGGGGTTTGAGGACATTTTTTTCTTTGGTGCCTGCTGGTGAGGACCAGCATTGTGTGGCCCCGCCGCTCGAGCTCCTTCACGGCCGATTCGCAGCTGCGTTCCATGCCTCCGATTGCGGCTGGAGGATAGAAATTGCTCAAGACAAGTACCCGCACTTTGTCGGTGAGATCTGATGCAACTCCGCTGAGGTCTCCCGTAACGCTCTCTGCGAGCGTGTCGAGCCTTAGGGCGCGCAAACCGTGTTGAGCATTTGCTTGCGTTTTCAAATAGGAAGTTAGAACACAGGTGCATTCACTCGCGAGAGCGGTGAATGGCTGCGGATTGAGGACGCCTGCTGTAAGACTTCATACAAACGGGCCTGGATCTGATCGACCATGCGATCGAGCGTGAAGTGTGCGAGTGCGTTCGCCTGTCCCTTCCTGCCCAGCGTCTCAATAAGTGAGGGCTTGTCGATCAAGAGCTCAATTTTGGAGGCTAGATCCGAGGGATTGTCCTTTTCGAATGCCAGTCCGGTCTCATGATCGGTCACCATCTCTCCACTTCCGCCGGTCAAGGTGCTCACCACCGCAAGTCCAGAGAGCATTGCCTCCTGCAGGGTGCGGGCCAGAGGCTCTTCATAGATGGACGGGAACAGAAGTACATCATGTCTGGCGAAGACCTCCGGCATATCCTTCGCGTCGGCCCGCCCCCAGAAACAGACGTTGTCTTCCAGATTACAACTGCTGACCAGTTCCCGCAGGCGGCGTTCATAGGCCGGGTGTCCGTCTCCCACAATGCTTAGTCGCACCTTCTGTTTGTCCTTAACCAGCGCCAGGGCCTCAACGGCTGTGTGGGGTCCCTTGTGTTCGACCAGGCACCCCGCGAAAAGGAGCTGAAGTGGCCTTCCTCTCATGCAATCCGAGTAGTCTCGTTTTCTAAGGAATCTGGCCGCATCACTTCCTCCGTGAACGACCACCGACTTTTCCAACGGGATTCCGGCTTGGATCATGTTGTGGCGGACGGCGTGGCTGACGATCATGGCGTTCTTAAATCGGAGCGGGGGAGGATACTGGCTTGCCTCGAGCCTCCTTCTGGCCAGGTAAGCGAGCAATCGTCTTGCCGTGCGCAGGCGCTTTCTCTGTACCTGTCGCGACCAGAAAGTTTCGTGAAACGTTGAAAGCGTCGGCCAATGATCCGACATGTAGTAGACAACCTGATCGGGGCAGAGTCTTTCCGCAACGGCGGGCACAGTTCGCGAAAGGCCGTACATGCCCCAGATGAAGACGAGGTCGGGGTTTAGCTGCTCGATAAGATTCTCAACCGCATGTTTGTTAGCCTCTTCTTCCTTGGTCCAGGAAAGAAAAAAGCGCTTTGCCGAGTAGTAGTAGGGGTCATTCTCGAGGAAGAGTCGACGATAGATTCTCTGTTTTGGAGCGATCTTATCCGCGTCGTAACAGCTCGTCAGGACGTGAAGTTCGTGACCCCGTTCTTCAAGCCTCTCGGTGACCTCGCAACACCATTGGGTATAACCCC
>Ga0116190_1003198_pt1 | contig 12281 bp, 9 predicted proteins | sample AD_JPNTR4_MetaG_FD_89808 | JGI IMG/M metagenome (GOLD analysis project Ga0116190, IMG submission 89808) | Active sludge microbial communities of municipal wastewater-treating anaerobic digesters from Japan - AD_JPNTR4_MetaG | ecosystem: Engineered > Bioreactor > Anaerobic > Digestate | place... | reverse complement strand
TTTTTTGGGGGGCAGGGGCGAGGTTTGTTTACTACGAAACATACGGAATACACGAAAAGGCACAGCACTGATTTTGTGTAGTTCATGGTTTAGGTTTTAACGTAATGTGGCACGGGCATCTTGCCCGTGTTTCATGGGCGAGACGCCCATGCCACTAGGGGTTTTGCAAGAGCCTCCCCTGTTAAGAATTTCCGGCTCATGCGGTGAATGTCTTGCCAAGCACCGCATTATCGATTGGTAGGCTTGCAACCGGCGGCGGATCAGGTAAAATGAATGGCTCAAAAACAGCTTGCGGAAGGCGCGGGCAGAATACAAGGACGCAGAGACATGCAGAACATCGATTGGGCGAGTTTGGGTTTTAGCTACATGGATACGCATTGCCACATCCGTTATGTGTGGCGCGACGGCGTGTGGAGCGAGGGCGAACTGGTGAAGGAGCCGTATCTGAAAATGCACATCGCGGCCTCCTGCCTGCACTACGGCCAAGAGGCGTTCGAGGGCCTCAAAGCGTTTCGCTGCAAAGACGGCAAGGTGCGTATCTTCCGTCCGCACGCCAATGGCGAGCGGCTGATCGGATCGGCGCGCCGTACTTGCATGGCACCGGTGCCTGTGGATATGTTTGTTGACGCGGTCAAGCGCGCGGTCAAGGCCAACGAGGATTTCATGCCGCCGTATGGCACGGGCGGCTCGATGTACATCCGTCCGCTGCTGCTCGGTACCGGACCGCAGATCGGCGTGGCGCCGGCCAACGAATACACGTTTCTGGTGATGGTCATGCCGGTGGGACCCTACTACAAAGGTGGGCTCAAGCCGGTGCGTGCGCTGGTGGTGGACGAGTACGATCGCGCGGCACCGCACGGCACGGGCGATATCAAGATCGGTGGCAACTACGCGGCCAGCCTGTACGCGCATGAGGAGGCCAAGCGCGCGGGGTATCCTGTGGAACTCTATCTGGACGCCAAGACCCGCACGTTCATCGAAGAATTCGCGACCTCCAATTTTATCGGCATCACCAAGGACGGCACATACGTTACGCCCGATTCGCATTCGGTGTTGCCCAGTGTCACCAACGACACGCTCAAGCAGATTGCGGCTGATCTGGGCATGAAGGTCGAGGTGCGCCCGGTGCCGTTCGACGAGGTCAAGGAGTTTGCCGAGGTCGCGGCGTGCGGCACGGCGGTGGTCGTCACACCGATCTGCGAGATCACGCGCGGTGACACGGTGATCACGACCGGCGATCCGGACGGTTGCGGGCCGGTGCTGCAAAAGCTGTACGATACGGTGCAGGGCATCCAGTACGGCCGGCTGCCGGACACCCACGGCTGGTGCGTCGAGGTCTAACCGGCTACGCCTCTAACCGGCTGCGCCGGAGTTAGTAAGTAGGATTTAGGAGTTAGGATTTAGGAGGGGCTTTGTGTCTGTTGCGCGTAGACGGTTTTTGCAAATGGCGGCGGTCGCCGGAACGGCGGCCGTTGTCCGCAGTGAAGGCGCGTCCGCAGCCTCTTCTCAGCCGCCCGCGCGCTGTCTGCGGGGCGGGTTCGCACTTGATGCGGAACGTCTGCGGATCTTCAGCCCGGCGGTGCGTGCGCCGCTGAAGATCATGGTGATCGGCGATACGCATCTCTTTCTGGATGATGCGCGCGGTGAACCGTATCAGTCCTACAGCGGACGGATGGCGAAAGCCTACAATACGACGAAGCATGTGGCGACCGGTGCGTCGACGACACCGCAGGCGTGTTTCGAGGAGGCACTGTCGCGTGCCCGCGAAGAGCGCGTGGCATTGCTGGTGCTGGTGGGCGACATCCTGAGCTTTCCCTCTGAAGCCGCTGTCGAGTGGGCGCATGCGCGCTTGCAGGCATCCGGCGTGCCTTACCTCTACATCGCGGGAAACCACGACTGGCATTACGAAGGCATGGAGGGCACGAGCCATGACCTGCGCGCGACGTGGACGGCGCAACGCCTCGCGCCCTTGTATCAGGGACGTCATCCGCTGATGGCGGCGGTAGATGTGGGCGGCGTGCGCGCCGTGGTGATTGACGACTCGACCTATGAGATTCTGCCGGAGCAGGCTGCTTTCTTCCGCGAGCAGGTGGCCAGCGGTATGCCGTTGGCGCTTTTCATGCACATTCCGCTTTATGCGCCTGGTCGCGGTATTGGGTTCGGATGCGGCCATCCCGACTGGAATGCGTCACGCGACAAGAATTGGCAGATCGAGCGACGCATGAAGTGGCCCGAAGCCGGACATACGCCGACCACGCTGTCTTTCAGGCGCGATGTGTTCGCGGCGCCGAATCTGCTCGGCGTGTTCGCAGGCCATATCCACAGGCCCTCGCTCGACTGCGTGAACGGCATCCCGCAGATCGTCACGGCCGCCAATGCCGCCGGCGGATTCGTCACCGCAGAGTTTCTGCCCGTGTGACTTCCGCGCAACGCGCGAGAACGCTTAGTCCCCCACACTCAGTCCCACACACTTAGTCGGTTACGCTTAGTCGCTACACCTAGTCGATTGCGCTAGCGACAAAGTGTTTGGACTAGGTGTAAACGACGACGTGTTGCGACTAAGTGCGGCTCGTGGGGGCGCTCGTCCGTCGGCGCTTCGCAAGGGTAAGGCCGCCTCTTCGGGGCTGTGACTCCGCGCACTGACCGCGCCGGATTCCCGATGAACGCTCAACGTTCAACGCTCAACTTTCAAGTTCATTTGCCCGTCCTTGCTCTCACTCTTTCAACACGGTGTGAGCCTGATGGATGGACTTGGACGGCAATAGGGCGGTCTGCGGCGTCTCGCCGTACCTTTTCTATTTTTTTCGCGAGCGCAGTGCCAAACAAAACAGAACAAACACAAGCGGCATCCCTACTAAAGTCGCGAAGGGTATCACCATGAGAGGGAGACCGAAGCCTACGGCCGGTGTTCCGTCAGAAGAGCCAGTTACATACTCAACAATGGCCAGAAACGCATAAAGAAGAATCACAAGCGACAAGATCGAAAAAACAATGACCCCAAGCCTGCGCATATCTATTGTTTGTCTCCCGAGTTGACCATGCGCGCGGCCAACCGGATCGCGCAGGCGAAACTCGTGGGGGCGGCTTTGCCTTGCCAGGCAATGTCGAATGCCGTACCGTGGTCAGGCGAGGTTCGGATCAGGGGCAGTCCCAGCGTGACGTTGACGCCGGTATCGAAGGCCGCCATTTTGAAGGGGATCAAACCTTGGTCGTGGTACATGGCCACGTAACCGTCGTAGGGGGACGGCTGACCGGCGGCCAGCCAAGTGAAAGCGGTGTCCGGCACGAGCGGACCCGACACCGCGAGTCCCTCGGCGCGCGCTGCGGCGATTGCCGGCGCGATGACCTCGTGTTCTTCATTGCCGAACAGGCAGCCCTCTCCCGCGTGTGGATTCAGCGCCAAGACGGCGATGCGGGGCTGTCCACCCTTGAAGCGCGCGCAGGCGTCGCAGGTGAGGCGGATCGTATGGAGCAGACCCGGTATTGTGAGCAGGCCGGGCACATCGCGAAGTGCTTCATGGATGGTCGCCAGCGAGACGAACACGCGGTCGGAATGGAAGGCCATGCACGGCGTCGCGCCGTTGGTCAGGCTGGCGAGCAGTTCAGTGTGGCCCGGCACCTGAATGCCCGCCGCGTGCAGTGCGGCTTTGTTGATGGGGGCGGTGACCAAGACGTCCGCACGGCCGGTCTGGATGTCGCGGACCGCTTCACAGATCCACGCGTGCGCGTGGCGTCCGCACGCCGCATGCACGCGGCCCGGCGTGATGGTCGCGGCCTCGTCAAAGGGGAAGTCGTATAAAATGTGCTCCCCCGTGTTGTGCGCGTCCGCCGCCCGTGTGGGGCCAGAACATATCTGCAACGAACGCGATAGGGTCAGTCCGGCCGATGCGGCGACCCGTTGCAAGATTTCATGGTTGCCGTAAATAAAAAGCTGGCACTGCTCCGCAATATCGGAGTCAGATGCCAGCCGTAAGACCAGTTCCGGGCCGACCCCCGCAGCATCACCGATTGTTACTGCTAAGCGCGGTCGTTTTCCCGGCATGACTGATCCTTTTACACCGATCAGGTGTCGTGCGCGGCAATTAGTCGACGCGCTTCACACTGTTCAGCGTACCATGGTCGTTTTGAACCCAGTCCGGACACTCAGGATCTGCACACCATGTCCCGTCGATCACAAACTTGTATTGATACTCGCCGGGGGGGAGTTGGAGCGCGACCACAAAGGTGCCGTCGGCTTTCTTGTCGACCATTTTCTTTGCGGTTGGATTCCAGTTGTTGAAACTTCCGGCCAGGAAAACCTTGCTGCCCGGTTCTGCGCGCACGCAGAACACAACACGCTGGTTTTTCGGGGCCGCCTTCTTTGCCGCGCACTTGGCGGGCGCCTTGGCCGCACATTTGGCGGGCGTCTTGACCGCGCACTTAGCGGACGTCTTTGCCGCGCACTCGGCGGTCGTCTTTTTTGGTGCCGATTTTGCCAACGGCTTTGCCTGTGGCTTGGCCGACACCTCAGTTTTCACTGTTTTTTTGGACTTGCTTTTCATGTTAGCCTCCGTTTCTCTTTCGGATACGGCGATATTATCTATGACCGTACGAAGGATGTCAAGGCCGGTGACGGCATTCTAAAAAGCCGTGTAAAGCAGCGCTCTGCTTTTTCGTGCGAAGACACGAAGCTCGGGCGAGCGTCTCCGCGAGCCGTATAACTTGGGCGTTGAACGTTGAACGTTGAGCGTTTCCGATTTTGGTTTTTTAATCGCAACACAGCACTAGTCAGGTCGTTCGTAGTAATATCCGAGGGCCTTGCCATCTGCGTCAAAGTAGATTTTACAACTTTCAAACGTGTGAAACCAACGTCTGCGGGGGGCAAATGTGATTCTTAAGGCGACCGGAACATGGCTACGGAACATTACCGCGTCCCTGCTGATGTGCGCAACACCCCCGGTCTTTATCGACATAACTTCATAGTCAGAAAAGAGGGCATACACTTCATTCGTTGAAAAGTCGGGGGTCAATTTTGAAGCGGTTTTTAAAACGTCTCCTCGACAACCTGCAAGGAGAAGCAAGCAACCCCAAAGCGGGAGCCAGTGAAGAATGCGCAAACGTTTCATTTTTTCATCGGCAGCCTTTCAAATGTTTCGTCAGGGGTTCTGCAAAACCCCTCGTGGCATGGGCGTCCCGCCCATGAAACACGGGCAAGATGCCCGTGCCACGCCTGCAAGCAAAGGGTTTCGCAAGAACCTCAAGCCTATTCTGAATAAACCTTTTACATCCCCACTTCTCCCAGACAAAGCTCTCGCAATACAAAAAATCACCGCCTTCGTCTGGTTCTCCAAGCTTCAACAATCAACAAAAAGAAAAAGATAGATGGCAAGAACGATAAAAAACAGTCATTCGATCTTTGCCGCAGCGAACGCACGGACGATTTCTGCTTCGGACAGATCCGATTCCAACGTCTTCATGTTTTCGGCCTCAAGTGTCGGCAAACCGTTGGGCAGGACGAGCCGGGCCTTGTCTGCGATATGCCAGTAGGCGACGACCCGCTTGCCGTGCCGTTCGTAGAGGAACGCGCGCACGGGCGTCCATTTGTCGCCCGCCACGTCAAGCTGTTTCCATTCCACAAGATCGTAGCCGCCTTTGCCATCGTCCACGAGGTGGAACTCACGCGCCGGATCTTTGAGAAGCTCCTTCTGCTCGGGCGTCAGCCATTTGCGTGCGCGCACGTCCTCCCACCGGCGTATCGTCTCGAGAATATCATCCGTTCGCCGATGTTTCTGCAAGGTGCTGAGCGAAAACTGCATCGTGGCCGGACAATCGAAAGCTGCGGCTTTGCTCGTTCCATATTCCCAGATATCCGGTTGCGTGCCCACAGTGCGTCTTCCGGATCGGAAAAGGCCCTCCTTCGCAGGAGGCGGCCCGTCGAGCTGTGCAGGCCAGAACCCCCACCATCCGAAGTCGACGCGTGTAAAGTCCTTTGCCAGTCGCTGCGCCGCGGCATACGGGTACTCGATGATCTTCTGCTTGAAGATCTCCGGCCCGAACACGTCGAAGGCATTCGCGCCGCTCTGGAAATGCCAGCCGAAGTGGCTCTTGGCACACCCTTGGGTGAAGAGCGGCGCCTTGCTCGACTGCGCCGTACACGCATTCACGCAGCGATACTGCGAAAGCGAGATGTTGACCGTACAGGGCGTGTTCGCGTTCTCCGAACCGTCGAAGTAGAGGAAGTCGAGCCCGCACCTGTAGATGGCAGCGATCTTTTCGGCGATTTCATCCTGCCATGAGGAGTCCTGGTTGACGTAACTCGAAACGGCCCCAGCCTCGCTGATGCCCAGCACGCCGCCGATCTCGCCGAGCGGATGGGCCTTCGCGTGGGTGCCGAAGTGCCGGCGCTTCACGCCGGTAAACTTGTAGGGCCGCGTCGTGGTGTAGCCCTCGTACGAGAGCACCTCGGTGCCGAACTTGAGGACGCGGCACTTCGGATGCATCGGCGCGGCGACGGGGTTCTCCTCGACGAAGACTTCGCATGGCTCTTCCGAGAGCGGCAGCGGCCTCGCGAGCGTGAAGTGTTTGACGAGTGCCAGCCGGTGGTCGGCCTCGGGCGTCACGTAGGAACTCGTGATACCGATGAACGTCTGCAACGTGTGCAGGCCGACCGAAATACCCTCGTCGTGGAAGCGCTTCAGGGCGGCCGTGAGCTTCGCCTCGTCCCAGCCGTTGTCCCACCTGTAGTCCGGCAACTCATGCCAGCCCTTGGCTTTGACGATGCCGGAATAGTAGACGAGCAACATGCGGAAGCCGCCTTTCTTCAGATAGGAGAGGAGCGCGTCGACGTTCTCGGGCTTGAAATCGCCATGCGTCCAGTAGAGCGACGCATTGAGGCGGCTGTCGCGGCGGCTTTGCACACCGCGCGGCAGGCCGAGATCGCGCTCCACGGCGTCGATCTGGTCCAGGAAGCGCTCCCTCTGCGATTCGACGGCGAGGACGGCGACGCCGTTCGTGATGCCGAAGTCTTTGAGCGACTCGACGGTCAGCTTGCGGAAGCCCCAGCGCTTCTCGTTGTCCACATCCATGTACGGCGTGCCGCCGATGACACCGACGAAGGCGTGGTCGTCCCACATCACGTTCAGCCAATCGCCGAAGTTCGCGCGGTCCTTCACCGGCAACTGCAGGAGCCGGAACGAATCGATCGGCGGCACGTCCAGGTTCCAGTGATAGTACTGGTGCTCATCCGTCGTGTTTGATATGAGCCGCTCGGGCCTGAACGTCGCATACCCGGCCTCCGTCTCGGTCACGCGCACGGCGACCTGATAGGGTGCCGTCTCGAAGCCGATGAAAATGAGATCACCTTCGCGCCTGACCCGGTTCGCCGGGTATGTCGTGCGCTTCGCCTGCTGCACGAGGCGGATCTCGTTGTTGAAGGGCCGGATCTGCGTCGACGCGAAGACCGGAAGCCCCTCGCGCGGCTCAAGCATCTCCTCGCCCGTCGCCTTCACGATCAGCGACTTGGCGGTGGCATCCGGATTGATGACGAGCCTGAACGTCTTCGTCTCGACCGTGACGGGCGTCGTCCCGTCGAAAGGCGTCTTCGGCATGTCCTCAGCGCACACGGAAAATGCCACAATCGCCCCGAGCGCCAAATACAATCTGTGATTCATCGTCATTCTTTTCACTCCGGTTTTACATAGTTGCCCCCGACTGCTGACAACCGCACTCTCGATTTCTCGGATGTCGCGGGCTTGAGCAACATCAAACCGCCAGCCTTTTATACGAATCGTCGTTTCAAGTCAAGCGGGAGTAATCGGTTGGCGACGAGGGGGCATGCGAGTTTAGTGCGTGGTTTGCTCCCGACTCTCTGCTTTCCTTTTCACCAGAAACGCGTGATCTTCGCACATCCCTGTCACTTGCCTATAACTTGAGCGTTAAAAGTTGAGCGTTGAGCGTTAAACGTTTTTAACTCAGAACGCTGAACGTCGAACGCTGAACTCTGAAGTCGAATACTCCTTGTCTATAACTTACACGATCAAATTTATCCTCATTTACATTCCCGTGCGAAGCGCGGGCGGCGGGCTAACCGATTACATTTTCTCACCAATCGCGGGTTGCCGTTTGGGGGTCAGGTCTGATACGATCATGCGGTCGGTGGAACCTTGCGGACGGAAGGCGATTGAGATCCGGCAGGTGGGGGGACAAGAGATGTTGATGAAGACATGGATGATGATAGCGGCGCTGGCGGTGGCAACGGGCCTGATGGCACAGGAGGCACCGGTTGTCGCGCAAGGGGAGCGTGCGGAGGCCGGATGGGGGATGGACGCTGCGGCGGATCTGTTCTCGGCCTATGTCTGGCGCGGAGGCGTGTACAATGATCGCCCGGTCTTTCAGCCTGCGGCCAAGCTGACCTACGCCGCAGCGGAGTACGGCACGTTCGGTGCCGGGTTCTGGAGCAATTTCGACCTGACCGACCGCAATGGCCAGGTGGCCGGCGGCGGATTGAATGAGATTGACTACCAGCTCTTTTACAAGATCGACGCGGGGGATGTCGCGTTGGAGATCGGGCATGTCTGGTACACCTTTCCGCGTGCGAACGGTCCGGACTATCGACCCAGTACGCGTGAGGTTTACCTGTATGCGGCTTACAACAGTGATTGGGTCACGCCGTTCGCCAACTTGGCATACGACTACGGGAACTATGACGGCTTTTACCTGAGCGTTGGCCTCAACAAGGAGGTCGCGCTTACCGATCAACTTACGCTGGGCGCGGAGATGTCGCTGGGCGCAGGCGATGATGACTACATGACGTATGTCGGAACCGACGATGCGGGGCTGATGGATTTCAATGCGGCGGTCTATGCGGATTTCGCGCTGACCGATTCGGTGTCGGTCGGTGGTCGTGTCGCGTGGATGTCGCTGGTCGATAGTGACGCGCGTGACGCGACGCCGTATTGGGATGAGGATGTTCTGTGGGGCGGCCTCTCGGTGTCGGCCGTTTTTTAACACGCAGACAGATAACAGGGGCTCTTGCAAACCCCTTGCTCGCAGGTGTGGCACGGGCATCTTGCCCGTGTTTCATGGGCGGGACGCCCATGCCACGAGAGGGGGGGCAAGGCCCTTAACAAGCTGGAAAGAAAGGATGAGATCATGAATCAAGCGAATCTCTCACGTTTATGCACGGTGTCGCGCCGGACCTTCATGGTGGCGGCTGCGGGCGCGGCGGCGGGTTGCGCGACTGCACCCAAGGGTGCTTGCCGTGCGGCGGCTGGTGCGCCGATTGCACTGCCGCCGTTGCCGTATGGTCAGGACGCGCTGGCACCGCAGATCTCGGCGCAGACGTTGAGCTTCCACTATGGCAAGCACCATCAGGGGTATGTGAACACCCTCAACAAGCTGTTGCCGGATTCGCCCTTCGCGGGGCAGTCGTTGGAGGCGGTGGTCTGTGCGACGGCCGGAAGTGCGGAGCACACGGCGATCTTCAACAATGCGGCGCAGGTCTGGAACCACACCTTTTACTGGAAGTCGCTGGCGCCGGCCGGCAGCGGCGGCGCACCGTCGGCAGAACTGGCTGCGGCGATCAATGCGGCCTTCGGCTCATTGGATGCCTGTAAAAAGGCGCTGTCCGATGCGGCGCTGACCCAGTTCGGCAGCGGTTGGGCTTGGCTTGTGGCGAAGCAAGGCGCGGTCAGCGTGGTCAAGACGCCGAACGCCGAGACGCCATTTACGCAGAAAGGTACCACGCCACTGCTGACCATCGACGTATGGGAGCACGCCTACTATCTGGACTGGCAGAACCGCCGCGCGGATTATGTGAAGGCCGTGCTGGACAAATTGATGAACTGGTCCTTTGCCTCCGCAAACTATGCAGCCGCTCAAAATGAAAAATCCTGCTAAACAATCGGTCTCGGGACGTGTCGGGATTCACATCCGCAACCGGCTGGTGTCGGGTTTGCTGGTGTTGATCCCGCTCGTGATCACTGTATTCATCCTGCGTCTGCTGTTCAACTGGCTGACCGCCTTTGCCCGGCCGTTGCTGCGCCCTTGGCTGGGCGAGGTAAGCGAGACGGTCTTGGCCTTGATCGCGTTGGTGGTGACGGTGGCGGGCCTGTATGTAGTCGGGGTGGTGACCACGCACTTTATCGGGCGTCGCCTGATCCAGTTCGGCGAGGGCGTGCTGTTGCGCCTGCCGATTGTGAAAACCATTTACTCCGCCTCCAAGCAGGTGGTGGACGCCTTCTCCGTGGGCAGCAAGACGACGTTCGAAGCGGTGGTGGTGGTGGAGTACCCGCGACGCGGCACCTATACCATCGGTTTCGTGACGGGGACCATCATCGATCCCAACGAGCGGAAGCTCTATGCGGTTTTTGTGGCCACGACGCCGAATCCGACCTCCGGTTTTCTGATCCTGTTTCCCGAGGAGGACGTCTGCTTTACTGACATCCCGGTGGAAGACGGCGTCAAGATGATCGTCTCGGGGGGCATGCTGGCACCGAAGCGTTTCGGCCACCGGGTACGCGAACCGGAGCCGGAGCCAGAGAATACAAGTTGTTCCTCACACGAGGGGCACTAAGGATTTGTGATTTGAGATTTGCGCTGCTCTGGTTTCCTCTCACAGAGACGCAGGGGGCTTTTTTAGGGCAGGGCTGGCTGCAAGTCGCAAGTCGCGGGTCGCGGGACTTATTGCGACCACTGAGTGGTCGCAATAAGCGATTACAAGGCGAGGATGCCGCGGAATAGCGCGTGGTTGATGGCGAGCGCGTAGAGTGATGCGAACAGGTCGTCGATCACGATGCCGAGGCCGCCGGGGATCGCCTGAAGCTGGCGGGCTGGCGGCGGCTTGATGATGTCGCAGACGCGCGCCACCACGAAGCAGAGCGGTACCAGCCAGAGGTGCTGCAAGAGCGGCAGGCCGATCGTGCAGATCGGGAAGAGCATCCATTCGTCCGCGCAGATGCGGCCGTCATCTTTCTTGCCCAGTACGCGCTCGGCGACATCGCACACCGGCACCGCCAGCAGCGTCATGCCGACGCACACGAGGATTTGCAGGGCGAGCTGCTGCTGCGACACCCACAGGGCGAGCAGCACGCCGGGCAGCGACCCGACTGTGCCGGGGGCGACCGGTGTGATCAGGCCGAGGCCGAAGCCGGTGGCGACGAAAACCGCCCATTTCTGATAGAACGTGTTGCCAGGAATTGCGGGTATAGTCATGGGTGTGCGGGTTAGAGATATTTGGCGGCGGCCGCTGCCAGTTGGCTGCGTTCGCTCTGACGCAACGTTACATGGCCGTGGAGCGGCAACTCCTTCAGACGTTCGGCCGCGTAGGTCAGGCCGTTGCTGGATGCGTCGAGGTAGGGGTTGTCGATCTGATAGGGGTCGCCGGTCAGGATGACCTTCGTGCCCTCGCCCGCGCGGCTGACCACGGTCTTGACCTCGTGCGGCGTGAGGTTCTGCGCCTCGTCGACAATCATGTACTGCCTGGAGATGGAGCGTCCGCGGATATAGGTGAGCGCTTCCAGTTCCAACGTGTCGCTGTCGAGCAGTTGGGTGATGCGCTCCTGGGGCGTCAGCAGGCGTGGCCGCTTCTTGGCGCCGGCCGGCGGCTGGTCGGGCTGCGTCTTGCGCAGCAGGTATTCGAGGTTGTCGAAGATCGGCTCCATCCAGTGCGAGAGCTTCTCCTCCTTGTCGCCGGGCAGGTAGCCGATGTCTTTGCCGAGCGGCACGATCGGGCGCGAGACGAGGATGCGGTCGTAGAGGCGTTCACGCTGCACGAGGTGCAGACCGGCCGCCAGCGCCAGCAGCGTTTTGCCGGTGCCGGCCTGTCCGACGAGCGTGACGATGCTGACGGCGGGATCCATCAGCAGTTCGAGCGCCATGCGTTGCTCGATGTTGCGCGACTGGATACCATACACGGTGTCGATCGCGATGTTGATCTCGGACAGTGTGCCGTCCGGGAAGACACGCGCGATGACTTTGAGGTCGCTCTTGCCGGTAGCGGTCAGATGCAGGAACATGTTGGGGTGGTACTTGTCTGGGGCAGAGGCGAGCACCTGTCCGTCGTAGAGCCGCTTGATGACCGAGAGCGGCGCGGTGGTCTCCAGATAACCGCTGTAAAGCTCGTCGAAGTTGACCTTTTCGTGCTCGAAGTCCTCGGCGTCGAGTCCGACGGCGTTGGCCTTGACGCGGACATTGATATCCATTGAGACGATGATGACGCGTTCGCCCTGCCGTCCCAACCAGTAGGCGAGCCGGATCAGGGCGTTGTCCGGGGTGTGCTCCTCCAGGCCGGCTTTTTCGATCTC
>Ga0116190_1003195_pt1 | contig 12294 bp, 25 predicted proteins | sample AD_JPNTR4_MetaG_FD_89808 | JGI IMG/M metagenome (GOLD analysis project Ga0116190, IMG submission 89808) | Active sludge microbial communities of municipal wastewater-treating anaerobic digesters from Japan - AD_JPNTR4_MetaG | ecosystem: Engineered > Bioreactor > Anaerobic > Digestate | place... | reverse complement strand
CCGACCGAGGAACAGGCGTGCGACTGGCTCGCCGCCATATCCGCCATCGACGCCGCCTACGTGGCCGACCGGCGCGCGCTCAAATCGCGCTACCCTGGCCGGCCGGCCACGTGGCCGGCCGAGGCGCGTCGCGAGGCGGAGGCTATCGAGGCGCGCCGCGAGCGCGCGCTAGAGCAACTCGACGCTCAGGAGAGTGCAGCGTGAGCAACGTTGCCCGCGCCTGGCTGCGCGTCCTTTCTCTCGTGTTCCTCATCGTGCTACCCACCATCGCTTGCGCCGACGCGCCTCACTACGAGAGCGGCGGGCGCGAGTGGACAACCGGCAGCGACGGCCTGCCGAGGGAGTGGCGATAAACATGGACGACTTCACCATCACCTGGTTCGACTCCATCGCCGAAGCCCGGAGCGCCGCCGATGCGCTTGTACTCACCACCACCGTGCCGCAGGTGTGGCTCATCATCGAATCCCCTACCCGTGCCGCCGTGACGACGGACGAGTGGATCGCCCGCAGTCACTGGAAAAACGGCTACCGCAGCGAGCATGTGACCCGCGATACACTACGACAAGCGAGCCGGAGGAGACCATGACCACCTACGCCAATATCACACAAGCCCGCCTCGCGGCCGCCGAACTCCTGGACGACGACCACGGCGTCGCATACATCATCAATCTTGACGACCACTTCATCGTCACCACCGACCGGGGCGCAGCAGCCAACCACCTGCGGAGCGGCGCGGCTATCCAGGTCGCCGACCGCTACGGGCTACCGGTCGAAATCCTGCCCCGGCTCGAAGGCGGCGACGCCATCCCCGCGTCCGTCGCGCCAAAATTGCGCATTGCACTCCGGGACCTCGAAGACGCGCCCCGGCCCGCCATCATCGACGCGACCAGCAGGCCGATCGAGCCAGAGCCGGCCACGCCGAAACCGAAACGCCGAGTGCGCGAGCTGCCCGGCGAAGACTACGAGTTGCTCGCCAGACTCAAGCCAGAGCGCGAGCGACGCGGCCTCAACCAGTCCCAGGCCGCGCGGCAGGCCGGCATCAGCCCCGGCGGCTACGCCGCCCTAGAGGCCGGCAATGCCAAGTACCTCAAGACGGCCACCCGCGCCAAGCTCACCGCGTGGCTGGACCGCACGCCCCCGCCACCCCCGCCCGCCGGTCCCGTCGCCGAGGCCGAGACCAACCCCCAGGCCCCGCTCGTCGAGGACCAGGAAGCAGCCATTCAGCAGGCCATCGCCGAGCATGAGGCCACGCTCCACGTCATCGCCGAGCATGAGCGCGCGCAATCCTTCGCCGATCTCCTCAAGCGGCTACCGACCTTCAACTACACATGGCACCACTCAGTCCAGACGCGCTGGTTCGACACGTTCGACCATTTAGCGTCGCTCATCGCCAAAGAGGCGCAATCGTGACCACCCGCGAGCACCTGTCTACCATGTCCACCGAGACGCTCCGCCTGTGGCGACGCCAGTGGGCCGCCGCGCTCCGCAAGCGCAACGCCGGCGATGCGCAAAAGACGACCTGGCGTCGCTTTATCCACGAGGCCGACAGCGTGTTGCGCGAGAGGGGAGAGACACCATGACTGCATCCGTAACGACTGACCTGTGCGATCTCGTAACCGCCGCGCGGCTGGCGGAGCCGAAGCTTTCAGCCACCCAAGTTCAGGCCTTTACCGTCATCGACCGTATCTACAAGCTACTCGAACTGGCCGCGCCTGACGCCCCCGCCGCTGTGGTCGACGATCTCGCGGTAGATGAGGCCTACCGTAGCGCCGAAACCGCCTTCATCTGGCTCGGCATTGAGCTAGATCACGATGCCCGCCGACGCAACGGGAAGGCGGCATCATGATCACCCGCCTCGTCGTTGCCCTGGTCCTGGCCCTGCTCGCCCTCGCTGGGGGCGCGGCGAGCCACGCCCAGGTCGCGCCGGTCATCGACCCATGCCCGGTCATGGCCGTTCGCCTGCCCAGCGGCCATGTGCAGCCCATCGGCTGCGCGGTGTTTTTGCCATCCGTAGAGGTGCGCCGATGACTACGCCCTCACCTCGCCCGCCGCAACTCTTCGAAATTCCACCCGGCGCCGCCGTGTCGCACTGTCGCTCGTGCCACGCACCGGTGTACTGGGTGCGCACGCCCAGCGGCCGGCCCATGCCCGTCAGCGTCAACACCGACGTGGCCGCTGAGTGCGTCGAGCCTACCATGACGACCGTCGGCCGTGGCATCAGCCACTTCGCCGACTGCCCCAACGCTAGCCAGCACCGGAAGAGCCGCGAATGACATCCGCCGCCGACGCCTTGCCGACTCTCTCACGCACCGAGCTTGACCGGCTCGCAGCCGACTTTCGCCGCATCGTCGCGCGTGGCGGCCACGAAGGTAAGCCGTGGAGCGAAGAGTTCAAGGCGTCGGCGCGCGCCGCGTATGTCGAGTGTCGCGCCGAGGTGGCGGCAGCCGAAGCCCGCGCCGCCACCGGCTCACAACCGGCGCTATTCATTCTCCAAGACAACCAGTCTCGTAGACCAGGCCGTCGCACTCTATCGACCGCTCTATGGCGCGGACGCGGATAGCGCGCGCGTTGGGGTCGAGACCATGTGCGATGTGTACGGCAGCGCACAGGCGGCCCTGGCGGAACTGATACGCCGGGCCGGGCAGGCGGGTGATATCTTCGTGACAGACCAACACCAGGACCGAGCCTCATGAGCAAGCGACAAAACAGCGAGACCTTCCGCGTCGGCTGGTGGCAAGATGCCGACTTCTTCATCGTCCCTCGCGTCATCTACCGCGAGTGGGGCGCACATCTCGGCGCGAATGGCCTGGCCGTCTACTCCGCCCTCGCCAGCTACGCCGACAGCGGCACCGGCGACGCCTGGCCCAGCCTGGAGTCGTTGGCCGCCAACACCGGCTTGACAGCCAAGACCGTCGGCGAGTCCATCAGCGACATGGCGACGCTCGGCCTCATCGCCAAGATCACCGTCAAGAGCGGGACGGGCAAGCAGGAGCGTAACGAGTACACTCTGCTTAAGCCCGGCTCCCCCACCCTGCCCGTCGAGAACGCCCCTCGCTTCCGTCGCGCCGCTCAGCGCAAGGCCAGGCAAGCGGGCGGCCAGGTAATGATTACTTCTAGGCCAAGTAATGATTACTCTGCTAGCCAAGTAATGATTACCGCTAAGCCAAGTAATAGGACACTTGGTGGCCAAGTAATCGTTACGCAGGAACTAGAATCAGAAGAGAACAAGAATCATCTGAACAAGAATCAAGGGGAGCGCGCGTCTGACGACGCGCCGCCTATCCCTCCATCTTCCCCGTCAAAGGTCAAGGCGAGCCGCAAGCGCGCGCCCGCCCTGACGCCGCAGGAGCAGGCTTACTACGCCGAGACCGTCCCGGCCCTCGCGGCCGCGTGCCATGTGGACTTGAGCGTCACCGGCGCGTGGGCGCAGTGCCAGAAGCAGTTGCGCGCGCTGTACAATGCGCAGACGCGCCCGACGGCGGACATCATTGCGCGCGAGTACGGCGCACCAGGTGGCTACTGGTACGCGCAGGACTGGCGCGGCATGAAGGGCGAACCGCCGACCCCCCACTTCGTGACAAACACCTGGGGCGCGGCGACGACTTTCAAGTCAGCCACTACGCCGCCCGCGCGGGGCAACGGCGCGGCGTCCAAGTACAACCGCAGCATGGAGGTGCTTCGCCGTCGTATGCAGCCCCAGCCGTCCGAGCCAGAACCACCGGCATCGCCGTCTGGCGATGTCATCATCGAAGGGAGAGTCATTCGTGGCAACGGTCAATGAAGTTGTGGCTGTCCTGGCCCTCGTCGCAGCCACCTACCCGGATCGCTTCGAGGTGACAGACGCGCGCATTGATGTCTACGCCGCGCTACTATCCGACCTGGACATCGATGCGCTGCTCCTCGCCACGCGCCAGTGTCTTGCCACGTCGCCACACCCCCCGACCCCGGCGGAGTTGCGAACGACCGTGGCCGCCTTGACCCGCCCGGCCTTGCCGACCTGGGGCGACGCCTGGCGGGAGCTCCTCGACCAGATTGGGCGCGTCGGCTCCTACGGCACGCCCGCCTGGTCATCGCCCCTGGTGGCGGAGGCTGTGCGCCAGTTCGGACCGTGGCGGGAGACATGCGCAATGGAGATTGCCGACACCGGCACGCACCGCGCGCAATTCCGCCAGATATTCGAGGCCGTTGGCGCGCGTGCGCACTTCGACCAGTCGCTCCTCCCTGATGCCCGCGCCCTGGCCGTCACGCGCGGTGCGCTACCGGCGCCCGCCACGGTCGTTCCCGCCTTGCCCGCACCAGCGGCTGTGGCGAATAACACGCCGCCCACGTCCGAGGCGTATGCCGACATCCGCGCCGCCCGCGCAGAATGGCGCGCTTCGACCGTGGCGGAGCGGGAGCAGGCCGGCCGCGCCGCCTATGCCCGCTGGCTGGCAGAGCAAGGGGGCGCAGATGTCGCAGTGTAACACCTGCCACGGCTACGGTTACGTGCGTCTCATCCACCGGGGCAACGGTGTCACCGATTACACCGGCCCCATCATCCCCGCCGGGCCGGTGCGCTGGTACTTCGCTGACTACGGCGTCCAACTCTGCTTGTGTCCCGGCTGCCAGTCCGCCGCTGCCAAGCGCCGACGCGCTCAGGAGGTGTCAGGCTATGAGTAAATACAACAATCGCCGCGTCACCCTCGACGGTCACACCTTCGATAGCGTCGCCGAGAGGCGCCGCTACCAGGAGTTGTGCCTGCTGCGTGCAGCAGGCGAGCTCACCGGCCTCGTCACGCACCCGCGCTTCCCCCTGGTGGTCAATGGCGTTCCCATCGCTACCTACGAGGCCGACTTTGGCTACACCGAGACCGCGACAGGTCGCGCCGTGGTCGAAGACGTGAAGGGCGTGCGTACCGACGTGTACCGCATCAAGTGCAGGCTGATGCGCGCCTGCTACGGCATCGAGGTCAAGGAGGTGGCGGCATGACTGAGACCCGCGCGCCCTACGTCACCCGCCGCATCGATGTCGAGGGGCTGTACAACTGGTTCGAGACGCTTCTGGCGGAACTGAGTGAGACCGACATGGCATTGCGGCTTGTCACGCCCACCGCCAGCGATACCACGCGCGCCATCTTGCAGCGCGTGCAGGACATGGCGGCCCAGGCGCATCGTGAGCGGATGGAGCATCGCTACGGTGATGCCCGCGATACGCTCAGTAGCGCGTACCGCGTCCTACGCCTCGAATTGCTCCCGGACATCGAAGCGCGCCTTGATCGCGCCACCGACACCGACCACCGGGCGGCGCTGGCCGCCTGGTGCGAGACACTCCAGAACGCCCTGGGAGGTGATGCGTAATGTCTAGCTACCACCCCGCTACCAACCGCTTTGCCGCCATCAATGCGACCCAGGCAACGCCGCCCCCGCCTCGCCGTCGCCTGCCCCGGCTCGTCATCGTAGAGAACGACACCGAGGCCCCGCCGATAGAGTACGAAGACCGTCGCATCGCAGCCATCACCGACTATGCGCGCGAGTATCGCGCCACGATGAGCCGCGAAGACCACAAGCTACTGGTCTTGCAGATTGCGCGACGGCAGGGCGTCTGCTATGCCAAAGCGCAGCAGTGGACGGAATACTACCGCCGTACCACCGGTCTCGCTGCACCTCGACCCGACCCGCTTCAATTCACCGGTCACGAACTGGCATTCCTCGACCTCCTGAAGCGGGCGCCGGGGCATGTCGCAACAAGCGAAGAAGCCACGGACGCGCTGGGGCTACAGAAAGGCACGGTTGCCGATGTCGCCTACATGCTTCGGACGCGGCTCGCGCGCCTGGCCGGGACCAACGAGGCCACGGGGCTGCTGGTCACGCTCCGTAACCCTAACGGGTATCTCCTCCGCTATGACGACATCGCACACTACCCCGCCATCGTCGCTGCATGGGCGCGGCGATGAACAAGAGGGGAGCATGAGCCAGGACGACGATAAGATTGCCGCCACAGGAGAGTGACGCATGACGACCACCACGACCACCGTAAGCCAGGCCGAGACCCTTGCCAACCGCATCCTGGATATCCTAGAGCAGCAGGGCGTCGCCGTCTGGGGCTGCTACTCCGAGCCAGACGCCGCCGCATGTCGCGATGATGCCCGCCGTCTCATCGTCCCCATGCTTCAAGCCGCAGCTTTGCCAACGACCATGACCGCCCCGGCCCAGGCACAGCAGGACCGCGACGCCGCCGCTCTGCATGCTGCGCCCGACCTGGCCCCACTGTACGATATCTTCTATCGGCTGAACCGCGCCGCCCTGACCGGCAAGGTCGGCGATGCTGTCGCCGGGGACATCTACACACTAGGCGAGTTGCTCCGGTCCTGGGGCAACTCGCCTGGCTCCAACGCCGAGTCGTGCCCGCCGCCACCCGCCCCGACCCGGCTCCAACAAGCCGTGGCAGCGTATCGCAAGCTGCTCGACAACCGTCTGCGTGACCACGACGCCGAGTACCGCGCCCGCTGCGAGATTGCCGACGCCGCGCTAGCTGAAGCACAGGAGAGTGAAGAATGAACCGACCCACCTGGGCCACCGTGAGCCTGACCACGACCGACGCACCCGTGTCTCTCTTGATGCGGCTCGCACTGCTCGACCATACCGCCGTGCGGGCCGAGACCGAGGCGATTGACCAGGAACGCAACATCGTCCTCGAAGCCCTGCTCGGCCATGAGGAGACGACCGCCACCGTCACCGACTACAACACGCTCACCGCCAAGTTGGAGGTGGCACGCGCGGCGCAGCAGGCAGCTTACATGCGCGTCTACAACCTGGCGGTCGAGGCCGGGATGGGGCGGGAGCAGCTAGAGCGTCTGCTGGCGGGAGAGGAGCCGGGCGCATGACTTGTATCGATGCGTCGCGACAGATGTACGAGCATTTGAAGCGCACCCTCGGTGCGGACACCGTGCTGCTGTTTCAGGTGAACACGGATTTCTACTACGCATTCTGGGACGATGCGCCTCGCCTGTCCGAGGCCTGCGGGCTGAGGCTAGGAACGCGGCATATGCCGCCAGACGGACACGAGGTCCCGGCGTGCGGCGTGTTACGCATGGCGCGGAACGCCACGATAGCACAGGCGTTACGGTCAGGCTTGCGCGTAGCTGTTGTCGAGGAGGATGGAGCATGTGCATGAGACCGTCCCGCGTCCCCTCCATCCTGACGCCCGAAACCATCGCACTGCTAGATGCGGTGGCCGGGGAAATGTACCGCGACGGGACGCTGTTCCCTCACGAAGAGGCAAAGGTTCGGCCCCGGCTTGCCGTCTGTGAGCCAAAGCGTGTCCGACCCGCCGCACCGCGTCCAGGGCAGCGCATCGTCCACGGCCGCGCCCTGGCCGCGATAAAGCGGGAAGCCGTGGCGAAGGTCGAGCGCCTCATCGCATCCGGGATGCCCAGGCTGGAAGCCTACGAGGTTGTTGGGGTTGAGGTGGGGCGCACGGCCAGGACCGTGCGCGATTGGCTGCACACGGCAGGAGACGACCAGTAGCTACGTATGACCCTCCCGCGCGGCTGTACGGTCGTATGCCGCGAGCCGCGCGTAAGGATAGCCGCCCGCGTCGAACCGGGCTGACAGGGGCGGCGACATAACCGATGAAGTACCACAATAGAATAGCCGTGGTCCCGCGTCCGCTCAATCGAGGGGACGGGCGCGGGCAGGGGAGTGCCTCAGTAGCAGAAAGGGGGCGATGGGGAATCTTGTGTGAGTGCACCGGTGGTGGTCGTGGTCCAACATCCACCGTATCAGATACGCGCGCGTTGCGCGGCCCTGGCTGCGGCTGCAATGTTGGTAGTGTGCCACGGCCATCACCAAAGAGAGCGGGGGAGAGACTTACCACCTTTCCTCCGCTTGTCTCTTTTTTGACGGGCGTGGGATTGACATGCCGCCCGTTATGCTGTATACTGTACACCATCAGGTAGGCGAAAGGCCCCGACGTGAGTCGGGTTCTTGCGTCTCGCTTCTCGAAGGGCCGCCCCTCGCCAGCCAAGCCACGGGCGGCCTTCGTCTATGTTGATGCCCGTCACTCGCCGCGCGGCATCCGTTCCAGGGCGGCACGGGTGGCGGCGTCGAGCAGGCTATCGACCAGGAGTAGCGTCGTGATTGCCAGCAGCCCTACCGTCACGACGGGCGTCGAGTGCGCGGTCGTGGCTGCGCCGCGCGTCATCAGCCACAGCGCGATGCCGATGACCGTGGCGTGGGCGGCGAATTGCAGCGCGTGCCCCCGAATGTGACTCGTCACCAGCAGTCGCCGCGCGCCATTGACGCCCTGCTCGGCCAGGAGCCGTCGATTGGCGACGCTCCGCCAGATGCCCCGCGCATGTACCACGCACGCCGTAGACGCCACCCCCAGCAGCGCTACTTCCAACCCGCTGACAGTCTCGAATGTCATCGTCCCCCCCGAATGACATCAATCTCCGCCTGGAGTGCGCGCAGCCGGGCCTCGACCAGCCGCAGGCGGCACAGGGCGCGGTACTGTCGCTGACGTGCCGTTAGCGTCTTGCCCACCTCGTCATCCCCCGTGGCGGGCGGCTGTGGCTGCGCCTCCTCTGTCCGTTTCGCGTCAACCTCGTCTGTCCCCCTCCGACTGAGGCTCACTGCGCCTCCTTCCGCGACTCGGCCAGGCTTGCCGTCTGTTCCGACACGTTCAACGCCTTGAGTGCGATGCGCTCCCAGCGGTCGCGGCTCACTGTCAGCGCGGTTAGCTGGCGTTCCTTCTCTCCGAGTAATGCCTCGTAGCGTTCCGCCTGCTGTCTCATCTCCCCGTTGTGCTGGTCCCCGACGACCAGCCACCCTTTCAGCAACGCAAAGATGAACACGGCGAACAGCCCCACCGGGCTTTGTCGCAGCGCCAACTCCACGAAGGCTACCAGGGTGATGTCCGACCCCACTAGCGCGCCTCCAACCTGTCGAGCCGCGCTTCCATGTCGGTGATGTCGCGCGTTAGCGCCGCGTACTGCGCCAACTCATCGCTCCCTACAGCACGCTCCTCCTTCTGTGGCTGTGTGGCCGGCCGTGAAGTGGGACCAACAACCGGCTTCACGGGATGCGACGCCGATGTCCGCCCCGCTAGTTGCGCGCGCAGACTCTCGATGGCTGCGCGCAGATTGGACGCTTGGGTATAATAGGCGAGCATGCCCACCCGGTACTGTTGGATTCGCTCGTTGGTCGTAGCCAGATCGTCGGCGCAACTCACGTCTTAGCCTCCAATCGCGATACGCGCTCGCCTAGCGCCGCCGCCTGCTTCTGGAGCAGCGTCACCGGCGATGCCCCTGACGATGGCCGTGTCTCAGGCAAGGCGTCCCCACCACCCCTACCCAGGTCGGCCACCCCCGCCGCGCCATACAGCGCACCCGACGGGATAGCCTCCTCGGCCTTGAGGCGTTCCGGCGACACGTCCAACTGGCGTAGCAAATCAATATATTCCGTGTATAACTGCAATAAATCGCTCTCGGCCATCTTCCCCGCCCTTACCAGGTCGGCGAGTGTCGTCTGCGCTCGCGCCAGTTCCTCCTCGCACGTCGCCATCACCGCCTCGCTTCCTGCGCCTGGACGCGCTGCTCCACCGCCGCCAGCCGCTGCGATAGTTGCGCCACCAGCGCCGCGCCCGTGTCCCCCGGCGTGGCCTCGCGGATGTTGGTCATCCGACTCACCAGTTCGGCCAGCGCCGCAATCCCCTCGCGTCGTTCTGTAGTCGTACCGCTCATGTCAATGCACTCCATTCGTCAAGCCGTAGCGTCGTAGCCTGGCCCTGGCCCATCGTCATCGCGGCTATTTCTGCCTCCCACTGGCGGCCCAGGGCTTCGACAATCACCACGTCGCCCAGATGATAATCAACCAGTGGCCGCACCAGCGCCGATGGGGTTGCTGTCGCTCGCACCATGCGGCGTGGCTTGCCCTGGCTCAATCGGTAACGCGCCTCGCTCTCCGCCCCGCTCTTGGTCGTGGCCGTCGCGCTGTAGACGGCCTCGCGGAATGCCGCCGGAGCCAGCCGCGCCCGTCGTGTGTCGGTAATGCGCGTCAGTTTCGTCACGCCGCTGGCTGTGTACTTGACCAGGATGCTGTTAACCTCGCTGGTTCGGTCGTCCTCAACTTCGATTTGCGCCAGCGTCCCGTTCCCCTGGCTCAGCACGACCGGTAACGCCGCACTGAAGCCCCGATAGCCCCCGTATTGGCCAGTCAGTGTCTCGAACCGCAGCGCCATCGGGTCAAAGGCTGCTGGCCGCACGCGGTAGTAGAGACGTTGCGCGCCCTTCGTGGATTGCTCGGCTTTGCTTTGGAGATCGGACAGGATGCTCCGCACCGTCGTCAGGCTGGCCGTAATGCGCTCGCGTGGCAACTGCCCCCGGTTGGCAGCGATGGTTAGGCGCAGATTAGCGAGCCAGTTTCGTTCGCCCGCGCCATCCCACGCCGTCAGCGCGTCGCTCAGGTACTGCTTGGCTACGTCGTCCATCGCCCCCGTGCGCGCGCCCGGTGTGCTCACCGACACCGGGGCGGCCGTGGGCAACGGCATGGCCTGGACGACTCGCTTGTCACTGACGACGTAGCCGGTGAGCGTTGGCCCGCTCAGGCTCAGGAACCGCGTCCCCTTCGAGCCTAGCCCCTGCGGACGACTGATCAGGATAAAGCACTCGATGAATACCGGCGCCCGTTCCCCTATCCGCGCCCACAGTTCCACCAGCGCATAGTCCTGGATAACCGCCGCGTAGGACCACGGGACTTCGAGGGTCAGGCCCCCCATGTCGCGGGTCGAAAGCGATAGACTCAGGCTCATGACATCGCTCAGGTGACGCACCCGCCGCCCCTTACCGTCCAGGAGCCAGAGCGTAAAGCGCGTGTCGCTGGGGAGCGTGGTCAGTGTACGAGTGGCAAGGTCGAGGCGCATGGCTAGCCGTCCGTGCTCAGTAGTGCGCTGCCATCGGCGACGCTGATTTTGCTGTTGGCATCGGTCGAGGTCATGAGAGCCAGCAGGCGGTTCGCACCGTTGCGCAAGCCAAAGTTACCCAGGTCGCCCGCCAAGAAACCGCCTTGTTTCGGCTCCCCCCGCGTGTTGAAGAGTGTCTTGTAGCCACGCCGTAGGTCGATGACGACCAGTTCCCCGCTTGCCACCCACAGGTTCAGGGCGATGGCATGGCTGGTTGTCTCGTTGGTAATCTGGCGGAGCGACCCCGGCCCGCGCACGTAGAGACGCGGATAGGTGAGCAGCCCCCCCGCGCCCCCGGCGCTGGTCACGCTCGTCAGCGCTGGGACTGTCGCCGCGCCATTCGAGTCGCTGCCCACAAGCAGGTCGCCGTTGTGGTCGAGCGTCAAGGCGTACACGGTCGAGGACGGTAGCGCCACACCGCCGTGGCTCCAGACGCCTGCCCCGTTCTCGCCCGGCGTGAAGACGGCCAGGGTCGCGCCCGCCGTGCCCAACTTCGTCGCGCCCGCCGCCGTGTGCGCACCGCCGACAGCCAGCGTCCCGTCGGGTAGAGTGCGAAGCGCGCGCACGTCGCCGCCCGTCACCCCCTCGGCCATCGGGAGCCACTGGCCGCCGTTCCACACTGCAACTTTGCTGCATGTCTCGGCATCCGCCGCTGTAATGGCCCCGCCCGCGTACAGCGTCACGCTGTCGTCAGCCAGGGCGAGCGCGTACACCGTGCCCGCCACGCCCGCATTTGCCCCCGTGCCGCTATCCACCAGGCGGCCCGTTACGGCCGTGATGGTCCCCGTCCTCGTATCGAGATAGCCCACGCGCTTGCCGCCTGTGCCATTGGAGCCGGGCGCGGTGCGGGTTGTGTCCGAGTCCATCGAGCCGTCGTCAAGGTAGCCCGTCCCCGTCGTAAATGCCAGGTAGGTGTACGAACCGCCCGCGACGCTGCGATAGATGGCGTAGCCGTACACGCCCGCCATCGCGGTCCAGGATAGGCTGATGGCAGCGGCATCACCAGCGGTGATGATGATGATGCTGCTGGCAGTTCCCGCCGCCGTCTCGCCCGCGTACACCCCGGCAATCTTGTAAATGTAGTTCGTGTTAGCGTTGGCAGTCAGCGACCCGCCGTTGGCAATCTTCGTCACCGTCGGCGTCGGCGCGCTGGCTGTCACGACGCCGATGTTGGTCGCCGCTCCGCCGAAGTAGATATTGTTGGCCGCGTCGCGCTCGGCCGCCCACACCGCCCCGTTGAGCGTGTTCGGCGACACGCTCGCCCAGGCGCTGCCATTCCACGACGCCATGTAGTTGGCCGAGGACCCGCCCGCTGTTGTGAACTCGCCAAAGGCGTACAGCGTGTGGCCGCTCGT
>Ga0116190_1003193_pt1 | contig 12303 bp, 10 predicted proteins | sample AD_JPNTR4_MetaG_FD_89808 | JGI IMG/M metagenome (GOLD analysis project Ga0116190, IMG submission 89808) | Active sludge microbial communities of municipal wastewater-treating anaerobic digesters from Japan - AD_JPNTR4_MetaG | ecosystem: Engineered > Bioreactor > Anaerobic > Digestate | place... | reverse complement strand
AGCTCGGACTTTTTCTTGTCGGGCCGGTCCATCCCGGCCTGGATTGCGGGCCTGGCCTTTCTCTCCGCCAATCTGGGCGCGCAGGAAGTGATTGGGATGGCCGCTTCGGGCGCGAAGTACGGCATCGCGACCAGCCATTTCTACTGGGTAGGGGCCATTCCGGCGATGGTATTTGTCGGCATTTTTATGATGCCGTTTTATTATGGCTCACGCGCCCGATCAGTTCCCGAATACCTGAAACTCCGCTTTGACGAAAAGACACGAGCGTTTAACGCGATTTCATTCGCCACCATGACCATCTTTTCGTCAGGCATTTCCATGTACGCGCTCGCCAAATTGTTCGGCCTGCTGCTGGGTTGGGACTTCAGCTTCAGTATCTGGGTATCCGCCCTGATCGTTTTGCTGTACATCGTGCTGGGTGGGCTCACTTCCGCAATATATAACGAAGTCCTCCAGTTCTTTTTGATCGTCCTCGGCTTCATACCTCTGGTGTTTCTCGGTCTCCGCGATGTAGGCGGATGGGCGGGCCTGACTGATCGCTTGAGCCGGGTCTCGGTTCAGCAAGGCTTTGAACCCGGGGCCTGGACAAGTTCCTGGTCCCACCTCGGCAGTAGCTCCGCCAACCCGATGGGAGTCGAATGGTTCGGAATGGTCATGGGGCTGGGTTTCGTACTCTCATTCGGGTATTGGTGCACCGACTTTCTGGTGGTTCAACGAGCCATGGCTGCGGATTCCATGTCTGCGGCCCGCCGAACTCCGCTGATTGCTGCCGTCCCGAAAATGCTGTTTCCGTTTCTGGTTATTCTTCCGGGAATGATTGTAATGGCCCAGACGTTCAGCGATGGCCGGGCGCAGCTCCCATTGAAACCCGACGGGACGCTCGATTTCGATATGGCCATCCCGGTCATGCTCGCCACCTACTTTCCTTCCGGGCTCCTCGGACTCGGTCTAACGGCTCTAATGGCGTCGTTCATGTCAGGAATGGCGGGGAATGTTACCGCGTTTAACACGGTCTGGACCTACGACATTTACCAGAGCTACATCAAGAAAGGCGGCTCGGACGCTCATTATCTCTGGGTTGGCAGGGTCACCACCGTAATCGGGATTCTGCTAAGCATCGGCACGGCCTATCTCGCTACGCGATTTAACAACATAATGGATTTCCTCCAACTCGTGTTTGCCTTCGTGAACGCTCCACTGTTCGCCACATTTCTCCTGGGAATGTTCTGGCGACGAGCCACTGGGCACGGGGCCTTTTCAGGCCTCCTGCTCGGTACCTTGGCAGCCGCTTTCCATCATGGTTTGACGCTTCCCCAAAACGCGGTCGCTGGAATCAAGGGGGGCTGGCTCGTAACGGAAGTCCTTCATCGGTATCCGAGCGAGATGGCACAGAACTTCTGGACAGCGATTTATGCCTGGACGGTCTGTTTCGTAATGACGATCGTCATATCTCTCGTCACCCCCAGGCTCAAGAGCGACAAGGACCTGGCCGGCCTGGTCTACTCGCTGACCCCAAAGCCTGTTGAGGAGGAGAAAGCCTGGTACCGGCGGCCGGCGGGCTTCGGCCTGATTGTCCTCGGACTGGCGGCGATTTTGAACATCATTTTCTGGTAGAGGAACAGGGGTAGAACATGGGTCTCGACATCCGAATTCCGGTCGGCATGATGTTTTCGATTATGGGGGCGATCCTTTTTATTTACGGGCTGACGAGCGATCCCCGCATTTATGAGACCTCGCTTGGGATCAACGTCAACCTGTGGTGGGGGCTGGCGCTCCTGGTCTTCGGGCTGGTGATGCTTGTACTTGGCCGAAGAAAGGCAGCCTGACGCACATCAAAGAGAACGCCAAAGTCCTTGAGAGGCGAGTTCCGTCTTGATGTTCTTGGTCTGCAAACGGGAGTACCAAACAGCGAACGATCCCTCAAACGACAGGCATGCGCAGGCGCGAGCAATTGACGAGCCATACCGACGACCGAATCATCCCCCGTTTGACACGTAAAGCGGTCGTCGGTTTTGCAGCCGTTTTGCCGTTTGCAATATGGCCCGGGATTGAGCGCCCTTTCTCCGCACCCAAAATCATTCTTCTTGCAGCGTTTGTCCTGGTCACCGCAAGTTGCGCGATCGCTGGTCGCTTCAGCTTTCCGAAGCTCCCGCTGCCTTGTTGGATCTCGCTGGCGATCTGGTGTCTGACTCTTGCGGTCTCAGGCCTCCAGGGCGAGTTCACCTCACAAACGGCTTTCTGGCTCCCCCTGTCGGTGGCATGGTTCCTACTCGTTCTCGCTGTTCAACCAAGAGCAGAGGCACTAACGGAGGCTCTATCCGTATCCCTTACTCTGACGGCGTTACTGGCCCTGTTTCAATATCTGGGACTCGACTTCTTCCAACATTTCGGATCGACGTCGCCGCACTTTGAAAGCCCGCGAATGCGCGTTTATGCGACCTTGGGAAATCCCAATTTCGTAGCGGCCTTTTTAGCCGGCGGCCTGCCCTTGACGCTTGTCATCGGGCATTGGCGCAGGCCGCGCTGGCTGCTTCTGGTGGTGATCATTCTCCAAGCCGCCGCCTTGTTCGCCACGGGATCGCGTGCCGCAATCATAGGGACCGGAGCTGCCGTGATCTGGTTTGCAATCGTGGGCAAACTCGGCTACTGGCGGATCCTTGCCATCGCCGGCCTCGTACTCCTCGCCACGCTCCCCTTGATGCCGTCCCGTCCGCTCAAAACAACTCTTGAGGGTCGTTTGTATATCTGGCGCATTACCGCTCCACACCTGTCTGAACGACCGCTTTTCGGCTTTGGGCCGGGAGGATTTGAGCCGAAGTTCGCACAATGGGAGACGAGCTATTGGCGTGAGGGAAGAGCAGCAGACAATCTGCGCCAGTTCATCGGGGTCCAGACTCATGCTCACAACGACTATCTCGAAACGGCCGTGGACCACGGATTCGCAGGCTTGGTCAGTCTGCTTGCTCTGCTCACATCGTTTCTGGCGATGGCTTTCCCCCAGAGCAGGCGGCCCAAGGGCGAACTGGATAGCGCCGCTTCTGCCGGGATAGTTGCCCTGGCTTCAATCGCACTCGTCGACTTTCCCTTTCACCGGCCGACCGAGATGTTCCTTTTCTGGACCCTGCTGGCGCTTGTTTGCCTGAAGGCGAATAGGTAACAATGTGAGTATTCCCCACTCGCATCAGGAGTTATCATGCAGGAGCATCAGAAGGCCGCCGACTTCTCCTTTCATTCAGAGTCTCCGCTGAACGGAGGCACTTCGCCCACCATCCTTCGCCAGTGGTTTGTAACTCCAGTCGAGCATTTTTTTATTCGGAACCACGGCAACGTACCTCAGGTTGATCTCAAGGCATTTCGGCTAAAGATTGATGGGCTCGTCGAACGTCCGCTGAGCCTCACAGTTGGCGAGTTGCGGGATCAATTCACGGTCAGAACTGCCTTGGCGACACTTCAATGCGCTGGTAATCGACGCGATGAGCTGATACACGTTTCGCCGATACCAGGAGAAACTCCTTGGGGCGCGGAAGCCGTGGGAACGGCAGAGTGGACCGGGGTGTCCCTGAGAGATGTTCTCGAACAGGCCCGAATCAAACCTGAAGCAGAGCATGTCGCTTTCTCAGGGCTGGACGACATCGAAAAGGAAGGCGACCGGTTTAAGTTCGGCGGCTCCATACCGATCGATAAAGCCTTTCAATCCGAAGTCCTCCTCGCCTGCGAAATGAACGGCGCCCCCTTGACTCCATTTCACGGCTTTCCGCTACGCCTGGTCGTTCCTGGATACATCGGCGCGCGAAGCGTCAAATGGCTCGGCAGGATCACGCTTCAACGCGAGCCATCCCGCAACTACTATCAGGTCAAAGCCTACCGGATGTACCCGCCTGATATGCGCCAGGAAAACGTGGTCTGGGAAAAGGGGATTGAACTAGGAGAATTCCCGGTCAACGTGGTTATTTGCCGACCCACTGACGGCACTCAGACGACCGAAAGCCGGATCCCGGTGCAAGGATACGCACTCGCCGGAGGCGGCCGCCTGATTACTCGGATTGATATATCCAGCAATGGAGGCCAGACTTGGCAGCAGGCTCAACTCGATAAAGCGGGAAATCGATGGACCTGGCGTTTTTGGGAGGCCGAGGTTGAACTCGGAGCGGGTACCAACCAGATTGTCGCGCGTGGCTGGGATTCAGCCGTGAACACTCAACCCGAGACGCCGGCCAGTGTCTGGAATTTCAAGGGATACATGAACAACTGTTGGCACCGCATCACGATCAGAAGGCGGTAATCCCGCCCGGCACCTGCTTATCTGGATTGTTCTGAGCCCGGCTATTGCCAGTAATGCAACCATCCTTGATTGTCGCGCAATTCAATCGTATAAAGGCGGTCGCAACATATAGTGTAATTACAAGCGAAAGGGATTGCGCAAAATGCGTCATCAACTGAGCCTTGTCCTTGCAACCGTCTGGCTCTGGAGCGGTCACTGTTTTCTTTCCGCCCAAACTCTAAAACCCGGTCCGCAGGTACTCACTTTCCATTCCACCGTGGACGACGCTGAGCAACCCTATGCTCTTTACCTGCCTCCGCGGTTTGACCCCCAAAAAGCTTACCCCCTTGTAATCAGCCTCCACGGCGCGGGATCGAATCACCGGCTGAATTTGAGGCGGGTCTTCGGAAAGAGCAACGCTCCCGGTGAGACCGATGTTGAAGCGAGCCGTTACTTTCCACCATGGCCCGACGTCGACTTCATTGTCGCCTCACCTTTTTGCCGAGGGTCAATGGGCTATCAGGGTGTCGCCGAGAAGGACGTCTATGACGTGCTTGCCGACGTCAAGGACCGATTCCCGATCGACGAGAATCGCATCTATTTGACCGGGCTCTCCATGGGGGGCGGTGGGACTCTCTGGGTGGCACTCACCCGCCCCGATATCTGGGCGGCGATTGCCCCGGTCTGTCCGGCTCCTCCAGAGGACGCGGAGATTCTTGCTCCCAACGCCCTGCATCTCCCGGTTCGACTCTGTCAGGGAGGCGATGACCCGGTGGTCAAGCCCGAGAATGTTCGCGGATGGGCCAAGCGCCTAGAGGCGGCGGGGGCAAACGTCGAGTACATAGAGTATCCAGGTGTCAAGCACAACAGCTGGGAAAACGCCTACCAGGACGGAAAGATTTTCGAGTGGTTCGCCCGCCATCGGCGCAACCCCTATCCTGATCGAGTACAGTTCGTCTCCACCCGCTATCGTTACAACTCGGCCTACTGGGTTCGTCTTGACGGCCTGACGCCCGGCACCGCTGCCCGTATTGATGCCAGTTTTACTGGGGAAAACCGGGTTGAAGTTAGGACCGAGAATCTTCGCGGCTTCACCTTACATCGCCTGGCAGGGCATCCCCGCTTTTCTGCTGATAAGCCGATCGAGGTCACAATTGACGGCAAACGGCTGAGCGCCCAACCGAATGAAACCTTTTCCTTCTGTTACCGAGGAGGGACTTGGACGGAAGGAATCTGCCAAACTGCTCCCAACGGCAAGAGACCGGGCGCCGAGGGACCTATGGGCGACGTCATTTCCAGTCGCCATATCTATGTCTACGGCACGGCCGACAATCCGTCCGATGCGGAACTCGAAAAGCGGCTTCGACAAGCCTCGAAGGCTGCGGAATGGTGTGTCGATCGAGGGTGGTTCCTGGGACGAGTGATGGTGTTTCCTCGTGTTGTCGCCGACAAGGACGTCAGACCAAGTGATCTTGAAAGCTCCAATCTGGTGTTGTTTGGAACGCGGGAAACCAACAGTCTCATAGCTCGGTCCGCTGATCGTCTGCCTATGCACCTGAACAATGACGCAAACGAGTATGGTCTGACGTATGTCTATCCAATGGGACAGCATTACGTTCTGATCAGTTCGGGGCTGCCCTGGTGGCAGGAACCGGAGGCAGGAGCCAGCCAGGCCGCATCGGGAAGGCCAGGTCGCCGGGCAGGGCGGTTCGCTGGTCCGATTGTGGCTTTAAGGCTTATGGGTCTGGAAGACTACATCTTCTTTAAGGGTTCCGCCGACAATCCGATCGCGGCCGGACGCTTCGATGACGAGTGGCGGCTGCCTGCCGCCGAAGCGGCGAAGATCAAGGGTTCAGGAGTCGTCTCCATGAACTGAATGAAGCAAGCATGACGAGGAGGCACGTGATGAGTAATTTATCTCGAAGGCGATTTGTTAAAACCGCGGCCAAAGGAACGGCAGCTGCGGCTGCTTTCACAGCCTTGAGTCGAAGCCGGATTCTGGGCGCTAACGACCGCATATCGATTGGCTTGATCGGTTGTGGCGATCGCGGCATCGAAGTTCATCTAAAGACCATTCACAAGTACGATGCGCAACAAAACGTGCAGTTCACCGCCGTCTGTGATCCGTGGCGCTTGCGTCGCGAACAGGCTGCCGAATTGATCAAGGAGTGGTACGGGATCAAGGCGCCCCAGTTTGCTTCTCATGAGGATCTTCTCGCCTACAAGAATGTCGACGCTGTCATGATCGCTTCCTGCGACCACGCGCATGCACGGCAGCTGGAAGCGGCTGCAAAAGCGGGCAAAGACGCCTATTGCGAGAAACCCCTGGCTCGCAATATGGATGAACTGAACCGAGCTTTCGACGCGGTCAAAAAGGCCGGAATTATCGTCCAGGTGGGGACACAGCTTCGCAGCGTACCTGGCGTGGTCGGTGCCCACGAAGTGTACAAAACCGGAATTCTCGGTAAAGTAACCCGGATTGAGCAAGTTCGGAACGACGATCAGCCTTTTTGGTACCGCTATGTGAAGGAAGCAAAAGAGGAAGACGTCGACTGGAAACAGTTCCTGATGGGGCAACCCATGAGACCTTTCAACGCTGTCCAGTTTACGGGCTGGTACGGTTTCCGCGACTTCTGCGATGGCTTAGTGCCGCAATGGGGAAGTCATTTCATCGATACTGTTCATTACATTACTGGCGCCAAGTTCCCGGCATCGTGTGTCGCACAAAGCGGCATCTTCAGGTGGAAGGACGAGTATGGCTTCACCTGCGGCGACCAGGTTCACGCAGTCTGGGTCTATCCGGAAGGCTTCATGGTCAGTTATACGACCAATTTCGGGAACGAATTTGGCAATTTAACGCGCATTTACGGAGACCAGGGACTCCTGAAACTGGACAACGTGATGGCGCCAGTGCTGACGGCAGAGGGCGGTTTCAAGAACAGGGGCGTTATTCGAGGGGTGAACCCGGTACAACCCATCGAACGGCCCGATCATTTTCTTGATTGGCTCCAGTGTCTGCGCAGCCGAAAAACGCCTCACGCGCCTATCGAAGCAGGTTATCAACATTCGGTCGCCTGCATCATGGCCGTGGAATCGCACGACAAAGGTATACGTGCTGTCTACGACCCGGTTGCCCGACAGATCAAGCAGGGGTAAAGGGGAGATCACCCGCCTCGCCGAACCTCGGAAAGACAACGCCCCGGCCAAAAGGTGAGCCGGGGCGTTTGGAGAAAGACTGCTGACTGACGCGTGCGCCGTTCACCCTTGGCCTTGATTTGCAGACGGTGGCCTTACCTGAACAAATCCTCCGTCGCCGGGCGAAGCAACTTTTTGCCAGTGCCAGACAAACCCGTGGGCCAGGAGAACCCGCGAATAATAACGGCAGGGACAGCACGGGTCTTGCCCATGACCATCTCGGCTGCCCCGGCAAGTTCATCTGCGGAAGCGACGACACTCGCCCGCATTTTTTTCCCAAAAGAGTCCGGGAAACCACGGTAATCAGTCAGCGGGTCGAAGCCTGCAACTCCAATGGCCACGTTGACAATCCCACCTCGCCAAGGCCGGCCAAAGGTGTCGGACACCACCACGCCAAGACGCACCTTGAATTCTTCATTGAGCGATTTTCTCAGTTCCTCCGCCGAACGATCGGGGTCCTCCGGCAGCAGGACTGCGCAGCCCGGCGCTACATTCGAGGTGTCGACTCCTGAATTGGCGCAGACAAATCCGTGTCTGGTCTCGGTGATCAGCACCCCCCGCTCCATTCGAACTATGCGACTGGCCTCCCGGAGAGACAGTTCAACCAGCCGAGCGTCTTTACCAGACTTCTCAGCCCAAATCGTGGCAACCTTGGAGGGCTCGACGTCGTTCAGCTGAACGATCCTTCCTTCCGCCTTGGAAATAACTTTGTGCGCAATAACCAGGATGTCGAAATCCTTCAGAACAAGATCTGAACGGCGTACTGCTTCGGCCAGGACGGAAGATAGCTGACATCCGGGGACGATTTCAGGCAGACCGAGAATCGGGAAGATGGAAATTTCAGGCTGAGGCATTGTCGAGCCGGCGGGTTAATGGAATTGATCGGAGAAAACGCCAGGCGTGTCCGGTTTGCCCTTGCTGGAGGAAAACGGTCAGATCTTCCGGGGAATCTACATCCAGCCCAATCCTGGGCTTGTTCACTGTCACCAACGGGACTCCGTGCTTGCCAGCCTCCTCCTGATGAAGGCGGTAGCTGTCAGGACCAAAGCGAGAAGGAAAAGCATCCGGCGGTGTCCGAAGCAAGGCGTTGGTTCCCGATCCGTCCCTTGAAGGAACTATGACTGAAGCATTCCGCCTGAATCCGATCTCGAACAGATCATCGATGTCCTCTGCCTGGATAAGGGGCACATCCCCTGGCAATCGAAGCGCTTCCCCGATTCCAAGCCTCCGGATCGTGAGGCTTCCCCAGTCTACGGAAGCACTTTCGGAGATCTGGTATGGCTCGACTAGTACGTTCCAGCCACGTCGGAGGGCGAAGTCCCGCACCTCGGTGGAGGAGGTTACCACGTATACGCCGTCGATTCGCTTTGCCTCGCTAATCGCGGCCTCGACATCGTAGAGCATGGCCCACGCCAAGTCGTGTCTTTCTTCACGGCTTAGCACACCGCTTAAACGCTGCTTGGCCTCCCAGGGATCCTTTATCGGCAGCAAAACCGCTCCCATGGCCATAATCGTGTTGGATCTGACTGGGAGTGTCAAGTTGAGGGTCTTGCGGGTGGCGTAATCCGATTGCGCCGACCACAGGTTATTACCAACTAGCTGGCTCAGTCCCGAGGCGTTCTTATGGCATCCAAAACCGTCTTGGCCAAACTGATCTTGCTTTCCAGGGAGTTCATGATGGTGTTCGTAACCACAACTTTTATTCCGCGGCGCTCGATTTCTTGAGCAAGCGCTTCATCCTGCTGATCAAGAACAAAAACGTCAACCAGTTCGGCGTAATGCAGGGCGACAGCGGCGGCCGACGAACCGAGCCCTAATTCATCCATCATCTTGGCGGCAGGCCCTTTAATGGCTTTGCCGGCCACGATTGGGCTGACAGCGACGACGTGACGCCTGCGTGAAGCAATCGTCTCCCGGATTTGAGGGATTGCGAGAATCGGGTCGATGCTGATCAGCGGATTGCTTGGACCTATAATAATCGCCTCGGATTCACTCAGTAGGGAAACGACGCCGGGAGCCGGTAGACTGTCCTGCGCCCCCTGATACTCCAAAGCGTCGACTCGTGGGGTACACCGTTCCTTGACGAAATACTCCTGCAAATGCAGGCGTCGAACCCCCGACCTGATGAAAGTCGGGACAAACGCGTCAGTTGGTGGCAGAATTTGGTTGCGAACACCGAAGTCCCGAGCCAGTTTCTGAACGACCTGGCTTAGGGACTGTCCCTGACGAAGCATCTCCGACCGGACCAGATGGGTGGCCAAATCAATGTCCCCCAGGCGAAACCATGAAGCCGCGCCGTGTCTTCGGAGGGCCTGCAGGCATCGGAAACTATCCCCGGCCAGACCCCAGCCGGTCGTCGGATTCACTACGCCTGCAAGGGAATAGATGAGAGTGTCGACATCCGGGGAAATCCGCAAGCCGAGGAACTCGAAATCATCGCCGGTATTGACGATAAAGCTGAGCTCATCGGGAGCCAGAATGCGCGCCAAGCCAAGTGCGAACTTCGCTCCGCCAACTCCTCCTGTCAGGCAAGCGATCATAAATCAGAGCCCGATAACTCGAAATCGACTGGCCTTAATTTTGTACCTGAGGTTAATGTCAATTGCCAGAACCGACATCCTCTCCAGAGTACCGGCAGCGCTCAGAGGGCCCGCGTCTACCGCACGAAGATCACTGATTTGGTCGACGAGTCCCATCACTGCTTTCTTTGCTTCGTCAGAATCGCCGCATACGAAGACGTCGCAATCCAAATCGCTGTCGATATCACTGAGGGCCCAGGCAGGAATTGTCTTGAAGGCTCCTACCAGAGGGATTTGAGGGGGTATTATTCCGCGGAGTTGCTCGCTTACGGATCCGCTTTCAACGCTGTCCAGCTTGGCACGGCCTTCCTCGAATTTCACCGGAACTGACGTGTCGACGACTATCGTTTCCGGGCGGAACAGCAAACCGCGTGCTGCGTCAATCACTTGCGGATACGGCACCGCAAGAAACAGTATGTCAACACTCTGTGTTACGTCCGAATTGATCGCCCCGCTTATGGTTGGCGACAGCCCCAGGCTTCTCAGCACAGTTGCCAGCTCATGCGCCTTTTCGGCTGCCCGCTCGGGTGATCGAGACCCGATTGCAACTCGGTAACCGGAATGGGCAAGACGAATTGCCAAAGCCCCCCCTTCACGACCGGTTCCTCCAATGATCCCAACAACCGGAGACCTCATGGCACACATCGCAACTCCTCCCCGAATTCAGCAAGCCGCAGTATACAATCACTTTCAAGGATTTCGACTTTCGGCAAAGACGAAAACCCCGACACCCAGGGCAAGCAAGAGCCCCGCCATCAGAAAGACAACGGTGTATCCAAACTGATCAGACAGGATACCCCAGATCGGAGGTCCGATGAAATGCCCGAGACCGGAGGCCGAAACATAGAGGCTCATTCCCTGCCCGGGATAGAGCGGATGAAAACGCTCGGCCGCGAGAGAACTGAGGCTCGGGTAATAGATGCCATGTCCCATGCCGCAGACCAGTCCAATCAAAAGCAGATTCCAACTCGCAAAGGCATGCGGAATGAGTATCAGACACACGCTGTAGAGAAAGAGAGTAGAGATGGCGATTAGCCGGCGGGCATGTGTGTCCATCGCGCTGCTAAGTCCGAGACGTGTAACGACGGCGCCGATCGCATACCCAGTTCCGAAACTGGAAACCGCACCCGCTCCGAGATTTCTCACAGTTGGCGCCAGAAAGGCGTTCCAACAGGAAAAACAAAGGCCAAACACGATCGAAAAAGCCAGTATCCGTTCAAGACGCACAAAAGAGGCTTTGAAAACGACGTGAAAAGGCGGGCGCGGTTTGGAAGAATCGACCAGCGACCGCGGCAGGCGGTACAGCAGCCATCCGGTTAAGCCGAAAATGATCAGTACGAGCCAAAAACTGCTCTGAAATCCACCGGCATAAGCCAGCCATTCGCCGATAAGCGGGCCGATTCCCATCATCACGAATCCGGGGAGTCCAAAGTAACCGATGATCTGACCTTTGCGCTCAAGCGGCACGGTCTGAGTCAACTGAATCAGCGCCCCGGAGGTGATCAGGCCGGCGGCGGCGCCATGGAGCATCCTCGCAGGGATAATCAGCCCGGTCCACCATCCCGAAAGCACATAGAAAACACCCGCCAATATCCCTACCGCCACCCCTGCCAGCGCTGTTTTTATGCTGCCCCGCCGATCGGCAAGTTCACCGGCCAAGATTTGGGAAAACAAATTAACCGAGAAGTAGGCGCCAACCGCCCAGCCGATCTCCTGTCCGGACCATTGCCTTTCTTGGAGAAAATTAGGAAGAAGCAGCAGCACCCAGGTACTCAGGTTGATCAGACTGCTAACCGCCAGATAGGGGTAGATCCCTGCTAACCCGTATTTGTGTTGTGGTTGAGACATATGAGCGCAAAATGCGGGAGCCAAAAAAAGCGCATTATAAACCATCCCGCCGCGATGTAGTACCGACAGGGATCAGCGAAACCAGCGGTGGATCAGGCACGAATCCCCCGGGATGGAGACCCTAACACCCGAGGAAAGATCAAAGGATCGGTGCAAAGGACTGTCCCTAGCACTCCCATAACACTCCCAACACCTACGAGATCGGTGCGAGAGATCGGTGCGAGAGACTGTCCCTAGCACTCCTGATATAGCACCAATTGTCCGTTCGGCAACCACCCGGCTAAAGCCGGTACTGCGAACAGGGTTTCACGAAATTCCACCCTTTATTTATCAATCACTTACGGGAGCGTTGGAATGCCACTCCCTAAAGTGGCTTAAGTGTGTTGATTTCAGCTATTTGCAGGAGCACATAAGGCACTT
>Ga0116190_1003174_pt1 | contig 12342 bp, 13 predicted proteins | sample AD_JPNTR4_MetaG_FD_89808 | JGI IMG/M metagenome (GOLD analysis project Ga0116190, IMG submission 89808) | Active sludge microbial communities of municipal wastewater-treating anaerobic digesters from Japan - AD_JPNTR4_MetaG | ecosystem: Engineered > Bioreactor > Anaerobic > Digestate | place... | reverse complement strand
TTTTTTGCTTTAGTAAACGCAAATGAATCAATAGCCGGAGGTAGTGTACCTTTTTTATGATATGTAGGATCAAATTTTGAATCAGAATTTAAATTTAAAAATACAGATGTATTTTTTGCTGTTTTAAAATCTTCGGCTTTGCTCAAAACAGCTTTTTTAATTTCTTCAATATCTTGTGGGGTTGGGGTTATATCAAATGTTACATAATCAATAGAAACAGCTTTTTCTTGATCGTATTTTTTTGATTTTTTTACTTTTTCATAGTATGCCGCAATTTCCGAATCGCTTACTTTAACTGTTTCGTCTGCAATTGATTCAAAAGGAATTTTAACATATTCTATATCAGTTTGCGTTTTTCTGTCATTTATTGACATTTCTGCTTCAAGAGATGTAGTGTATAATGCGTTTCTTACTAGTGTATTATATTTGTTTCGAAGATTATTTATGTGTAATGCTTTTTCGTAATCAATCCAACTTTCATAAAATTCAGGATTTGATTCTTTATATTCACTTAGGTTTGCAAGAGTTTGAATAAGCATTTGTTTGTCAAACATTCCGGTTTTGGGATTTTGAAAATATCGTTGTAATTCAGAATCTATATTTTCTCCAATAGTAATATCTTCAAATTCTTTGTCAGAGAGTCCCATAATTTGTAAATTGTCGCGATATACTCCTAATCCTAATTCTTTGAATTGAATGTCAAAAAGAGCTGAATTTAAAAATGTTTGCCAAGCTTGGTTATATAACGCATCAGCTTGAAATGCATTTTGAAATTCCGAATTTCTGAATTGTTTTTCAGCTTGTTCGTAATATTCATAGTATGCTTCGTAAGGGTAATCTTCTCCGTAAATTTTTGCAATAACGTTTTCGGGTGTTTTAAATGACGAAAATAATTTTGGATCGAGTCCTGTTATAACAAATGATAATAAAGCAATACCTATAATTAAAGTAATGAGCCCAGATTTGTTTCTAAGAGTTTGAATTGCTGACATTGTTTTCTTAAAATTTAATTAACGATTTATTTTCAAGTTGGCAAAGATAAAAAAAATACGATATGAAACATGGTTCCTTATATTTTTTTTATATGAATTAATTCTAAATGTGTTCCCGAAATTTTGAGAATAGTAAGTTTACATTGTTCTATAATAATAGAAGCATTGATATGAGGAAATTTTTGATGGTGATATAGGAAAAGACCTGCAAGTGTATCATAGTCATCAGATGATGGTAAGTTTAGTTCATATTTTTCGTTTATATAGTCAATTTCATGTCGAGCCGAAAAAATAAATTCATTATTTGGTAATTTTCGTTCTTCAAGAGTTATTGTGTCAAATTCATCTTTTATTTCTCCAAAAATTTCTTCAATAATATCTTCAATTGTTACAACACCTGATGTGCCTCCAAATTCATCTACAACTACAGCAATACTTTGTTTATTTTGTATAAGTTGTTTCATGAGTTTTTTTGCATTCATGGTTTCGGGAACAAATTGTATGGGGCGTATGATTTCGGTTATTGATTGGGGGTGTTTAAACATGTCTGATATATGTACATATCCGATGATATTGTCAATAGAATCTTCATATACCAATACTTTAGAATACCCGCTCGACATAAATTTTTGTGTTAATAATTCAAGCGAATCTGTTGTTTGTATTGTTACTAATTCTGTACGAGGTATGCTGCATTCTCTTAATTTTACTGATGAAAATTCAACAGCATTTTTAAATAACTTTATAGTTTCTTCATCGTTTGTATTTACCGGAATAGGTGTGTTTCCGGTTCCTTGCATTCCCGTATCTGTAACCACAAATTTAAATATATGAGTATACTCAATATAAAATATAAGTAAAATTATAGCTATAATTATGCTTATGGCAATCATATGTGAGGGGTCTTTTGTTTACGTTTATTTCTACGATACAAAAACATGGCAAAAGCCATAATTGAAATAATAAAAAATAGAATTGTATCTTGTACAAATCCATTATAAATAGAGGAGTGTATTGCAGTAAGCAATGAAGAAAATGAAATTACTATCCAGCTTATTTCAAGAATTCTAAGAAAAAATATATCTTTTTTTGTCATATTATTCACTTGTGTTATCATCAAGAGTAAATATACCGGTAACTTTTTGAATTTTCCAATTTTCAAATTGTTCATCAGATTCAAATCCTTCACCAAATATAATATCATTTGGTGTAGTTACTTGTACTTGTTTATCAGAAAAAATTATTTTCTTTTTTTGATCCCACACTAAATACTCGGTGTTGAGTATTTCATTTTTTTTGTTTTTTGCTACTACATTTCCTTTTGCTTCCCAAATTTCTTTATCATCATAATTGACTGCGTAATTTGCAGAAATTTTTGATAACGTGTCAGGATATTGAGAATAATGAACTACAATAATTCCTTCAGGAAATTCTGTTAATTTTTTGTTTTGGGAATTGTATTTTACAAATTTTTTGGCAAATACACTTATATTTATTTCGCCCATTTCACTTTGACGTAAATAAATTTCTTCGCCTAATAATTCAGGAAGTTTTTCAACTTCTTGTACTTTTATTACATTTTTTATATCGTTTTTACATGAAACAAGCAGCATTGCAATACTAAGTATTACTATGCTGCTTGAATATGAAAAAATGTTTGTAATCATGGGTTATTTAACCTTTGCTGTAGTATTTACCGTAAACCAACACGAAAATGACATTGGAGCACCCTCTGTTATATTATAGCCAAATAAAGCTTCGGCATCAGGGAAGTGAGCTCTGTAATTAGCTATTTGGCTATTAGCTTGACTTGTAACTGATGGGTCAACTGATTTTGCTTTATTACACATATCTACAGCAGCCCATAGTATGGTCCATTTTGCTACATCAGGATATTCTGCTTTGTCAATACAAGAATTGATACTGTTAACATATTGAGCAGCAATAAATAAGTGTGCTTTACCCATATTAGGATTTAATTTTAGGGCGCTTTGTGCGTATGCTACACTAGTGCTTGCACTACCCATTGTAATTGATGCCATTCTATAGTATGTTTCAGCTTTTTGATTGTTATCGGTTTCTAAATCAATTGATTCTTTAAAATAATTGATTGCGGTATTGTTTTGTTTTTTATCAACATACATTTCGGCAATACTTCTTTTTGATAATGCTGAAGGTTCAATTTTGTCTAAGCTTACAACAGCTTGTAGATATAAATCACTGTCTTTACAAGTTTTTCCTAAATTTGAAATTATTTTTTTCAATACATCTACATTTTGCGGATTGGCTTTGTATTGTGGCTCATACAAGGCTACTAAATCAGTACATTCGGGTTTAAGTTGTAAGAACATATTTTCAATAACGGGCAGTTGTTTTTCGTGTGCTTGAGAGCCTTTTTGTATGTTGGCATCAAATATAGAAGCTATTTGTTGATATACTTGTAATGCTTCGGCTTTTGTACATGTATTATTTTCAAATTTTGATACATTAGCTTGCATATACATTACGAGTGTTTTTACTTCGGATTTGTTTCCCAATGCATCAACCGATTTTTTACACATATTAAAAGCTTCTTCATATTTAGCAGGATTTAAAAGCATTAAATCTGCTCCTTTTAATCCAATAAATTTATTTTCTTCACCAAAATTTTGGATACGTCTGTCATAAATTAATAAAATAGTATCAAGATATTTTTGTTTTTTTACGGCATCTTTTTCATTTCTGTACAAAGTTGTGTACATATTTACTCCGTGAGGAACATACATGTTTTTTGAAGATTGCGGACATGAGTTGAATGCTTTTCTCCATGCGTTGATAGTTTCAGGTGAAAATGTTCCTGTTTTTTCTTCATTTTTGTATCGGTGTTGATATATTGCTAAATTTTCAACACATGCAATACTATCTTTTCCTGAACCATAATTTAATGATTCACTTTGCGCAGTTACTTGTGAATATACACTTATAAATCCTACTACTGCCAACCAAAATGCTATTCGTTTCATATTTGTATTGTTTTATATATCAGTTTGTTAATCAATTTTCCTTTGTAAAAACCACGTTTCTTTTAAGTTTATTTGGAGTTTTATCATAGTATACAATTCTTGTAATGATTGTGCTGATGATATATCTCCACGTCTTCCTGTTATAACACTTACAGCCAATGAATTTGCTGTTTGTTTTAACAAAAATTCAGAGCCAAAACTTATGCCAAAATCTATTGGCTTAAGTAATGTATTGTTAAATGTATACGATATAGGTAATTCATTATATTGTAAACCAATTCTATATGGTATTTTTTTGAAATACGAAGCACCTCGTTTATCGGGAATAAACTCAACTCCCAATCGCGCAAATTTTGCATTACCGGTATAAATTGACGGTTTACCCCATACCGAAACAGAATTCCAATTTGAATAGCCACAATCAAAAGCTCCGGTAAATTTATCTTGTATAGAGTAACCTATTCCAAAACTTACTTGTTGTGGAATGTCAGATTCTATATTTCTAGTTATTATATTATGTAATGTGTCAATTTCGGTATATGATTCATACACAGTAGTTATGGTTTTTCGTTTCTTTTTGTTTACATCTATTTGTTCTAAAACATTATACGTTCCTAAATAAGATTGTTTATGAAACGAAAATGTTTGTTTGTTTCTGTAAGTTGCACCAAATGTAACAGAAGATTTATCGTTGATAGGATACGTATATTGAAGACCGGCATCCCACATAAAACCTTTGGCGTCATATATTTGTTGTTTACGTGTGTAATACGAAAATTCATCAACCAATACTTTAGCATTGGAGGTATAAATGGTTTTTCCAAATAACAATGATGCATTAGCGCCAATTGATAGTCCTTTGACCGGGCTTATGGAATTACTCCAAATAAATTGATTGATACCGCCTTTACCTGAATATGTATATTGGGCAAGTGAATCGGCAGCTTGAATTTCGTATCCTACTGTATTAAATGGAACTATACCTGCAGCCATACCCCATTTTTTCGGTATTACGGCAAAAGCCATTGCCATATATTCAATACCGGCATCAATTTTAGATACGTGTTGGTTTTGTTGTGCAAAATTTCGATACGAATAGCCGCTTCCTACTTGGAAGAGAAATGTTTCTTTTTCAATTGCTGTGTTGTGAGCAGGATTTATAAATTGAATTTGCTTGGCCGAACGAATTCCGTTAGCAACATTGCCCATTTGCACAAAGTTACACGAAGGTATATACAACTCACCATATCCGTATCTGCTGTATAATGATGTAGTTGAGCGTTGTGCAAAAGCTTGAATTGAGGCAACTGACAACAATAGTACAATTATTTTTTTATTTATCCGCATTATCTTGTAATATTCTATGTAATCCAAAAGCAATTAAATTTGGTTCTGCAAAGATGGTTTTTTTTACTGTTTTTTCAAAAAAAAATGCATCGCCACCGGTAAAAAACAACGAAATATTTTCATAAATGGTATTGTAGGCTGCAATATATCCTTCAATTTCATATATAATTCCTAAAACAACACCATTTTTTATGGCTTCCAAAGTTGATTTTCCAGTAAGTGAATGATTTGAAAAATCGGTAATTAAAGGAAGTAATTGGGTGTTTTGTTGTAATGATTTACAACGTGTATGGAGTCCGGGTGATATATTTCCACCATGGTATATGCCATCTTCTGAAACAAAATCTATGGTAATAGCTGTACCAAAATCAAAAATTAATTTATTACACGCAGGTGCTAATGTTTCTGCTCCAATAGCTGCCGCAAGTCTATCAGGGCCTAATGTTTGAGGGCTTGAATAATTATTGATGAGTGGAATTTTTGTAGTATGGTTGAATTCAATACAAGGCACTATTGATTGTATCTGTTTAAGAAGAGAGGTATTGTATGATACACTGCAAAATATAGCTTGTGTAATAGCTTTATTTTGACCTATATCATGTAATAATTTCGAAACTTCGGATAGAGCGTATCTTTGAGAATTTTGTAAATGTGAATTCTCAAAATAATATGTTTTAATAGAAGTATTTCCGCAATCTATAACAAGATACATGTAATTTTTTTTGCAATATTACTACTTATTTTTTAGTTATTTAATGTGTAAAAAATAATTATAGTATATTTGTTTTCAATAATTACATGCATGAATACAATTCGACAGATAATTCTTTTTTTATGTATTGTTTCTGTTTCTCTTTTTGCTCAACAAGTAAAAGTTGAACAAAGTTATGTGTTGCCCGGAATTATTGTTGACGGTGATACGTTAGCTCTCGTAAAATTACCAAAAGTGTATGTGTTTCCTGCATTAAAATTTGTATCGCACGAAGATTATTTGCGTTACCGACGCCTTGTGCGCGATGTTAAAAAAGTGTATCCGTATGCTCAAATTGCACGAAAAACATTTATTGAAATGCAAATAGGTATGCAGGCATACCCCGAAGGTCCTAAGCGAAAAAAATATATAAAACAAAAAGAAGATGAGTTGATGAAATTATATTCGGCTGAATTAAAAGATTTAACAATAAGACAAGGCAGGATTTTAATAAAATTGGTTGACCGAGAATTGAATCAAACATCATACGATATAATAAAGGAATTACGAGGTGGTTTTCAAGCTGCTATTTGGCAAGGTGTAGCACGCATGTTTGGTGAAACTCTTAAATCAGAATATGATGCAAAAGGTGAAGATGCTATGATAGAACGTATTATAATAATGATAGAACAAGGGGTATTGTAAATGAAAAAGATTTTATTTTTTTTGCTTTTTGTGAGTGTTCCTTTTTCATTGTGGGCAAAACAACTTTCACCTACTGCATATTTTTCAATTCTTACATGTGCTCCCGGAACACAAATTCATGCTCATTTTGGACATTCAGCCATTCGTTTGTGTGATACTGCTAACAATGTTGATATAGTGTTTAATTATGGTATTTTTAGTTATACCGATGATTTTGCTTATAATTTTGTAAAAGGAGAAACATATTACAGGCTTGGTATTCAGCAGTTTTCGAGTTTTATTTCGGAATATTATATGGATTCGCGAGGTGTAATAGAACAACAATTGCGTTTGTCTCCGTATCAAAAACAATATTTGTTCGATTTATTGCAAACTAATTATCTGCCACAGAACCGAACATATTTATATAATTTTTTCTACGATAATTGTTCTAGTCGTCCCAGAGATTTATTAATCAAAGTATTGGGAGATTCTTTGGTGTGGCACAAACCAACACAATGTATATATGATTCGTTGTGGTTGCATACAACAGAACAGTATTTGGTTCAAGAAATAATGCCTTCGTGGCGAACCTTTATACATGCGTATGTAGGAGAGGAGTCGTGGTTACGATTTGGTATAAGTTTAGGGCTTGGTATACCTGCCGATAGTAAACCAACTATAGAGCAAACCATGTTTTTACCCGATTGTTTGTTTTTGATGGCACAATATGCAACTGTAAAGCAAGAACAATCGCATGTAAATTTAGTAAACAAAACACAAGTGCTTGTTCCTCAAGAAGTTGCAAAAACACAAGCATCATATTTTTCTGTTCCGTCTCATATTCTTTGGCTTATATGTATTATTTTTATAGGTATAGCAGGTATAGAATTTTGGCTACAAAAACATGTATATTTAGTAGATAGTATAGTATTTTTTATGTTTGGTTTAATTGGAATTTTTGTGTGGTATGTTAGTTTTATAAGTATACACCCGGCCGTATATCCTAATATACATGTGGTGTGGGCATCGCCCATTCTTCTTTTGTTTGCTATAGTGTGGCTTTTTAGTTCGTTGCGAACATATACTGTTTATTATTTGTATATACATATTGTATTGCTTTTATTGTTTTGTTTAGTTGCGTTATTCCAAAAACAGTATATTCATAGTGGATATGTTGCATTAGTTATAATTCAATTAAGCAGAATTCCTTTTGTATTATTACAACACAAAAATGGCTCGATATAAACTCACAATAGAATACGACGGTTCACAATACAAAGGATGGCAAATGCTTAAAAATGAGCCGACAATTCAGGGGAAATTAGTTGAAATTAGTAGTAAAATACTCAATACACCCCATGTAGAAGTATATGGTGCAGGTAGAACAGATGCCGGGGTTCATGCATTAGGGCAAGTTGCTCATGTAGATGCGCAAACAACTGTATCTTCTGAATTTTTCTTACAACAATTACAAGCCTATTTACCTTCAAATATTTCTGTACAATCAATAGAATTAGTTCATGATAGATTTCATGCTCGGCATCATGCTCGTTATAGAAGTTACATATATTGTATAAGTAAACAACGAACGGCTTTGTTTAAGCGCTATGTGTGGTGGGTGCAGCAGTATTTGAATAGTGAACAGATGATGCAAGCAGCAGAATTGTTTAAAGGATTTCATGATTTTTCGTCGTTTGCCAAAACTACCAAAAAAGATGAGTCTACAACGGTTGAAATTACACATTTACAAATACACCAAGTCAATAATTGTTTGTGGATTCATATTGTTGGTTCACATTTTTTATGGAGTATGGTTAGACGAATAGTAGGAGTATTGGTAGAAGCAGGAAAAGGAACTGTAACACAACAACAAATTACTCAAATGCTTACACAATATAGTGATTTTCCGGCACAACACACAGCTCCTGCTTCGGGATTGTTTCTTGAGCGGGTATACTACGATAATGAGATAATAGACAAGTCGCCACTATTCCCGTTTACTATTTAGAAAGCGTTTTGTTGTATTATTTACACTAAGAAATGCGTTTTATACTTTTTTTTTCTAATTTTTTTTGTATGTTTAGGCCAAATTAACCTAAATATTTACAAAGATGAAGAATGTATTACGATTACAAATTTCGGTATTATTACTTGCATTATTGACAGTGCGGTGTACAAATTCTCCTAAAGAAACTGTGCCCCAAATTACAGGAAAATATAGTATTCCACCTTGTCCCGAATGGGCAAAAAATGCGGTTTTTTATCAAATATATCCGCAAACATTTTATGATACAAATGGTGATGGAATAGGAGATTTGCAAGGTATAATAGCAAAACTTGATTATATTAAAAGTTTAGGAGTAGATGCTATTTGGATAAATCCATTTTTTGAATCGCCATTTTGCGATGCAGGGTATGATATTTCTGATTATTGCAAAGTAGCACCGCGATACGGAACAAATGAAGATGCAAAAAGATTGTTTGAGGAGGCTCATAAACGAGGATTAAAAATATTGTTTGATTTTGTTGCCAGTTATACTTCAATTGAACATCCATGGTTTAAAGAGTCTGCTAAACAAGAAAAAAATAAGTATTCCAATTGGTATATATGGAATGACAATACGTGGATGAATCCACCAAAAGAATATCAAGATGCCTTTATAAAAGGGTATAGTCAAAGAAATGGACAATTTATGCGAAACTTTTATTATTGTCAACCGGCATTAAATTATGGATTTGCTTTGCCTGATTCTGCCTATCCGTGGCAGTTTCCCACGAATCATCCCGATGTAATGAGTATGCGTGAAGAAATGAAAAAAGTAGTTCGATTTTGGCTTGATATGGGTGCAGACGGGTTTAGAGCCGATATGGCAGGGGCTCTTGCAAAAACGGCTAATATTCAAGGAAATGATCAATTTTTCAATACCCATGAAGATGCAACAAAAAAATTCTGGCAAGAAATATATACTATGCTCAAACATGATTATCCCAATGCTTATATGATATCAGAATGGTCGTATCCCAAAGATGCTCTTGACGGATGTTTTCATGCCGATTTTTATCATTGGTTCAATGGATATAATGATTTATTCCAAAAAGAAAGTTGGAGAATATTAAACGGTTATTCTGAAGGACATAGTTACTTTGATATTGAAGGAAAAGGTGATATTACACATTTTCTTGAATCATATATGGATCAATATACAGCAACCAAAGATAAAGGATTTATAAGTTTACCCCTTGGAAATCATGATAATGCACGTTTGGCAAATAAACGTAGCGATGATGATCTTGAAATAATTTATGCGTTTGGTTTGACTATGCCCGGTGTGCCATTTATATATTATGGTAATGAAATAGGCATGAGGCAATTGCCAGAAACGTGGCCGCAAGTAGAAGGTGCCTATAAACCAAGAAATGGAGCTCGTACGCCAATGCAATGGAGTAATACTACAAATTTAGGCTTTTCAACAGCATCAGCTCAACAATTATATTTGCCTGTAGATACAGCAAAAAATGCACCTACTGTTGCTGCACAGGAAGCTGACCCTCGTTCTTTACTCAATAGAACTCGACGACTGATTCAGTTAAGAAAAACGGAACCGGCATTGGCAAATTATGCAGAGTTTGTTCCATTGTATGCTCGTTCACATACATATCCATTTGTATATGCTCGTGCCAATAATAAAGACGTGGTACTAGTTGTGTTAAATCCTTCAGGAAAAGAAACTACAGCATCATTTGAATTGAATATTCCCTATACGAATACTAAAATATTGGCAGGTAAAAATTTGCAGTTGCATAAACAAGCAAATTCGGTGCAAGTAACTATACCGGCACAGTCATATTCTATTATTAAATTATTATAAAAATTATGAGCATCTTTATTATGGGCTATCCTTTGGGATAGCCTTTTTTTTGAATTTTTGTAAAATAGAATCAATATCTGTATGTTTTACCCAAAATAGAATAGTTTCAAAGTACGTATTTGTATTTGTTTTAGGAGGTAATTAGGTTATAGTTTGTACCAATTTTATATCGGGAATACTCCGCCGTTGCTTATGGTGTGAGAGGCTTATGCCTATCGGCAGGTTACTCGATTAGAGGCTGGCATTCTTTAATTTTAAATAATTTTCAGGGGTAATAACTCCAAGATTACTTTTTTTAAAATCTTTAATATTTCTTGTTATAATTATTTTAATATCTATATTATTTTCTGCTGTATAATTTTGAAGGGCATCTTCAAAATCTTTAAAAGGTGAATTAAGAGCTTGAATAATAATATTCTTATCCATAATTAAAACATCAATAAATGTTAATAATTGCTTAAGATTTTCAATTACTTTTTCATGTTTAGCGGTTTGTCTTAGTAAATAATATATATTACTAATAATTACAGGTGTTACGTATCCTTGAATTTTATTTAATTCGCAAAGTGATAAGATTTGGCTTGCTTCGTCAGAAAATGGTTTTCTATCAAAGAAGAAATCAAGAATTACGTCAGTGTCAATTAATATCTTTTCCATTATTATAAATATTTCTCTGATAATCTTTTTGATAACTCTTTTTTATAATCAAAATTTTTTGGTGCTTTAAATGAGCCTTTTAAGGATTTTACTTTTGGAGAAATTTCAATTTTTGAAGTTATATCTTCAGTTGTTATAATTTTCAAATAACTACTAATTAATTCTGATAAACTTCTATTTTTATTTTTCGCATATTCTTTTGCTCTCATTATTATTGTATCTTCTATAGTGAGCGTTAATTTCGTATTCATAGCAGTATCAATTTATTGTTAATAATCAATACAAAGATAGACTTTTTATTTAACACGTGCTATATAAAAAATAAAAACACGTGTCTTTTTTTTGTTTGCCGCTAATGTCACTCCGTCTAAAGACTCAAACATACTGCATTTTTTTGAAATATACATGCTTGTATAGGTATTTGTATACACAGTATGACAGAACAAGAAAAGGTGGCCGGGCAGTAGCAAAAAGCCCCATACTTGTAACAACAAAACCTAGGTTATTTCTTAGTAACCCGCCGTATATAAAATTCCGCCGTGGCGGATGGTGTGAGTAGCTCTCCGATAGACTAAAAGCCTATCGGCTGTCTACTCGATTACCAGCCTGTGCTTTGTGATAATTAAAAAATTTAATTAAAAATATATGTATATGTATACATATCTTTTTTATTGTCTTTGAAAATCCAATTATCCTTGTTATACATAGATTTATAACTCGATGTACTATCTGGATACATAACTATTCTTGTATCACTTAACCCAATAATTATTACAGAATCATATTCGAATTTAAAAAATGCACCGTCTCCAATCATTGGATAAATATTAAGATTTTCAATACTTTTAGATAAGATATTTAAAGATTTATCTAATTTAGAATTTTCATAAAAATCAATATGAATTGTCTTGTTTGTTTTATTTTCAATTTCCAAATATGTTGTTGAACCTCTATCACAAGAAATAGAAATAATTGTAATTGTCAAGTTTCACAAGGTTGTTTATGATAACTTAATTGCAAAGATAAAACTTTATTTTTAAACTGCAATGGATTGTCTTTAAAAATTTCTGGTTTTAATTCGTACCATTTTTCTATAG
>Ga0116190_1003172_pt1 | contig 12346 bp, 8 predicted proteins | sample AD_JPNTR4_MetaG_FD_89808 | JGI IMG/M metagenome (GOLD analysis project Ga0116190, IMG submission 89808) | Active sludge microbial communities of municipal wastewater-treating anaerobic digesters from Japan - AD_JPNTR4_MetaG | ecosystem: Engineered > Bioreactor > Anaerobic > Digestate | place... | reverse complement strand
TCTGTGAGCTATGACAAAGCTTGTTCTCCCTTTCATAAGATCCATCATTGCCCTTTGAATCAAGACTTCAGTTCGCGTATCGACACTGCTTGTAGCCTCATCAAGAATAAGAATCATAGGATCAGCAAGAATCACCCGGGCAATGGTCAAGAGCTGCTTCTGCCCCTCGGAAATATTGGAAGCATCCTCATTGATCATGGTGTCATAGCCTTCGGGGAGGGTCTTGATAAAGTGGTGAGCCTGAGCGGCTTTCGCTGCCTTTACAATCTCATCAAGAGTAGCCCCCTCGCGTCCGTATGCTATGTTATCCCTTATAGTGCCGTGGAAAAGCCATGTGTCCTGAAGCACCATACCAAAAACAGAGCGCAAATCCCCACGCCTAAGCTCTCTGATGTCAACACCGTCAACAGTGATCCTTCCGCTGTCTATTTCATAAAACCGCATCAAGAGATTCACAAAGGTGGTCTTGCCTGCGCCTGTCGGGCCTACAATGGCGATTGTCTGTCCCGGTTTCACATGGATATTCATGTCTTCAATAAGAGGGGCCTCTTTTTTATAACTGAAACTCACATGCTCAAATACAACTTCGCCCCTGGGAAACTCTATGACCTTAGCGTCCTTTTTGTCAGGCACCTCTTCAACCTCATCAAGGAGTTCAAAAACACGTTCAGCTGATGCGATAGTGGATTGTATGATATTTGCAATGTTCGCAGTCCTGACTATCGGTTGTGTGAACTGCCTTGAATACTGGATGAAAGCCTGAACATCACCGATTTCAATGGCCCTTCTTGTAACGAGGACGCCGCCTGTCACTGCGACAATGACATAGCTCAAGTTGTTGATAAAGGCCATAAGAGGCATTATAATCCCTGAGATGAACTGTGCTCTCCAAGACGCGTTGTAGAGCTCTTCGTTAATCTCATTGAACGTCTTGATGGATTCCTCCTCGCGCCCGAATGCTTTCACTATTACGTGGCCTGTGTACATCTCCTCAACATGGCCGTTCAGGTCACCTAACGCCGTCTGCTGGGCTATGAAGTACTTCTGCGAGCGAGACGCGACAAACCGCGTAACAATCAAAGAAAGAGGCAGAGTCACGACGCAAACCAAAGTCAACAAGGGACTAATCGAAAGCATCATAATGACACTGCCAACAAGAGTCACGACAGCGGATATCATCTGTGTAATGCTTTGCTGCAGTGTACTGCTGACGTTATCTACATCATTTATGACACGGCTCAGTATTTCACCGTGAGTCTTCGAATCAAAGAATGAAAGAGGCAGCCTGGACAGCTTCTCGTTTATGGCTTTACGCATATTGTATACGGTCTTTTGCGAAATACCGACCATGATTAACTGCTGAAGATAGATGAAAAACGCGCTGGCCACGTAAAGCCCGGCCAGTATGAGGAGTATGTGCAAGATATAATCGAAATCGACTCCTCCGCCCGGCACGCCCTTTATCTTGCTTATACTGCCTTCAAACAGCTGAGTTATGGCTTTCCCCATGATTTTCGGGCCGGCAATGCCAAAACCTGTGCCGAGGATTGACATTAGAACAACAGCAAGGAGTTGAAGCCTGTAAGGCTTCAGGTATTCCATGAGCCTTTTCAGCGTTCCCTTAAAATCCTTCGGCTTTTCTCCGGGCATTCTCCTACCACGTCCGCCTCCCCAACCTCCTCTACCAGGCCTCTGGCTGCGGACGGGTCTTTGTTCAGACCTTGCGTCGGTCCTAGCTTCATTATCAATCCCGCTCAAGCCAATTCCTCCTCTGAAAGCTGTGACATGACGATTTCTCGGTACACACTACAGGTTTTAAGAAGATCCTTATGTTTTCCTATCCCTGCAATCTCACCGTCATCCAAAACTATAATTCTATCAGCATCCATAACTGTAGCAACTCTTTGCGCGACAATAATCACCGTGGATTCTTTCGTTTCTTTCTTTAGCGCAGCTCGCAGCATTGCGTCAGTCTTGAAATCGAGCGCGGAGAAACTGTCATCAAAGATGTAAATCTCAGGCCTTCTAACTAACGCGCGGGCAATGGAAAGACGCTGTTTCTGGCCGCCTGACAGGTTCGTTCCGCCTTGCGCCACCATGGAATCAAAACCGTCTTTCATGCCTGTGATGAATTCCGCAGCTTGTGCAATTTCTGCAGCCTTCTTCACCTCTTCGAAAGTTGCGTCTTCCTTACCGTACCTGATGTTATCAGCGACAGTGCCTGAGAATAGAATCGCCTTTTGCGGTATAAATCCTATTTTGGATCTCAAATCTTCTTGGGACATATCCCTTATATCCACGCCGTTAATTAGGATTTTGCCGCTTGCCACATCATAGAAGCGCAATATAAGGCTTGCCAGTGTCGACTTGCCTGAACCTGTGCCTCCGATAATGGCAGTTACCTCCCCCGGCTTCGCCTCAAAGGAAATATCGTGGAGAACCGGTTTCTCAGCGCCGGGATAGCTAAAAGTCACATGCCTGAACTCCACATGGCCTTTGGTGACACAACCACCTTTAACCCCTTCCCCATCCTTGATTTCGGGGACAGTATCCAGCACTTCGTTGATTCGTGCTGCAGACGCTGAAGCACGGGGTATCATGACAAACATCATAGAAACCATAATCAACGAAAACATAATCTGCATGACATATTGGATAAACGCCATCAAGGAGCCTACCTGCATAGTGCCTTGGTCGATTCGAATACCGCCGAACCATATAATAGCTATCGTCAGTAAATTCATGCTCACCATCATAAGAGGCATAGCAGTAGCCATGATTCTGTGGACTCTGATAGCAGTGTTTGTCAGATCGCGATTTGCCTCGTTGAACCGGTTCTTTTCGTAGTCAATGCGGTCGAAGGCACGTATCACCCGTATGCCGGTAAGGCCTTCACGAAGGACACGGTTTACCTTATCCAGTTTCTCCTGCATCGTCTTAAACAGTGGTGTGCTCTTATTCATCACGATAATCACAGCAACAGCGATCACCGGAATAATCAAAATGATGATCCGGGCCAAAGCCGCATCTTGTGAAACGGCCATAATGATACCACCGATAAGCATCATAGGCGCCATGACCATCATACGGAGCATAACCAGTACCAGCATCTGCACCTGGGTGATATCGTTTGTGGTTCTTGTAATAAGGGACGCAGTGCCTATCTTGTTGAACTCACTTAACGAAAACCCCTCAACATATGAGAAGACTTTACCACGAAGGGTCTTGCCGAACCCCATGGATGTCTTCGCTGAGAGATTCGCGGCAAGGATTGTGCAGACAGCGGCCAATGCAGCCACAAGCAGCATTTCTCCGCCAATTCGCAAGATGTACTTTGTATTTCCCTGAACAACACCGATGTCAACAATGTTTGCCATCAATCTAGGCAAATACAGTTCAAAAAGGGATTGGAAGAAAACCAGCACCAATATGGCGGCTACAAAGAATTTGTATGGCCTTAAGAATCTAAATAACTTAATCATAGATTATCACCCTCATCAACCGGATCTGTCAAACGCCTGGAGTTTCAACCATATCAAAGTAGGCAAGCACTTGTAACAAAAGTTCTGCAAGGCAATTTGTGTTTTCTTCCCCCAGGTATTCGATTAATCCTTCAAACATTCCGTGAAGAGCCCCTGCAGCTTTCTCTAAAATTCTTTCGCCTTTTTCGGTGGTCCTAACCCGAACAACCCTTCTGTCCTTTGTATCAATGCTGCGTTCAACGAGCCCTTGGGCTTCCAGGCTGTTTACAAGTTGTGTAACTGAAGGGGATGTAACCCTCAGGAAATCACTGATTTCTGAAACCTTGATTCCGGGAGAATCCAAACAGGTATTCTTCTTAATGCAGTAGAGAGCCCACATTTCGCTGGATGTTAAGCCTATTATCGGACTTCGATTCCAGTTTGTTCGACTGAGCTTCCAACACACATCTATAAGCCTCTTCGCTGCCTCCTGCTGGGCATCATCCATAAGGACACCCCCCTCGTCTCAAAAAATATCCGGCTATTTTGGCCGGTAACCTGGTAATTATTTAGGTTAGTTAACTATATATATTTTCCTTGATTATGTCAAGTAGGGGCAAGCGAAAAATCGTACGCCTTTTTAAGGAAATAATTTGGCAATCATGCTATTGCAAGATTCTGTTGTGAACCAACAGGACTCAAAGCCTTGATATATCTATGCCCTGTTACAGCAAAAACTGCCTCCATGAGCTAAATGCCTGACAGGACAGAGATTACACTTGGGATTCTGAGATATGCAGATCTCTTTCCCCAATCTGACTATAAGGGCATGGTACTCATTGTATAGCCGGGCTGAAGAAGGAAGGTTTTCCATGAAAAAATTACGCGCCTCCTCATAAGACAAATCCGCAGGCATAATTCCTAACCGTCCGAAAATCCTACGGGTATAGGCATCCACTACGAAAGAAGGAAATCCCCCGGCATAGAGCAATATAGAATCTGCAGTCTCAGGACCGATACCGTATACGCCAAGTAAATCCCTGCGAACCTCATCCAGCGGTCTCCCAAAAAGGAGATCCAAATCCGAGCCGAAGTTCTCAGAAAGAAAATCGGCAACTGCCTTTAGCTTTCGAGCTTTCGTGTTGTAGTAGCCTGACGGGCGGATGAGTTCAGCAAGCTTATCAATATCTGTTTTCAAAAGGCCGTCCGGTGACAAGACGCCCGCATCATTCAAGTTGGAAATTGCCTTCTCCACATTTCGCCATGATGTGGATTGGGTTAGTATAGCTCCTACTATTACCTCAAACCGAGTCTTTGCAGGCCACCAGTTTTGAGGGCCAAAGCGCTCATAGAGCAAATCGTAGATTTTCATCAGAGTATCAGTCAACCTCTCATCCCCTCATCTTTCCTCAGGCCATGACCCTAAGGAATACACCTTCTTTGTGAAGAGTACTATCCCGCTTTCCGCCTTAACTTGCCTACAATCGACCGTTTTCTTACAACAGCCTGCCTTCATGTAGTATACTGTTTAATAGTGTACTTTGCCTACAGACTTTGGTCCGGGACAACATAGAACAGGACTCAGCCGGCTAGGTTCCAAGCTGCGCCAAGACTGCTGCCGCCCATCACGGCAGAACTCGGAATGTCCTGAATCCAAGGAAAGAGGGATTCTACGTTGAACAGGCTATTTGACTGTCATATGCATTCCACACACTCTTGTGACTCTACTGCGACCTTTGACGGGCTTTGTAAGGAGGCGTTAAAGCAGGGACTGCGCGGAATATGTGTTACAGAGCACGTGGATTTTGACGATGCGGATCCGGGATACGGGTACTATGATTACTACGCCTACATGGAAGATGTAGATAGGTGCAGGAACAAGTATGGCAACAAGCTGCTAATAAAAACAGGCGTAGAAGTCACTTACCAAAGGCAATTTGAAGATGACATAAGAAGGTTTCTCAGCACCTACGAATTTGATTATGTTTTGGGTTCAGTTCACCTAATTGATCATGTTTTTGTCTTGGACCCCAAGTATCCTCAAGGAAAAACCAAGAACGAAGCTTACGAGCCATACTGGCATGAAATGCTGTCCATGATGGAAAGCGGGTTATTCAAGCGTATAGGCCACTTGGACTATATAAAGTCTCTCAGGAGCGAAGAGTACGGCGAGTTTACGGTTGAGGAATGGATGCCCCGGATCACAGCAATCATTGAAAGGATTGTGGAATCAGGCGCTATTTTGGAAGTAAACACATCAGCGTTAAGAAAAGGTCACACAGAACCCTACCCGGGTTGGGCAATACTGAAGCTATACAAAGACCTAGGCGGCGCCTATGTAGTATTAGGCTCGGACGCTCATTCCCCATCCCAGGTCGGGCTGGGTTTTCGGGAAGTGGCAGCTCAACTTAGTCAGCTAGGCCTTGCAATATGTGAGGACGATATGTTCCCTTCATCAATGATTAGCTAGCCTGCGACTCAACTATGCATCGCGCTGCAGACAGACTACACCTATAATCCCAGGCCCCCATGAATTGCGAGCGCAGGCACGGGGAAACGCGCTTTAGCCATATTCGCTACATGACACGTCCCGCTTGCGTCAGCAGCGATGTGAAGGGATTACTTTGAGTTTGAAAGTCTTAATCTCATAAGGCCTTATTTCAAACGAAAACGCGCTTCCTTGCTGAGATACGCGGTTTATTTCATTCTCCAGCAGATCGCACTCTGACACTGCAGTCAATTCTCGGAAAAACTCCGCCTTCACATCAGCGCGCTTGTTTTCGAACTCGTAGAGCCTAACTACAATCTCGTCGGAGGATTCCGCCTTCTTCACAGTCTCGAGCATTACGTTGTCTGCGTCTATCCTGATCATGGACAAGGTCTTTGGGAGGCTTCCGGCTGACGATCGAACGACCCTGGCGCGCAACGGAACATTCAGGGAGTATGCAGCTTTCACAGTGGATGCAGCCTTCCAGTCGCCGCCGTGTGGATAAAGCGAATACGTAAACCAATGCTCCTCCTGATCGGCCACAGGATTGGGATCAATTCCTGACTTCAGCAAGGTCAGCCGGATTTCTCCGTCCTTTATGTCATAGCCATACTTGCAATCGTTCATGAGGCTGACACCGTAGCCTCCCTCAGATAGATCCGCCCACCTGTGCCCACAGACTTCGAACCGCGCAACATCCCATAACGTATTCCAATGCGTGGGCCTCTCCACATTGCCAAACTGAATCTCATAGGTCGCTTTTTCTGCGTTGACGTCTACGGGGAATGCAGCCTTCAGAAGGATCTGCGATTCCTTCCAGTCAATGTAGGTCCTAAAATCTATCCGCGGAATGTCAGAGTATATGAGCACGTCTTGAATGATCTTGGAATCAAGAAATGTCTTGTGGATTCTGATTCCGGCTCTAACCGGGCCCACTTCCAGAATCTCCGTCTTGTCGACTCGGTCGACCTCCCACATCTTCTCTTGGTACGAGATGTCGATGTCCCAGTTTTGCCAGTTCGCAGGCATGTCCTGAAAAGCCAAGAGTCTGTTGCCGCGCTCGCCCTTCTTTAGGACTTGCCTTTGATTGACTTTGTCATAGATTGACAGCAACGTCCCCTTTTCGTCCAATTGAAGTTCGAAGTATGCGTTCTCCAGCTTGAAACTGTTCACGGTCAAACCGGATGAAACCTCACTTGCGCGGCCCAGTAACGTGTATGTTTTGTAGCCTTTGGCAGGCACTCCACGTGCAGTAAAGAGGCCAATCCTCTTTTCGTCCAGCGTCGCCACTTGGCAGGGGATGACTTGCCCGTCACTGTCGACCACGCAAGGATGCTCCAGATTCTCAGGCACAGTAAACTCGACAACGTCGTCCCGATCGTACCCCAATGTATTGAAAACCACGACTGACATGCTGTCGACACCTATCTCTGACACAACGATATCCAAGGCTTTACGGGCAAGTTCATGCCCGGATGAGATAATGCCATCGTAATCCTCCCGTGAATCGTCATACACCTCTTTGATGGATGACCCGGGTAGTATGTCGTGGAACTGGTTGGTAAGTATCCCTTCCCAGCCACGGTTGATATCTTCCTGCGGGTAGTCTGCCCCCATGAGCATAGCAAAGCTCGACAGCGTCTCTACGTCTCCATATAGCAGCTCGCTCTTGCGATTTGCCCGCTTGTTTCTCCCCATTGACGTGTATGTTCCTCTGTGAAATTCGAGGTAAAGCTCACCAACCCATGTAGGCAGACGTTTGTTCCCGGAGACCGTCTTATCAAGCCGGCCAAAGAAACTGCGCGGAGTTTCCATTCTCACCCTTGGGCAGCCTGGTATTCCCCGAGCCATCCTAAGTCCGTTCTCAATCATCTCCCGGGTGGTCCCACCACCGCCGTCGCCATGTCCGTATGAGATGAGAACATCATTGTTCAAAGCCTTCTGTTGATAGCGTTGCCACGCCCCCATGACCTGAGAGGGTTTGAGATCGCCATTGTAGGTAGTAAACCAAGAAGTGAGCGATTCCTCATAATCCCTTGTCGTGATGAAATGCGTCAGCACTTCCGATCCGTCTATTCCCCTCCACATGAATGTGTCGTATGGGAGCTTGTTGAACTGGTTCCAGCTGATCTTCGTGGTCATAAAGTAGTCGATACCGGACTTCCTCATTATCTGGGGCAAAGCTGCACTGTACCCAAATACATCAGGCAGCCACAGGATCTTATTGTCAACCCTGAACTCCTCCGAAAAAAACCGCTTGCCGAACATGATCTGCCGCACCAGGGATTCACCGGACACAACATTACAGTCGGCCTCCACCCACATGGAGCCTTCCGGCTCCCACCTTCCCTCACGAACCCGTTGGCGAATCTCTTCATATAAAGCCGGGTAGTCCTCTTTCACGAACTTGTAGAGCTGAGGCTGGCTCGACATGAATACGTATTCCGGATACTCGTCCATTAACTTGAGGGCCGTCGCAAAACTGCCGGCCGCTTTCTCCCTCGTCTGAGCAATCCTCCACAGCCAGGCCACATCTATGTGCGTATGTCCTATGCACGTGGCGAATACGTCTTCGTGTCCGCACATTTTCCTGTATAGCTCCTCCTCGAGGTAGGCTTCTGCACTATTGACAGAACGATAGAACGACGAGGAACGGGGACGCCTGAAATCCACACGGTTTAACGCCTCATTAAGCACGAGCAACATGTCGAACCGAACCTTGTCATCTACAGAAAGGTTCTGTAGAACGCCGAGTGGAACGGCTATGTCGTAGTAAAGCTTGCGTACCTTTTCATCAAAAGCAATCAATTCAGCATGGAGCGATTGCCGAGCTTCGCGCATTCCGCTATATGCCTTGAGATCGATGCGGTAGGTCCGTCCCGGTTCCCCTCTTTCGCACAGAATTGCCTCACGGTGGTTGAAGTCCAGCCCCTGAACGATCTTTCCGTCAATGTACAGGATGAACTGCGGGTTGATGGCATCCCATCCCTCATCCCCCGTTTGCACGCTGATAGCAACCGGCATGCCGGCAAAAGATTGGGGAATTGTTGCTTCGGCCCTGAACCAAGCATGACAATCCCTTCCACCCCAGTGCATTTCAGGGTGGAACCTCGTCCAGCCCGAAGCCTCCTTGTCCGCATCTTCGGGTCGCCGGAAATTGCCTTCCTTGACTTGAAACTCTTCTATGGGAACTGCCTCTGAAACAACATAGCCTTTCAGTTCTCGAGCGATCCTGCTAACGTGTTCAAGAAGGAAATACATTGGCATGCCTCCTAACATCACAGGCGCCTTCTTCAAGACAACTGACTTTGTATGGTCTGATAAGGCTTTCGCCCTTCCGGCCTCAACTCCTCCCGTGATTATCTGATGAGAACCGCCGCGTCGCCTGCCGTTGCCCTGAAGACAAATATATTCTGCACCCGTAGAGCTCTGAAAAAGAAAGCATGTAGATCGGTGAAAGCTATTAAGAAGATAGGAAATGTAATTTTGAAGTTAGGTAGGAATTTTCAGACGCATGGAGAATAGTGTCTATTAGGTTTAACGTTTAAGTAATTTCATCCGTGAATTGCAGCGATATCTTGACGTACTAGGGTTTTACAATACTACGTTGCAGGTATAAACACTTTAACAGACTCATTGAGGGCTTAAGCGATTTAGCTCCGTGAGAATTGAAGCGTGTCTCATAACGATCGCACATGAAAAAGAAGGAGGACAAAGACGCATGAGCCGTACCACACTGAGAGACATTGCCGAAAAGGTCGGGGTATCAGTAACCGCAGTCTCCCGAGCCTTAAGCGGGTATCCGGATATAAGCGAAGAAACGCGGAACCGGATCTTCCGTACCGCAGAGGAGCTGAACTACCAACCCAATATTGCAGCTCGTACCCTGGTAACTCAGAAGTCCGGAGTGCTTGGCCTTTTTGTGTTGGGCAGAGAAAAAGGCGAAGGTTTCTCTCACCCCTTCTCCGGACAGGTAATTAACGGCTTCTTGGATGGGCTCGTCGAAGAGGAGTACGACATGATGGTATTCAAAGCTAATCGTCCGCCCGATTCGGGAAGCTTGTCCTATATCGACCTTTGCAAGCGGAGGATGGTAGAAGGCGCATTTTTAATGGGGCTTCGCACGGATGACCCGTGGATTGCGGATCTAAAGGAATCGACAATTCCTATAGTTACTATAGACATGCCCTTAGCCGGAGAGATGACGTTCTCAGTCGGATGTGACAATGTGTCTGCTGTCCATGCAGCCGTCAGGCACCTGGCAGAGTTGGGCCATACGAGGATAGCCATTGTCAATGGATACAAGCAGGCCTCGGTCAGCCGTGAGCGATTCGAGGGTTTCAAGAGCGCCCTGGACGATCTGGGACTGCCTTTTGATCCATCCTTGGTTGCCGAAGCGGATTTCACAGTCGCCGGAGGCAAGCAGGCATTCCTCTCCATGATAGACAGAGTCTCGGACATGACTGCAGTTTTCGCAGCATCGGACCTTATGGCTCTCGGCGTGCTGGAGGGCGCCAGGGAACGCGGGCTTAACGTCCCTAAGGATCTTTCGGTGGTCGGATTCGACAACATTGAGATGGCGAGAATGTCGTCTCCGCCCCTGACCACCCTGGACCAACCCCGGTACGAACTAGGCCAGACCGCTGCCAAGATACTGATCTCAGCGTGCAATGGAGAAACGCCGCCGTCTCGAGTTCTCCTTAAGGCTAATTTGATCGTACGTGGCTCTACAGCAGAGCAAAGTAAAGGCAAACCCGCAAAGGGGGTGGTCCGGCAGGCGCACTGACAGCTATGAAGCCTCAATGCTCAGATTGCGTAGATTCCATGATCGTTGCGGAGTCTGTCAGTCTTGCGCACGCGAAGCGAAAGATCATAGCATCACGGAGACACCGTTGTTCTATGCGTTCTCACTGAACGCGCCCGGGCAATCGCCCAAGGCGCCGGACTACACGCGACGTCATAAGGAGGTTGTTATGAGATGAAGGTTCGCAGAGTGTTGTGTGTGGCAGTGCTTATGGTTATGTTGGCGTGCGCAGCCGTGTCGCAAGCCGCCGAAGTCAAGATCCGGGTGGCAGGTTTCGGTGGAACTGACACTGCAATAGTCGAAGAACTCATCGCCAGGTTCGTGCAGCCGAACCTAAAAGAGATCCAAGTAGTATACGAGCCCATACCTGACTCCTACGACAAGTGGATTGTCAACGCATTGTCAGCAGGGACCGGGCCTGATCTGTTCTACGTCGATATATTCTGGTCTCAGGGCCTGTTCTCCTCAGGGGCAGTCGAACCCCTTGACTCTTATTTAGCGAAATCCCAGGTTCTGAAGGAGAAAGACATAATACCTGCTCTTCTCAACGCATTCACCTACAATGGAAAGGTGTACGGCATACCGAAGGATTTTAACACATTAGCGCTTATCTATAACAAGGACATGTTCGATATCGCGAAGGTTCCTTATCCTGATGAAAACGATGACTGGAATACTTTTACCGATAAACTCCGGAAGGTACAGGCGGCTTTTCCAGGCGTCTATGGGGTCTGCCTCTCTCCCGAGTTTGCGCGAATGGGCGCCTTTGCGTACGCTACCGGTTTTAAGAGCTTCGACAAGGACGGCAAGACTGATATTCTCAGCAAGGAATTCCGTGACGCTTTCAACTGGTACACCGGCCTTGCGGAAAAAGGTATCGGCATAATGCCGGCAGACATAGGCCAGGGATGGGGCGGAGGCGCCCTGGCGTCTGAGAAGGTAGCAGCCTGTTTTGAGGGGGCGTGGATAATAGGCTTCCTGCGCGATGAGTCCCCGAACCTCAACTATGGCGCAACTCTTTTGCCTAAGTATCCCGGAACAGGCCGGCGCGGAAACTTGACCTTCACAGTATCGTGGTCTATGAATGCAGCTTCTAAGCATAAAGAAGAGGCTTTCAAAGTGCTGGAGATGCTGACTTCTCCCGAAGCACAGCAGTGGGTTCTTGAGCGCGGGCTGGCTCTTCCGTCCCGCAGCGCGCTCGTGGATAACCCCTACTTCAAGAAGACGGACAGAGAGGCAGTCGCCAATAAGATCGTCTTCGAAGGCGCGGCAGACGGCTACGTCATGCCCTTTGAGTTCGGCAAGTACGGCGGAGACTGGATGGCGCCTATTAACGATGCCCTGGTCTCAGTCATGAGCGGCCAGCAATCAGCGGACGAGGCGCTGAAAGAAGCCCAGAAGCGCCTCGCTGAATTGATCGGGAAGTAAAGGGGCTAAAAGGGCCCAAAAGAACATTACATGGCCGTCAGGCCCGGCGAATAAGAGGAATCCGAAGGAAGAGGAACGGTCGGGGGAAAGGTTGGCAATTTCTCACCCCTCCCGACCCTTCCTCCTTGCCTTCCAAGTTCTTTTCGCTGACAGTCCAGCATCAAC